>Ga0136644_10001086_pt1 | contig 21552 bp, 17 predicted proteins | sample C_130820_EF_Meta_FD_94780 | JGI IMG/M metagenome (GOLD analysis project Ga0136644, IMG submission 94780) | Freshwater microbial communities from Lake Croche, Canada to study carbon cycling - C_130820_EF_MetaG (v2) (version 2) | ecosystem: Environmental > Aquatic > Freshwater > Lake | place... | reverse complement strand
CGACCCTTATTGCCTATCGACTCATCTTATGTCTTCCACCACACTCCTTATGTCTTCCTCCACACCCCTTATGTCTTCCTCCATCTGCACAATATATTCAACCTTCTGTAGCATGTCTCTACGATTCGTTACAGTGGTTCGCGTTGGTTGCCACCATGTTGTTCGCCTTTTATCGAAGCAATCGCGAGGGCTGCAAAGAATGGTTGTCAACCCTGCATATTTTATGGTATCTTTGTTCACATATCTTCACAATCATGTATATTTACTACCTGTTACCCTACACCAAGAAAAACCCTATTTTCTAGAATAGAGGAACACCCACAAAAGTAGTCCAAGATACAGAAAGGCAATCAGCCCCACCATCACCGACCAGCTCCACGGATAAATCCGAATACCCCCCAAAACGACCAAAGTATACAAGAACATATACCCCATCAGCAACATCAACACATTCGACGCATCCTGTAACGAAATCTGCAAGCGGTTCCAGAACATGATTACAGGGAATGTATGCATAACGAACAGAATCAGGTTGGCCTTGTCTTTATCACGAACGAAAAGAATGTCATTAAACAGGAGCTGATAATTCGAATAGAAAAAGGCCGGTTCAAAATAAGTAACAATACAGAATCCGAAAAAGGCGATAATAACGCAGACGAATAATGCACGAGTAAGGGGGCTATCAGCATGACTGAAAATCAAGGCTGCAATACTAAGGAAGGAAAAGGAAAAGAGAAAACTGGCTTGTTGCAGATTCCATTTCATTTTACCAACAGAAAATACTCTATTGTATAAGCAGAAATTTTATTCATGACCGGGTAGGCCATTCTCTAAGTAAATTGCAAAGAAAACATTGACCTCCTTTTCGCAACCATTTGCTTTTCTCGTTCCTTTGATTCCTTTGATTCCTTTGATTCCTTTGATTCTTTTGATTCCTTTTTTTTTGCCGAAAAATCCAATACCTTCCTGTAACATTCTACAAATCGCTGCAAAAATAGCACATTGGACCCACAATGAACATTTCCGTCCGACATCTCCGATTTGAAAGTGCCATCCACATTCGAGTAATCCGATAACCAGCCGTCGAAATAAGTATATCCTAATTTCTCCGAACCCTCCTGTAACAAGTCGTTGACCTTTTTCCGGAATCGTACACGCTCTCCATCTGACCCCAGAATCGGATATGCATGCTGTATCTCACCATTTCGACAATGAAATTCGGTTCCATTCACAGGCGGTATGACAGCACAAATAATGACTCTTTTATTATTTCTGCCGAATGTACGTTCTATTGTATCAAAATAGGCCGAAACCAAGGTTCGAATGATTTCGTCTTTGTCGCGCCCCATTTTGATTTGGCGATGAATTTGGCAACGGCAGTCGATTTCGCCATACAAGAGAACATACGTATTCGTAGATGAAATATCGAAAGGCTGCATATTGATGATGCGTTTATCGCGCCCGATACGATGCATAGTAATCGAGTCTTTGGATTTAATTATATGAGGGAGGCCGAGTCCTTTGAATGTAATTCTGGCATGACTGTCTCCATAAAGAAGAATCATGGTTGTATATACTATCTTGCGTCATTTTTCCCTTTTTAGGAAACCAGTATAGAATGGTCTCTTCATATATACGTAGTATCCTTTTAAAGAATGTCCCAACAACAACAACAACAGCAACAACAACAACAACAGCAACAACAACAGAATTTTCCGCTACTTCGTTTATTCTTAGTAGACAACGAATTACGAAAATCATACGAAGATGCCGTCCAAAAGCACAACAATCATGTCCGAACCCAATCCTATCCAAATTCCGGTTTCGACTTATTCATGCCTTCTGTTACATTCCCAACAGGTGAACCAGGCTATGTTTTGTTCATTTCACAGGGAGTCAAGGCAGAGATGGTCGATAAGGATGGGAGGCCATCTGCCTTTTATTTGTACCCGCGGTCAAGCATTTCGAAGACACCGTTGATGATGGCGAATCATGTAGGCATTATCGATTCGGGATATCGCGGCGAGGTCATTGCGGCCGTTCGGCATATGGCAATAGAAGGCTACAAAATAGATGCAGGGGCGCGATTGTTCCAAATATGTGCGCCCGATTTGAAACCGTTTTTGGTGGAGATTGTGGAGGAATTGTCGAATACGGAGAGGGGCGCCGGCGGATTCGGCTCAACTGGCAAATAATTTCACATTTTAATATAAATATGAGTCAGGGAACAGATGAGGAAGTACAATGGTTTGTTATTGTAGGTCATTCAGAAGATACAGATGAAAGATTTGATGCTCCTATAAATACTAACATCATTTTCAAAGCGAATGAAGGAGAGACATGTTATATGAATGAAAATACTGATGATTTGAATATAAATTTTGAAGAAATAGCACATTTTGAAAAACATAAAATAAATGTAAAAAATTATAAAATAAAATTTGAATTACAAAATAATGGTATATGGAAATGTACTAGAAATGGGGAACATTGGAATTATGAACATTTAATTGACCCAAACACTATATCTGAACTAATAAGTCTTGAAGATTGTTGTAAATATATTATTATGAATTTGAAAAAAAATGGAAACAAACAAATAAATCAAGAAATAAACATATTTTGTATTATTTGCAGAGGAGATAAAGAAGAATTCAATGGAATACAATCACCTGGCAGAAATTATAATCCTGACATCATGCTTTCACCTTTTAAATATTCACCTAATTTATCAAATTTACCAAATTCACCCATTTCACCCATTTCACCAGGATTATGGGATTTATTATTAGAAGATGAAGAAGAAAAATCACCACAATCTACTCCTGTAAAGAAAAAATCAAAAAAAGAAGGAGGAACCAAAAAGAGCAAAAAAAAGAGAAATAAAAAAGTAAAAAAAACAAAAAGAAGAAAAGAAAAAACGGTAAAATAAGCAAAAATATAATAGCCAAATACACTATTATATTTTTCAAAAACAAGCAATTAAATATGCAAAAACCAATTATTCGAACCCCGAGTTTTAGACCCGAAGTATGGGGACCGCATTATTGGTTCTTCCTGCATACGGTATCGCATACCTATCCACAGAATCCGAACGACGTCACCAAACGCAAGTACTACGTACTCATACAGAACCTGCCCCTCTTCATTCCAAATCCGGAAATAGCGAAATACGTCACCGAACTCCTCGACAAATACCCTGTAACGCCGTATCTAACGTCGCGCGAATCCTTTATTCGCTGGGTCATCTTCCTGCATAACAAGGTGAATACAGCATTAGGCAAAGAGGAACAGACAGTCATGGATGCAGTAGAACAATATTATGCAGCATACGACCCACCTGTAGTTGTGTTGTCGAGGCGGTACGGAATTTCTAAAGACTGGATTATGACAGGTTTTATTGGCCTATTGGCTGCTGCTGCTGCATATCAGGTGTGGATAAAGAAATAGTCCTTTATTTGTTGTGTAAGAAGTCTTTGAAAGAATCCCGCATAGAATCAAAATTCTTGAATGAATCAGAATTCCTTGTTTTCTTCTATTGCCAACTAAACATAGGATTGGTATCTGCAGGTACTTCGTCGTCATATGCAGTAAAAGTCTTGACAGCCGGTTTTCGATAAAGCCCTCTGTACATACGTGCATATTCGCTCCCATGCTTTCTAGAAAGGTCGGATGAAGGTTTGCCACGTTTTGAAAAACCGAACAATCCACCTGTAACGTTTTTCCCGAGAGGTTGTTTTCGGGTTTTTCGAAGAACACCCATTCGCAATTTTCTATTCGATTTTCTCAGTTTCAAAGTAGACATTCTCCGATATAGAACGAGGAACCCGCAGGGTTCCTACGTGTTACCTCCGGCGTCATATCGACCCAAATGGTGTCGATAAGTATTTTATAAAAGAAAAATAAAAATAGAAACAGAATATAGCTTTTTCTATTTTTGTAAATAAAACACCCCCTCATCTAGCCTTTGTCTAGCCTTTGTAAAGTTACACTAAGGAACCCTGCGGGTTCCTCGTTAGTGACAGGCCCGGTAATAAGGCACCGACAAGGCAGTCGGTGAGTTCCGCACCATTTTACAGACCTGCCCTGGACGCAGGAACAAAGCCAGAGCCAAAGGGTCGAAACGCGAAATCTCCGGCAATTCTTCCATAGACCCTACATTGAAGGTTCGCATCATATCATCGCGTTCCTCCTCTGTTAAAATCGCAATATAACGCGGCTGTAATTCGTGTTTCAACACATTGAACTGCAGACGTTTGATGTTGATAACCGTTACAAAACGGGAACGACTCTTGAACAATTCGCTTAAAAATCCCTGAATCTTCTTGTTCGGCTCGTCCTCGACCACAATTACCAACCCATCCTGTAACCCTAACTTGTAGGTTTCTTCCGCATTTTCATACAAATCTTCCATAATATGCTCGATTTCCGATACCGACAATGATTTTCCTAAGTAATATTTGATATACATTTTTCTTGTAACCATACTTGGCTCTTCGTTGTCAACGACAATCATATCAAGAGTGGCGTTTTTCACCATAGTATCAATTTCGTTTTTACTGTAGCCCATGTATTTCTCGACTTGGAATCCGCGTTCTGCCAAGAGTTCTAATAAAATCTCGCGGGATTTGTAAATAGACAAAATATAATTGTATTGGTTAGAAGACATTCTTTTTTGAAATAACTACAGGTAATAATGTTGGATTATGAAGTTATCTTTATTCTTCTTCTTCTTTTAAAAATCAATTTTTATAGGGAACCTACGGTTCCCCTATAGTGGACGTAACTCGCTTCCACGATTCAGGTATGTAACTCCTAAAAATTTGCAAATGCTTGATTTGTGTACCATCTTCCTTCTCTGCATACAAAAGAGTTATCGAATCATTCCGTATTCGCCATCTATCAAAATAGAGATTCGGCAAGCGGTATTCAATGATTTCATTTACAATGAGGGGTTCATCAGAAATCGACAGCAAATAATAGAAATAAATACTGGGTACTTCCGAATGAACCTTGTATCTGGTCCACAAAACCTTGTCCAAAACGTTAGAGAAGGGCTGCAAATGAATGCGGAACCATATACGAAAATGGTGCGATAATATAGGGTCTCGTGCAAATTCGAGTATGAGTGAAAGACATTCGCGAGGCAAATAAATCTTTTTTTTCTTCCCTTCCCTATTCGCCTTGTTATCCATTCTTCCTATACAATAGAGCTGCATAAGAAAGGATTTGTTATGCAACGACCCAACCAAAGAAACAAAAAACAAACAGGAAGAAACAAAAGAACAAAGGGAAGAAAGAAAAGAACAAAGTGAAAAGAAAAAGGAAGAAAGGAAAAGAAAAAGTAAGAAAGGAAAAGGAAGAAAGGAAAAGAAAAAGGAAGAAAGAAAAAGAAAAAGGAAGAAAAAGTAAAAGAAAAAGGAAGAAAGGAAAAGAAAAAGGAAGAAAGTAAAAGGAAGAAAGTAAAAGAAAAAGGAAGAAAGGAAAAGAAAAAGGAAGAAAGGAAAGGGAGAGGTCATAGGAGAACCGTAGGTTCTCTTATTCCCATATCGTTCACCCAAAACAAATGAAATATTCGTAATGTATATGAATCCGTCGCCAGAAAATAAATCAGTCAATATATCCTCCATTGACGAGGAAACCACAACAAACAAAAATAAAATCCAAGTCAAAAAATCAAACGAAACCACACCTGTAGAGAATTCCCCCACGGTCAACGAAAACCTCTTCGAAATAAAAGGAAACGACAAACAGCTATCCCTTCAGCCAAATGAAGAAGAGGACACACCGACCCAAACCCAAACCCAAACCCAAACCCAAATCCAAACCCAAACCCAAATCCAAACAATAAGACAGCGAAGCCAAGCAGACCCGACTGTGGAAGAATACAATAAATTCATTTGGAGCCTCATTGACGAGTATTTCGAAAGCCATCCACAGGCCTATGTTCAGCACCACGTCGATTCCTACAACTATTTCCTGAATACATTCATTCAGCAGACCTTCAAAGAGCGCAATCCGCAAGTATTCCAGACCGAGTACGACCCCGAATTGAAGGATTACAAGCACAAATGCCGGCTCTATTTCGGCGGCAAAGATGGCAGCCGAGTCTATTTCGGCAAGCCGGTGATTTACGACAAGAATAACGAGCACTATATGTTCCCCAATGAGGCCCGTCTACGCAATATGACGTATGCAACTACGCTACACTATGACATGGAAATCGAGTACGAGGACTACTTGGACAATCCGAATGACCGGTTCCACGAACCGGTCGACATAGGCGATATGATACAAGAGCAAAATAAATCACAGAATTCTAACCAAGCCAACCTGAAACAACAGACCTCTGTAGAGAATTACGAAAGGGAGCATTCTAGCCGCGAAAGAAAGAGCCGAAGCAAAAACAAGCAAAAGGATTTCGACGAGGTTACGCAAATGGCAGCAAAAACCATGGCCGATTACGAGCAATACGTTGCCGAACAGACCAAAAAAGAGGAAGAAGGAGAAGATAAAAAAGTCATTGAAGGAGGTGCTCGAACCAAAAAACCGGAACAGACTATCAAACTGAAACGGCAGACATTGATAGAAGAATCGCGCAATCCACCTTTACAGCAAGGCCAAAAAGGCACGGTACAAGGCACGGTATCCAGAATCCAAAGAAGAAGGCAGACAATTCACCGAATCTTTTTAGGGCGTATTCCGATGATGTTACAATCGAAATTCTGTGTATTAAACAATCTCCCATCGAGAATGCTGATGGGTCTAGGCGAATGCAAGAACGACCATGGCGGTTATTTCATTATCGATGGCAAAGAGAAATGCATAATTCCACAAGAGAAATTCGCAGACAATGCACTCTACATAAGGAAATACAGTGAAACCATTATCTTGGCAACGGACGAGGACGAGGAAGACGGGATTTTCAAGCCCGAATATTCTGTAACAGCCGAAATCCGGTCGGTATCGGAAAACGTGTCCAAACCGATTCGAACCTTCCGTCTGGGTATTCTCAATCCTACCCCCAGATACAGCAACCAGAATATCGTTGTGCAGGTACCGAACGTACGCAGCCCGGTACCTCTCTTCATCCTGTTCCGTGCACTTGGCATTACAACCGACAAGGAAATCATGCAGCTATGCTTACTCGACCTTGACAAATACGATTCGATGATAGACCTGCTAATGCCGAGTGTACACGATGCCAATAAAATCATGACGCAGGACGAGGCCATCCTATACATTTCCCTGTTACTGAAGCACAAATCGTCGAAAGAGGTAAGCAAGATATTGATGGACTACGTTTTACCGCATATTGGCGAGACGAATTATAGGGAGAAGGCCCTGTATCTCGGATATATGGTATTCCGCCTATTGTCTGTTGCGACCGGTTTGGAGCCGCCGACCGACCGCGACAATTACAAGAACAAGCGGCTAGAGACAACTGGTGTACTCCTTGCCGACCTTTTCCGCGACTGTTTCATTCAAGAGCAGAAAACGATTTTGCTGGGCCTCGACGTCAAATATACGTATCAACAAGAGCTGAACCGCAATCTGGCGGCCCTTGTAACGAATAACTACAGGGAGGTGTTTATGCCGGGGGATTTGGACCGCCAATTCCGGCGTGCCTTCAAGGGGAAGTGGGGCGAGGAGCACAAGCAGCGCGTTGGTGTTGTCCAGGACCTGAACCGGCTGTCGTATTTGTCAGCACAGAGCCATTTGCGGAAAATCAATCTGCCACTCGATTCGAAAGTCAAGTTGGTCGGGCCGCGTATTTTAAACGGAAGTCAGTGGGGCTTTATCGACCCGATTGATACACCGGATGGCGCCAATATCGGCCTGCATAAGACGATGGCGGTGATGACCTTCATTACACCCAACATATCGCGGCAAGAAATCATGCAGTGGTTCCTGCGACAGCCGCATGTCGATGCCATTGTGAATCGGCAGACATGGGAACTGGCTAAAATGGTGAAAATCGTGGTCAATGGCCACTGGTTCGCAGCGACCGACCAGCCCAATGAGCTCGTCCATCAGTTCAAGCAGGAACGGCGACTGGCCCTGATTCCAGCAACTATCAGCATTACGTTCGATATACCGCAACGCACTCTTTTTGTCTACACAGACGGAGGTCGCTTATGCAGGCCCATCTTTTATGCAACCAATGAAAACAAAAAAGAAAATAACAGTAAACAGGGCCGTACTTCCCCTGTCACTTTTTCACAACAGGGCCGTACTTCCCCTGTCACTTTTTCACAACAGGGCCGTACTTCCCCTGTCACTTTTTCACAACAGGGCCATATCGCATCCAAAACAGCCACAACCTGGCGCGAAATGATGATGGGCCACAATGAATGGAAATTGACTCAATACGACCCCACGCGCATTTACGACCCTGTAGAGGCCTACGGCACTTCCCAAATCGGCGACCTAGCCAAGAGAGCAGCCCTTCTCGAATATATCGACCCCAGCGAATCGGAGAATGCCCTTATCTGCATGAACTATTTCCATCCACAGAAGAAACAGCAGTCGCGATGGACCCACATGGAAATACACGAATCGCTCTTCTACGGTCTGATGGCGTCAATGGTCCTCTTTATCGAACACAACCCGGTCACCCGTAATGCCTTCTCCTGTGTCCAATCGAAACAGGCTATCTCGCTCTACCACAGCAATTATGGTCTGCGTATGGACAAGACCGGTCTACTCCTGAATTACGGCCAAATCCCGTTGGTCAAGACGCGATTTTTCCACTATATATGCAAAGAGGAGCATCCCTATGGCGAGAATGCCATGGTGGCAATTATGAGTTATACAGGTTACAATGTCGAGGACTCGATTCTCATCAATCGTGCAGCACTGGACCGCGGCCTTTTCCGAACCACGTATTACACAACGTACGAAATCTTCGAAGAGGAGGAGATAAAGGAGTCGGTCGGCAGCAACAATCAGCAGCAGCCCGAACGCGTGATTCGAAAAGTCGCCACCCAAATCGCAGCAGACCCTACTGTAGTAGGTTTGAAGCCGGGGTATGACTATTCGCAACTAGATGAGCGCGGCCTTATTCGCGAGGGTACCGAAGTACACGACAAGATGATATTGATTGGTATGGCAACACAGGACAGTGCGGACCCATTGAGAAAGGTCGACGCGTCGAAAGGCGCCAAGAAGGGGCAGCTAGGCGTGGTTGACAAGGCATTCATTACAGAGGGCGAAGAGGGAAAGCGGATTATCAAAATCCGTATTCGCGAGGAGCGTATTCCGAATCTGGGTGACAAATTGGCAGGGCGTGCCGGCCAGAAAGGTACGGTAGGTTTAATTCTCGATGAGAAGGACATGCCCTATACGAAGACCGGTATGAGACCCGACCTCATTATCAATCCACATGCCATTCCATCGAGGCAGACCATCGGCCAATTGGTAGAGAGTTTGCTAGGGAAAGTGTCGACGCTTTATGGCGGCTTCTCCGACTGTACGGCCTACAATATAAGGGGTGACAAGGTCCACGAGTACGGCGCCCATCTTGCCGAGCTGTCGCGCCACGACCTGCAAGCACAGCTCATCCACAGCGGTTTTCATTCATCTGGCAACGAGGTCATGTACAATGGCTTCACCGGAAAACAGGTCGAGTCAGAAATCTTCTTCGGCCCCATGTACTACATGCGTTTGAAGCATATGGTGAAGGACAAAATCAACTATCGTGCCGACGGTCCCAACAACAATTTGACACGCCAACCTGTAGGGGGCAGAGCCAACGATGGAGGCCTGAGAATCGGCGAAATGGAGCGTGACAGCGTAGCGAGTCATGGTATGGCCTATTTCTTGAAGGAGTCGATGATGGAGCGCGCCGACAAATATTACGTCGCTGTCTGTAATAATACGGGCACCATTGCTATATGCAACCCCGACCGCGGTTTATGGCTGAGCCCCGCTGCCGACGGTCCGCTTAAATACCATGCAGAAGAGCTAGCGAAGAATACTACAGGGATTCACGTCAAGCAATATAGCAAGTTCGGCCGCTCCTTCAGTCTGGTGGAAATCCCCTATTCGATGAAACTCCTTATACAGGAGATGGCGGCCGCGAACGTCCAGATGCGGATTGTGACAGAGGATTCGCTCCATCAATTCGAACAGTCGAAAATGTCGACCGACAACATAGCGAAACTGACCTATTTGAACCAGCCCGTCGACAAGAAGGAATACCACAATTTGATGCAATTCGTGGAAAAAGAGCGCACGCAATTCTCCAAAAATATTGCAACAAACATAGCCGCAGCAACAAACACAGCACAACCCCCTGTAACGAATGCTACAGAGGTCATTGCAACGGGCGAACCGATTATCAAGCCGAATTTCCGAAGTCCAGCTGAAACCCAATCAAACAATAGTAAAAACATAACCAAAACCAAAATGGGAACCGCAAAAAGAACCAAGTTATCGAAAATAAAAGAGGGAAGCAACAAGACATTGGAAGCAAGCAACCAGACAATAGAAGAAGATAGTACCAAGACATTGGAAGAAAGCAACAAGACAATCGAAGAGACGGAGAAAAACACAGCCGCAAGACCTTCTGTAACGTTTAATCAAACGTCAAAAGAAGACCAAACAAAGCAGCCACAACAAAATAAAATACTAGGAGGCTATGGACTAGAGAACATCGACGGCGAATATTTGCAATCGCCGCAGAATATGTATATAGACGGCGGCAACAACACAGTCAGTCTTATGCAAGAGGAATGGTTACAGGAAGGCGGCACGGTCCATTTGCACGGTGAGGAAACCAAACCCTTCCGCGAATGGACTATCAAAAACATCGGCGACAAATATTTGACCATTGAGACCGACGATATGGAAGGGCTAAACGAAGGACATCAAATACGCGTTGTGCAGCCGCATGACATATATCCGCCACACCAAATACAACCTCCTGTAGCGAATCAAATGCTTGGTTTCATGAACAATCCACAGATAGATATGTATGGGTTTCCTATTCAGGCCAACGCTGCATATGCAACATCTCCTTATGCAGCACAACAGCCCCCAGCCAATAATATCGATATACGTATTGTACAGGGAGATGACAAGTCGACGAACATTGATGGAGAAGGTAAGTCACCTGGTACAAATATCGTTACAGAAAAGGGTGACCATAAGGGGGGGAGTATAGGACAAAAAGAAGGAAGCAATCAACAACCACAATATATGAAAGGTCGCATTACTGTGGAGAAAGTATAGAGATGTTTTAAACAATAAAATTTTTGAGAGAATGCCATTTTGAAGAGAATGCCATTTTGAAGAGAATAAAATTTTCGAGAGAATGCCATTTTGAAGAGAATAAAATTTTTGAGAGAATGCCATTCTCGAATATGAAAAATCAATTTGAAACTATCTTATGTATATAATTTAATTTGTGCATACATAAGAAAAATCGTATTATATGAATTATTTTCTACTACCCCAAGCCTATCCATTTACATACAGGCGTATCAATTATTATACGTCGGAAGAAGAATCCAAGGAGTATTTCCTAGCCTTGTCACAATCCTTGTCGAAATATCTCTATGAAATCAAGGAAAAGATAAAACAGTTCGACCAGGAATGGGACACTTACAAGGAATATACAAATCCATATGAATATATACATACACAGGCCCCTACGCTCAAACATTCGGTATCGACTTACAATCCGCTCTCCCGAAGTTACTACAAGATGGTCGAGTTGTTGAAGCATTTCGACCTATTGAAGCAGTTCCCCGAAAACGAGCCCATCAGCAGTTTCCATCTGGCAGAGGGCCCAGGCGGTTTCATCGAGGCCCTCGCCAATCTGAGGAAAACGGAAAACAAGCAAGTTTCCCTGCAAGACCGCTATATAGGTATGACACTTCTCGACGAATCCGACCGCACTATACCCTCGTGGAAGAAGAGCCAAATCTTCATGCGCAACAACCCTACTGTAACGATAGAGAACGGCCAGGATGGGACCGGCAACCTCCTCTCCGTACACAACTTCATTCATTGTGTGCAGAAGTACGGTTCGTCGATGCATTTGATGACGGGCGACGGCGGCTTCGACTTCTCGGAAAACTTCAATCTACAGGAGGCCAAAATCCTGCCCCTGCTCTATGCACAAATCGCGTACGCAGTATGTATGCAGCGTAAGGGCGGCCACTTCATCCTCAAAATGTTTGACTCCTTCATGGAGGCATCGGTCGACCTTATCTACCTACTTTCGTCCTTTTACCAGCGCACCTTTGTAACGAAACCACAGACCAGTCGATATGCCAATTCGGAGCGATATATTGTATGTATGGGATTCCATTTCGATAATTACGCCGACTATTATCCGTATATATTGTCGACGTTCACCAAAATGCATATAACCCCTGTAGCGATACCTCTCAAGCGGTTCTTCAATTTTGCGTTGCCGTATTATTTCCTGAATCGATTGGAAGAGAGCAATACGGTGATTGGTATGAATCAGATTGACAATATTTACACGACGATAATGTTGATGGAGAATAAGAATACGAAAAAGGCGAAAATCGAGCAACTGACTAAGATGAACATTGCCAAGTGTATTCAGTGGTGTTTGCACCATTCGATACCTATTTTGCCGTCGCTGTCTTCTTCTCTGACCAGTGAGAACATGGCGAAGAACAATGGTTATTACTCGAATATGAAATCAATATAAAGATGTTTGTCCATATATAGACAGTTAGTAATACAACACCTTTTTACTTACTTTTTGCTTTTTTTGCCTACTTATGGAAGAGTTCAATGAATATGAGGATAATAGTTATGTATCGGAGCCGGATACAGAAATGATTTGGTCAAATCAGAAGACGGAAAAAAAGGCGTCGAAAGATTATCAATATATTCGAAGAGACCCAGGTTCTATCAAAATCAAGCAGAAGATACCGGAAGAGCGCCGAGAATTTTACGAGGAGGACAAGACACATGTCATTGTGCAGGTTTACGAGACCAGTGTAACACCCGGATGTAGAATTCGCAATGCCGTTACAGGGTTGTATTATTCGAATTATCGGGTTGGTTCGTTGGATGAGAATCGGCTGTTTAAGGTCATATGGGCGACGGGTCACGAAGGGCGAAAGGAGCCGCTTTTCTTGTTTTTCTCTGGGCCGGACGAATATGAGAAGCATATGTTGGTGTCGATACCCCATGAAGCAAAAGTAGAATGGCGAATGCGCCAGATAGAACAATATAAGAAGGACAAGCGGTTCAAGGACGCCGATTACGATTCAATTGTGAAGGTGATACAGAATGAGGAGCGTCGGGTGGTGATTATCAGATAAAAAATGAGTTAATTACCTGTAATTTTTACCGTGTTTTCAAAAAAACGTATTTTTTCAACGTTTTATTATTTTCAAAAAAACGTATTTATTCAACGTTTTATTATTTTCAAAAAACATTAGAATAATATGTTTCTTGAAAAGTTCAAACAAAAACAACAGAATAAAAATATCCGCCATATAATAGTATGGGTGCTGGAATTCTTCCTGTAGCTATTTATAAAGGCCAACTCTACTTTTTATTCGGCAAGGAAAACAGGCATGCAGACACGCCTGGATGGGCTGATTTCGGCGGCGGCAATGAAAAAGGCGAGAGCCCGCTTCAAACCGCGATACGCGAATGTAGCGAGGAATTGACCGGATTTCTGGGTTCGCAACAGGAAATCCGCAATCGAATCCATGAAAAAGGCGTCTTCATGATTGATTCCGAAGACAATACGTATCGCATTCACGTTTTGCCGATAGAATACGACGATGCCTTGCCGCATTATTTCAACGCCAATCAGCGATTTTTACAGCGGCATTTGGACCCGGATATTTATAGGAAAAGCAAGATTTTCGAGAAATCGGAGATTCGCTGGTTTTCTCTAGCCGATATGAAGCGGTGTCGAGGCCAGTTTCGCATTTACTACAGGAAGTTAGTGGATTTGATTCACGGGAGGAGGGATGAAATCCGCGCCTTCATCCGCGTTTAGGAAATAGTGGTAGTCGAACGGTATTTCGCTCTGGATTGACATATAATCGGAGGTGTCGGTGGTTTCTACTTCATAATCGTAGTTCGGCCAGATACAGCCTTTCTTTATTTTTTCAAACAAAATGTCAACATGGATAGAGAAGGAATCGTATAATTCGATAAAAAATAAATAGATAGCCGAAACAAAGATAACGGTTATTACTGTATTATAATAATTTATTTATTAACATCTTGGCAAGTTAGATGATGTAGTGCCTTATCTGGTACTACATAATCAATTTTTTATTTGGCTTTTTTAGTAATTATCGGCGACATATCAAAAACAAGCAAAAGAAAGAAATTCCACCCAACAACATCGCAAACCACCTGTAACGAATTATAACGCGGTTCCTAAGACCGATACCGACTCAGAATACAGGGCGGCACCAATTGCGCCTCCATCACCAACATTTTCTTGTAACATTTCGCCACAGTCACATCACTGATTTGGCACCGATTGATAATATCTTTTTTCGTTATTCCTAGTCCACATAGCATACTTATGTAAAACACGACACCACACGCAATGGCTTGCGGCGTATTATCCCTTATCAACCCGTCCTTTTCAATCTTCTGCGTCATAAATTTGGCCAGCATCACCTGTTCCTCCGCCATCTGGAAATAACTACAGTAGCGCTCGATAATAAGGCACGGCGTGATTTTGCAAAATTCGGTCTGCGTCTCCGAATTGCGTTCAATATTGTTCAGAATCGACACCGCCAATGCACAACCCTTTGTAGCGTTTTTCTTATCGAGGTGAAAGATTTGTGCTATTTCGGCCGCCGTCCTGGGATAGCCGTTCTGCCGATAGGCAATGTAAATCGACGCTGCCTTGATTCCGTCGCGATTCACTCCGCGAAACATCTGCTGCTCTGATATCTCCTTGTGCTTTATCAATGCATCATCAATGATTTTCTGTGTAATGCCGGCCATACGACCGATATTGGTAATATATTGGAACTCGTCCCACAACGTCTTCTCACGGTGCGGCATCGACATCCATTCGATACTCTTGTCAATTTTCCGCATCTCATAACTGCTGCGACCGACCCGCATTACTTTGCATGCCGATGATGACTCCTTCAAGAGCGGATTCAGAGGATTACCACAGCGGGTTGTGTCATTCCCCGATTTGTCGTCCTTGCCGAACGAATTCCATTCTGGCGAATAATCCAACACGACGTCATTCACAATACTACAGCTAACACATGTAGGAAGACCATCGTCCATTACCTGCATTTCCGAATTGCAGCTCAAACACAACCCTGAATTGTGGCTTTGTATACCCGAAGAATCACTCCGCAATCCACCTGTAGTATTTTGTAACATCATTTGTGCAACCTGTTCCTCGGACATTTTGACTACGTCGATGCTCTTCTTTACCCTTTTGTCAAACAAATACCATGCACGTTTCCCCATTTGATTGACCGTTTTCGAATGATTTATTTCATGGGTAGCCATTGATGATGAACTATCCTGTTGCATTTTCTAGTAATTTTTAAACAAGTTAGTATGACTGACTATTTTTATATTCAATTTTAGTATATAGGCTTTTGAAAATGTCGGAAAATGGAAACAAGGAAAATGGAAACAAGGAAGAGACAAAGCCTGACCCTGCCGAATTAAAAAAAGCGAATGAACGTTTGGACCAAATTATTAAAAAAGGGGAAGATTTGATAAAAGACAAAACAGAATTAAATAAATTATATGGGGAATTCAAAAAAACGGTCCAATTAATAAAAGAGGTAGTTGCTACCGAATACGTAAAAAGAACAGATTTGATAGAAAAATACATACAAGAAGGAGAGACTATACTGGATGAAAAGAAAGATGAAATAGGTGATACATTGGATAAAACAGAGGAACAAATAGAGGACCCAAAATACCAAGAGGCTTTGAAGGCCATTGTAAAAGAAAAAGTGTTTGTAGAGAAAATGGTTGAAAAATACAAACCGAAAATAGAAACATTCTTAGAAGAGCAATCATCCGTGATTGACAGTGCAATCAAAGGAGAGAAAGTCGATACGAATGAATTAATGAACAGTGATTTATTCAAATCAATGAAAAGTGATACTAGTATTATTATCAAAGTATCCACATTGGCTCCTAAGATTGCATCGATTGCTGCTGTCATCGGATTATCAGATACTAACTTCAGTATGGCTGATATGGCTGGTAAATTAGCAGATAGCATGGATGACAGTACCAGGTTAGGGAAAATATCGAAGGGAGCTATGAAAATGTTTTCGAGTATAGCAGCTGCAGTTTCTATTACGGATGATGAAGCTACGAAAACGTTGAAAGAATTATTGGAGACTCTTACAAAACAGGTTGAATCATTTAATGATGAGATTATTATCAATAATGTTTTGAATACGTTTTCAAAAGTCAACCAATCTCCGATGAAAGATATTGCATCGCCAACTGTTTTCCGTGTATACGACGATTTATGCAGAAAATTATTATCACGACACAAAAATAATTACGTTTATTTTGAAGCCATTTTGGCTGATTTATTGAATGATAATGAAGTGCGCAAATTATTTACCAATGTAGTGAATGATGTAAGAAAAAACAAGAAATTCGTTATACAGATAGCGCCAGGTGAATGTAATTGTTCTCCGGAACAAATGCTTGAACGAAATAAACAATATTTAATCAATATTCAATCGAAATATTTCGTGGTTATATTGGCACAATTACGATTGGCTATTATGAATAAAATTAAAGGGGGTAATTCAACCATGTCGACAGGACAAAAGGGAGGATGGTTTTCTTTTTTTGGAAGCAAAAAAAAAGAAGGAAATGTTGTTAATCCAGAAAGTGATAATTTCAGTATGGCAGACATATATCAATACGATGATGGCGTAGTAGAAACAAATAATCCTATGAATAAAGTAAAAAAAGTTCCATCGGCGAAAAACCCAGAACAAAAGCTCGACTCAGAAGCATTTATTAAAAAGAAGTTAATGGAGGCTTTCGACGTAGAAAATGTAGATGCAAAAACAAGGCAACACAATGTAACGATTTATCCAAAGTTGCTACTTGAATATGCCGATATCAAAGACACGATGGGTCTCAATGATATTCTCACATCGGTAATGCGTGAAATGGTCTATATGATGGATGACCCGACAGAAAGAGACAATGGCGACAAATCCAGAGTCTTGCAGCAAATTGTGATTGATGAAGAAAACAATGAAACCGCAGTCCGATGCCTTATCAATCTGGCACGCAATTTCATTTCTAATCATAAGGATAGTCGTATCAAAATGATAATCCTGCTCAACCTGTTACAAGATTCCAGGGCGATTAATACGGTGTTCCAATACATGAAAAAGGCAGAATATCCTACCAAGAAAATCGTGGCAGAGAATTTCTTCAAGGATGACCCACCTTTGCATGAAATCGATATCAATCCGCGACCTTTGGTCCTTTCTGGAGGGGCAAAATCCATTATTCCTGTAAAAAAACGAAAAGTCACCAGAAGAAAGATAAACCCGAACCAAGCAAAAAAATCTACAACAAGAAGAAAAAAGCCGGTCCCGACCAAGATAGAAGAAGTAAAATACATAGGTGGCGCAACCCTAGGAACAGATGCCAGAGGGGCTGTTGCAGGTGTGGCCAATAGTATGGTAGGTGATTTCGACGCAATGTGCAATTCAGAGAAAGTAAAATACATTCTCGATACAGTTACGTCTAGTCTTCAGTTCAAAATAATGAATCTCGATGAAACCGAACTAGCAAAAAAAATAGCGGAAGTATTCAAAGAGGTATATACAGCACCGACAATAGAAGGCATTCATCCTGTAGTGAATTTAGAATTTGATGCATGCCTACGTAACATGGTCGACAAATGTTATAGAGGCGAGTTCAGTTTGATGAATTATATGATGTGCGAAATATTGAACGATACAGAAATTAGGGGTATATGTTTGCTTGCCAAGAAAAACGTAGACAAAGAATACAGCCACCCTGTAACGATTCCCAAGAAGGATTGCGATTGTGATGGATTGGATACATCGACTACTGTCAAGAAGGACAGGACACCTCCTTTGAGAACGTATTATCAAATTATTATGCGTGAATTTCTATCGTTGTTGGGGAAAGTAGAGGATATACCTATTTCGGATAGTTCCAAAATAAAAGAGTCTTCAACCATAGATAAAACAAAACCTGAAAATTCTGTTGAATCAAAACCTGATAATTCTGTTGAACCAAATATTGATAATTCTGTTGAATCAAAACCTGATAATTCTGTTGACAAAAATCTTGATAATTCTATTTCTGACGATTCTGTCAATAATAAACAAGAAACTGTAAAAAATGACAATAGTAATAAAGAAGAGATAATAGGCGGTGCAGATGAAGAAGGCCAAAAAGAGGACGGCCGTTCATGGATGTATCGCCTTATGTCTGGTGAAATGGAAAAAAGTGCATTGACAGCCATTCCAAAGATTCAGCAGCAAATAAAAATGAAGATTCGCGCAGTAGCCGAATCAAAAACAATGGAAGATTTATTGAAAAGTATAATTAAAGGTGAAGATATAATTAAACATGAGGAAAGCATAGAGGATAAAAAGGAAAAAAAAGTAGAAATAGACCCAGATGTAGATGCATTAAACGAACAAGAAGAAATATACCCAGATGTAGATGCATTAAACGAACAAGAAGAAATATACCCAGATGTAGATGAATTATACGAAGAACAAGACCCATATGTAGACCCAGCATATGTTGAAGAAGCATCATTTAGTTATCATGATACAAACATTTTTACACGAGATGCACAACGTGGAGGAGCAAAACTAGATGAAAATGTTCATCAACAAAGAGTGAAACAATTATTGCAATCGATTGAAAAGGAGTCGAAAGTATTTACTCTACAGAATAAAAAGGCGATTCTGCTTCATCTCTTTACCAACAAAACAGTGCAACTTGCCTTCGAAATTAATATGACCGAAGGCTATTTAAGCAACGACGCCAATTACAAGCTGAATAGTTTATCGATTTTCAATAAAAAGATTTCGGGAGGTTCCAAAACCAGACGAAAAAAGACGACGATTGTCGAAAAGAAAGACAATAAACATAAAAAATACAAAAAACAGAAAAAAGGAAAGAAAGAGAAGACAGACAATAAGAAAAAAGAAATGAGAAAAACAGCCAAATTCAGAAAATAAGAACATAAACAAAAAAAGGAATCCTTCATTTCTTGTGAAAAATATCAGAATCTAGTGTATGATGAATCAAACCAACAAAATAATTATTGTCCTTATTTTGGTCGCCATTTTTTATTGTCTATATTGCATTTTCCCACCATCGACGCGATTTCCTTCCCTTTCAATTCAATACACACCTTCTGTAGAAGGTTTCGCACCACAGACAACCAATGCCGATATGCCCCTATCACAATATATGATTATGGGTGCATACAACGCTCCCTACAATGGAACAGATATGTCCGGTTCACAACTAGAAAAGGTGTTGATGACAGGTGCACGCTTCATTGATTTAGAAATTCGGTCCAAGAAGAATCTCCCTATTTTGACCACTTCGAATGACGGAGGCGCGACAACTACTTCGAAAAACTACGTGTTCTTGAACGACATTTTATCGACCCTCCTGACAGTCGGCTTCTCAACAGTCGACAACCATTTGGACCCTATTTTCCTGCATATGCGATTCGCAATCAACGACCAAGATAAGGCGTCGCAAGTCTATTGCAATGTAGCGAATAATCTGTTTTCGACATTCGGAACGAATCGTCTCTATTCGGGCCCTGTCAATGCATCGACCCCCCTATCAATGTTACAGGGTAAGGTGATATTATGTATTGATATTACGACTGCGCCTGATTATAAGAGCACAACCACCTGTAGCAAACCTACTGACCAAGTCTTGGGGACGATGATAAATATTGAGACGCGAGGCAGTCAATGGTTGACAAAAGACTATACTGTTGTGAGCGGTTCTGCACCGACAATAGTGAATGAAAAGGACAAATGTAAGATTGCAACCGAAAATGGTATGCCGCCACCTCTTCAATTGGTGTTGCCGCCGCCTCCTACCGACCCGAAAAAGGACCCTTATCCGAAACAGAAAAATCCGAGCCCAACCGATTTGAACCAATTTGTGGTTATGTGTGGGTGCCAGACCATACCATTTATGTATTATCATACAGATACTGGTAACAACGAACTCAGCTTTTACAATCAGATGTTTGGTGATTTGAAAACGGCGTTTATACCTATGTGCGATGCGATTAATTACATAAAAAAGAACTATAAGACGGTGGCAGGCAAACAGACTGCCAATTATCCACCGCCATAGATTGAACTGAATAACGCCGCCATGTAAGGCGATTTCTACTATTCTTTTGCAGAGTTCATTTGCTACATAACGACCAAAACAATATGTAACATGAGTCACGACCATATGTTCATCCGGACCCAAAACATTGTCCAATTTTAACCCTTTCACCCTGGTCTTGACAATTTTGTCATTCTAGGATTTCCAGATAATTTATTTATTACCATCTATCCTAATAAATAAATGAAACAAAATGGTGATTAACTAGACCAGGGCAAAAGGGTTAAAAATTGGAATTGCCCTAACTCTGATTGATGTTGGCTGTCGCCCGTTACAGGGTCTGTGCATATGATATGGCATAGGTGGGTGGTGGGCGAATGATACAAGTACAGATATTGCGATAATTGTGCAGACGTAGGGCAGAGGTTACAATAATGGCCCTCATTGGCTACAACACGTTGCCAATCCGTTATCGAAACCGTGAAAGAAATGATTTTCTGCATAATCGACACACTCCTGTAACGAGTTACAATGTGTTCCATAATGGTGGTTTCGATTGGTTGTGTTTTTTTTGATTCGAATGTTGTCATTTTCTTTTACAAGAAAAACGAAAATGACAAATATGGTTTTCAATTTTTCATTCTATTTTATCTTTTTTGTATTTTCCTATTTCCTATTTTTATATTTTTCTATTCTTCCTTTCTGTTTATTCAATATCGACATGAGTAAGCATATGACGGCGACAACAAGGCTGGTCGATGCCCATTTCGTCCATCAATTTGCCTTCGATGGTTTTGTCGGTGTTTTTCGAGGTTAAATAGGTGACGGCCTCTTTTACTTTGGCATCAACTTTACGTCGGCGTACTTCGTCTACAAAGTACCGGTACTTATCGGCTAAGGGGTTCGAACAACTGTAACAGAGAACGGGAATAATCATTTTTGAAAGGGTTGCTGCGTATATAAGAATACATATATTGTATTATCTAAATTCAATTTTTCAACAAAATCCATTTTTTCAGGATTTTGATTCGTTCAACAAAATCCATTGTTTTCGGATTTTGATTCGTTCAACAAAATCCATTGTTTTCGGATTTTGATTCGTTCAACAAAATCCATTTTTTCAGGATTTTGATTCGTTCAACAAAATCCATTGTTTTCGGATTTTGATTCGTTCAACAAAATCCATTGTTTTCGGATTTT
>Ga0136644_10001085_pt1 | contig 21555 bp, 22 predicted proteins | sample C_130820_EF_Meta_FD_94780 | JGI IMG/M metagenome (GOLD analysis project Ga0136644, IMG submission 94780) | Freshwater microbial communities from Lake Croche, Canada to study carbon cycling - C_130820_EF_MetaG (v2) (version 2) | ecosystem: Environmental > Aquatic > Freshwater > Lake | place... | reverse complement strand
CGACCAGTTTGGCATCCAGATCGAGCGTGGTAAAGCAACCGTTGGTCTGGCAGCTCGCAAAGAGAGGCCAAAGCCGGAGCAACCTGGCTCGCAGCGGCAAGCTCAAACATCACACCAGGTTGGAGACGGTGGCCACGACCAGACAGCAATTGCCCGGCCGGACACGACCCGGTTGGCGCCGGCCATAGAGGATTCCGTCGGCGTTGTAATGGACGGTTTCCGGAGGCCGCGATAAATCCCACAGGCAATGGATGCGGCCCGCAGGCTGACCTGCCGTCACCCTTTCGCCGTTCTTGTGGAAAGGTTCGAAGACCCCGTCCATCGTGGCAAACACATAGGCCCTGCTGCCAGGCAATTCCAGAATGGTCGAAGACTGCGGGGGCACAGCCATCTCAGCCGGCAACACGCCCAAATGCGCCAGTACATTGCGCACCCCACGCCGGCAGACGTCCAGCGCATCCAGAGAGACCGTGCCGCCGCCGCCCATTTCGGTGCCGACGGTGATCATTCCGGCTCTGACCGCGGCGGCGGTGGCGGTCCGCGGATCACCCATATTGGCAATCACCACGGTCATCGGTGCCCCGAAGGCTTTCACAGCCGCAATATTTTTTTGGGTCAGCTCGGGATCGAGACTGGGCTCGATGATTGCACTGGGAATGATATCGAGCGACGAGCCCCCCGAATGGAGATCCAGAAAGGCATCGCCATGCGGGAAAATATAGTCATGCACAAAGGCAGTGATTTGGTGGGTGATTGTGCCGAGCGGGTCGCCCGGAAAGGTCCGGTTGAAATTGAGGCCATCGACCGGAGAGACGCGCTGCCCGGCCATGGCTGCATGGACATTGTTGGCGGGCATCAGGATCAACCGCCCCTGCACCATCGCAGGATCGATGTCGCGCATCAGTTCCGATATGACGATCGGCCCTTCATACTCGTCCCCATGATTGCCGCCTTCGAGGATGACGGTCGGACCCTGGCCATTGCTGATGATCCCGATCGGCACCTGTGTCACGCCCCAGGCATCCTCGTGCGGCGAATGGGGGATGCGGATATAGCCGCTCTGCCGTCCCTGCTTGTCGAGATCGACGGTCATAAATCCTGTAGACGGACGCACCTGGATCGTTTGGCTCATGACAGCACTCCGCAAATTCCCGCCCGCAAGAGGCGCAAGATTGACAAAGGAAAGCGGGCTGGATCGACACCGGATGGGCTCGATCCAGCCCGATCCGGATTTAGAGGGTCGGCAGGGGATCCATCGGCATGTCCAGATATTTCTGGTGAAGCCGGTCCAGCTCGCCATTCATCGTGTTGAAGAAAATGAAACCGTCGAGCCAGCGGACCAGATTATGCTGGTCCATCTGCACGCCCATATGGGCAGGCGAGCGGCGGATCACGAATTTGCGGTCAAACTCCTTGTTGGGATTCTGTTTGGCAAGTGACTGGGCAACGATCGAGTTGGTGGCGATCAGATCGGCCTGGCCGGAGATATAGGCGGCTGCGGCTGTCGCATCATCCTCGGTGCGCATGATGTTGGCTTTGGGATTGGCGGTCGAAATGGCCAGTTCCTGGGTCGAACCTTTTGCTGCGGCAATCTTCAGGGAGCCGATGGCGGAGGCCGCATCGACCTTGGCGGATTTGGCTCCGTAGACGGCCAGGAATGTATTGGCATAGGGAGCCGTAAACTGGATTTGCTTGGCCCGCTCCGGTGTCAGACCCATCACTGAAATCACGATATCGACTTTGTCGGTCAGCAGGAACGGGATGCGGTTGGCCCCGGTGATCTGCTGCATTTCGAGTTTCACGCCCAGGCCTTTGGCAACCATTTCGGCCAGTTCGATATCGAAACCGACCGGATTGCGGTTGGCATCTTGCGACCCGAACGGCGGCGCATCAAGCGGCACCCCGATCCGCACCACTCCCTTGGAAATTATATCCTGCAACTTGTCGGCTTTGGCCTGGGGTGCCCCGAAAACCATTGCGCCAAGCGCAAGCAGACCGAGTACAACTTTCTTCATCGTGTCTCTCCCTTTGATAGTGGGGTTCAATCCCCATCCAGCGATCACTCTTGTGGCAGTCCGTCTTGCAGTCGTCCGTCCTGAAACTAGTTCAGGACGGCATCGAGAAAACTCTTCAATTCAGCCGTTTGCGGATGGGACAAGGTGTCGGCCACAGGCCCCTGCTCCCATACTTTGCCCTCGTGCATGAACACGATACGGGTTGCGAAATGGCGGGCAAAACCCATCTCGTGTGTCACAAGAATCATGGTCATGCCTTCGCGTGCCACACCTTCGAGCACGCGCAACACTTCACCGGTCAGTTCCGGATCAAGCGCAGAGGTCACCTCGTCAAACAGCATCAATTGGGGGTTCATCGCCAGCGAGCGCGCAATGGCCACCCGCTGTTGTTGCCCGCCCGACAATTGCTGTGGCATGGCATCGATCTTATCGGCCAAGCCGACACGCGCCAGCACATCGGCTGCAAGCTTGCGTGCTTGGTCCGGACCCTGCTTGAGTACGAGGCGCGGTGCCAGCGTGATATTGTCGCTTACACTCAAATGCGGAAACAGATTGAAACTTTGGAACACGATCCCGACATTCTGGCGCAGCTTGCGCAGGTCGGTATCCGGATCGTTGACCTTGACGCCATCGATCAGAATCTCGCCGGTCTGGATCGGTTCCAGCCCGTTGAGGCAACGCAGAAGCGTCGATTTTCCCGAACCCGACCGCCCGATAATCGCAATCACCTCTCCTGTTTCGATGCTGAGGCTGACATCGTCGAGGACACGCAACGGGCCGTAATATTTGCTGACATTGATCAATTCAACGCGCGACATTGAAACGCTCCTCCAGCCGCCGGCTCCATTGGGTCAACGGAAAACAGATCAGGAAATAGATGCAGGCCACCGTCATATAGACGGCAAAGGGTTTGTAGGTTGAGGCCGACGTCAGCTGGCCCTCGCGCGTCAATTCGACAAACCCGATGGTTGCCGCCAGCGAGGTGTTTTTGATCAGCTGGACCAGAAACCCGATGGTCGGCGGTGTGGCAATCCGCACGGCCTGCGGCATGATGATATGGCGCATCTGTTGCACATAGGTCAGTCCCAGCGAGGCCCCCGCCTCCCATTGGGTCGGAGCCACAGCGATCAGGGCGCCGCGCCAGATTTCGCCCAGAAAGGCTCCGCCATAGATGGAATAGGCAAAAGCCGCCGCCGTCCAGGCATTGACCGGCAGCCCGGCGATCGACAGCCCGAAATAGAACAGGAACAGCCAGACCAGCAAAGGCGTGCCCTGGACAATCTGGATGTAGCAGGACGCCAGGATACGCACATGCGCAAGGGAGGAAATCCGCATCACGGCCAAGACCAGACCCACGCAGGCCCCGCCGGTAAAAGCCAGCGCGGTCAGAGCCAGCGTCCAGCGGGCGGCAAACACCAGATAGACAATATCGCCTGTGCCGAATTCCCTGATCATCGTGCAAACACCTGACGGTAGATCACGGCAAAGACGCCCCGCATCATGAAGGCAAGGGCGAGATAGATGCCCCCGATCACGGTATAGACCTCGAAATCACGGAAGGTGCGCGACTGGATGATCGAACCGACATGGAACAGGTCCTGCACCGAAATTTGCGAGACAACACTGGTCGCCAGCATCAGCAGGATAAACTGGCTGGACAGGGCCGGATACATCGCCTTCAGCGCGGGAAACACAATGATGTAGCGAAAGATCTGCCAGGGCGTCAGCCCCAGCGACTGGCCCGCCTCGATTTGCGATTTGGGGATGGCTTCAAGTCCGGCACGGATAATCTCGGTTGAATAGGCCCCCAGATTGATTACCAGAGCGATCAAAGCCGCATCGAAACCTTCCAGACGCAAGCCGAGTGACGGCAAGCCGAAATAGAGCAGGAAGATCTGGACCAGCAAGGGCGTATTGCGAATGGTCTCGATATAGACGGTTACGCCCTGCTTGAACCGGACACCGCCATAGGTCTTGGCACAGGCACAGGCCAAACCCAGAAAAAAGCCCAACACCATCGTAGCCACTGACAGGGCCAGTGTGAGAACCAAGCCGTCGAGTAAAAACTCCCAAGCCGCAAATACATCGCGGAACTGCAGACCGTATTTCATGCCTCGAGTTTCCGTCCCCGCTGTTCGATCCGGCTCTACAGGCCAGCGCTATGACCAGACAAACAAATGGCAGACTAAAGGTCAATCTTTAAAAGTGGGGGGTATAAACTCATCTTCTGCCTTTATCTGCGCAATGACATGAATTGACTTGTAAAGGCCCCCGTCCCTAGTTGCGCTAATCCACAATTCGCACGGCTCATTCTTTGACGGTCACCATTGCTGGAGGCGGTCAGAATGGAAAATAAGGCTTCGAATTCTCCAACACAGTTACAAGATTTTCAATATCTATCGCTCGATCCTAGGGAATGTTGTCCTTGATGAAAACATCAATGCGGATCCGCTCCTGATCCTCCAGCACCGGTTCTCCCCAGCAATGGGCCAGCAGGAGGCGGGCGGCAGAGCGCACTTCGTGGCCCGAATCCTGATTGATCACCGCATCCATGGTGCCTTGAAACAGGAAGCGCCGTGTATGCGGTGTCAGCTCGTGTCCGATCCAGACGACCTGACCGGCTTTGCCGCTTTCCGTCAAGGCTTGCGCAATCCCGCGATTGCCGGCTCCCGCACTGTAGAGGCCGATCAGATCGGGATTGTTCTCAACCATCTCCGTCACAAGGGCTTTGGAGAGCTCGTAATCATCGCGGCCTTCGACAACCGGCAGCATTTTCAGATGGGCATAATCATGGGCCAGCACCTGGTTGAAACCGAAATGGCGCTCGGCATGATCGCGCAACGACAAGGAGCCGACCAACAGGCCGATCGTGCCGTCCTGACGGGCGAGAAACCGCCCCATCAGACTGGCCGCCGTGCGGCCGGCGGCAGGGTTGTCGACCCCGACATAATGAAGGCGGCGCGAATAGGGCACATCGGACACCAGCGTGATCACCGGAATCCCCCGTTGGGCCAGGTCGTCGATCGCCACCCGCACCCGCGGATGGTCAAGCGCGACGGTGGCGACGCCATGATAGGCTTCATCAAGCTGGTCCAGCGTCTGCGCCAGCGCTTCGGCATCGAACACATCGACCTCGATCATGTCGATGAAGCCGCGCTGGCTGATCGCCCATTCTGCGGTGCGTTCGACCTGCTCGCGCAATTGCATCATGAAACTGTTGGTGCCGGTCGGCAGGATGAACAGGAAACGGAAATTTTGATTGCGGGCCAGACGACGGGCCATGGGATCAAGGCGATAGCCCAACTGGTCCATCGCCTCCTCGACCCGCCGGATCGTTTTTTCACGCACACCGCTGCGCCGGTTGACCACGCGGTCAACCGTGGCCAGAGACACGCCCGCACTGCGAGCGACATCCTGAAGCCGTGTCCGTTCAAACGACTGCTTGGCGGCTGGCACCATTAACGCGCCGCCCACAAAAGTCCGCGGATCATCATGGTCCTGATTTCGGGCACATCGAGCTCATAGGCCCGATGTCCAAGCGAGTTGAAGAAGACCCTGCCTTGGCCAAAACGTTTCTTCCAGACAACCGGCATGACAACCCCCTCGATCCACGGACTGTGATCGCCTGTAAAGGTGGTGGTGGCAAGCACTTCATTGGCGGGATCCACATGCATGTAATATTGCTCCGAGCGGTGCTCGAAACTGTCGATCCCCTGCATGATCGGGTCGTCGGGACGGGTAATATCGACCTTGTAGTCGATGATATTGCCCGGATGGGCCACCCATTGCCCGCCGCACATGAATTGGTAATCGACTGAATCCCGGAAGGCATCGCACATGCCGCCGTGGTGGCCGGCCAATCCGACGCCGGATTTGACCACCTCGCACAGATGCAGGGCCTCGGGCTTTTCAATCTTTGCCATGGTGTAGATCGGCACGATCAGCGAATAGTCCATCAGGTCCGGATCGAGAAAAGCCGCCGTCTCGGTTTCGATGCGGACCTCGAACCCTTCCTTTTTCAGCCATTCGCGATAGATGGACGCACACAGGTCCGGATCATGGCCGGGCCATCCTCCCCATACAATGAGAGCCTTACGCATCGGGGTATCCTTCCTTCAAGATCATCAACAGGGAGTGGCCGTTCAGTCGATCTGGCCGTTTTTCATGCCGGCCGGCAGCATGGCCGGCCGCTCGACGGTAGTTTCAAGGAAAACGCGGCGGCCCTCATCCGACGAGGTCTGGAAGGCTTCCATCGCCTCGAGCGCGTGCAGGGCCAAAGCGCCGCTGGCACGGTGCGGCCGGTTGTGGATGATCGCTGCGGCCATATCCGCGACCCCGATCGATCGGAATTCGCCATCGGTATGGGCATGGCTGTGGGGTTGTGTCTCCCATTCGCCACCCGTTCGCGCCACCTGTACCTCGCCGCCAAAGCGGTTGGGGTCTGGCACGAGAATGGATCCTTCGCTGCCGTAAATCTCGATCGGCGTGTGTTTGTGCTTGGGCACATCAAAGCTCATGGTGATCGAGATGACCGCGCCGCTTGCGAATTCGAGCTGGCCTGTCACATGGGTCGACACCTCGACCGGAATGACCGTACCCTTCAAAGGCTCGCTGGTGATCAGGCGTTGCGCCCGCGTGCGGGTCGCGCTGCCCATCACCGAGCGGATCGGGCCGAGCAACTGGATCAGATTGGTGATATAATAGGGGCCCATATCGAGCATCGGTCCGCCGCCGCGCAGGTAATAGAAGCCCGGCGCCGGATGCCAGCGTTCATGGCCCGGGCACATGAAGAAGGCCGAGCCGCCGATCGGCGTGCCGATGGCTCCGTCATCGATCAGCTTGCGGGCCGTCTGGTGGCCGCCGCCCAGAAAGGTGTCGGGCGCACAGCCGACACGCAGGTTGAGCTCCGCAGCCAGTTCCATGACCTTGCGCGCTTCCACCATATTCACGCCCAGCGGCTTTTCCGAGTGGACATGCTTACCCGCCCGCAACACCGCCAGACTGACATCGGTATGGGCCAACGGAACCGTCAGGTTGACGACAATCTCGATATCGTCGCGTTTGAGCATGTCATCGACGCGCATGCCGGGCACACCGAATTCCTTGCCGCGCTGCTGGGCCGGTTCGGACCGCATATCGGCGACAGCGCGCAATTCGATATGGTCGAATTGTTTCATGGCGGTCATATAGGCCTTGCTGATCACACCGCAGCCGATGACACCGATCCCGATTTTTTTCATGAATTCCTCCTTGATTGCCATGCGATTTCAACCCTTGACCGCACCCGATGTCAGGCCTGCCACAATATGCTTTTGGGCAAACAGGAACAGGATGATGGTCGGCAGAAGGGTGAGAGTGATGAAGGCCAGAATGAGATGCCATTCGGCCGAAAATTCGCCCTGATAGATCATGATGCCCATGGGCCACGGATACTGACTGTCGGAATTGAGCATGACCAGCGGGACGAGGTAGGCGTTCCAGCTATGCACGAAGGTGATCGTGCCCACCGTGGCCAGAATGGGCCGTGACAGCGGCAATGTGACATAGCGGAAGAAATTCAGATAGCTGCAGCCGTCCACCAGAGCGGCTTCGAGCAATTCTTCCGGCAGTTCCTTGAAAAACCGCCTGAGCAACAGGATGCTCATGGCCAGCGAAAACGCCACCTGCGGCAGGATGACGCCCAGATAATGGTCAAGCAGGCCCAGATCGCGCACCTTGATGAACAGCGGCAAAATCGCCGTGGCGGCCGGAAACAGCAGGCCCATGGTGATGTAGTTGAGCAGCATGCTGCGCCCGAAAAAGCTGATATGGGCAAAGACAAATGCGGCCATCGAGGCGGTGATCAAGGTCAGGATGACCGTCAACGACGAAATAATCAGCGAATTCTGCAGCAGCTGCCAATAGCGGCGCGACAGCACGATATCCGCATAATTCTTCCATTCCCAGACCTGCGGCAGGCCAAACGGATTGGTGCGCAGTTCCCCCAGTGATTTGAAGCCGCCCAAGACGGTCGCGACCAAGGGTGTGGCCACAAACAGCACAATGCCGAGCAGATAGAGCGCTTTGAGGAAAGCGGCCCAATCCAGCCCCGTTTCGCTGAAATCCTGTTCGCTATTCATCGCGCATGAACCATCTTTTATAACTGAATGCGAAGGTGACGCAGATCACGAACAGGATCACCCCGACCGCGCTGCCAAAGCCGACGCGCATCCGCATGACGCCGAAATTGTAGAGAAAACTGACCATCGTATGCGAGGAATCCGCCGGTCCGCCGCGCGTCAGCGGCATGATCAGGTCGAATAGCTGCAAAGAGCCGATAATCGCAAAAAAGACCGACAGCTTGATGGTCGGGCGCAGCAAGGGAATGATGATGTGTCTCAGGATCTGCCAGCGGCTTGCGCCGTCAACGCGGGCCGCCTCGACGAGATTCCTGTCCATGCCCTGCAGTGCTGCAATAAACAGCATCATGTGGAAGCCGAAATATTTCCAGACAATCACCAGCAGGATCGCCAGCATCGACGTATCGGGACTGGCGAGCAGATGGGGCGCCTGGGCATCGAAATGCCGGTAGATGGCCGCCAACAGCCCGAATTCGCCATCATAGACAAAGCTGAAGATCAGACCCGTGGCAATTTCCGCCAGAATATAGGGCATGAAAAACAGCATCCGCAGCATGACCGCGCCTTTGAAAGCACGCGCCAGGATCAGAGCCAGCGATAATGCCAGCGGCAGTTGCACCAGCAGGGAAACGACAATGATCAGCAGATTGTTTTTGAAAGCCGTGCCGAAAGCCTTGTTGTCGAACACGAAACGGTAATTGTCCCACCCGATCCAGTTCTTGGGCGTTCCGAACCCGTTCCAGTTGAAGCCCGAATACCATGCGGCTTCACCGATCGGCATCACCACGAACAGAGTGAACAACAACAGGGCCGGCGGCAAGAACAGCAGGACGGCCGACAGTTTACCGGCATCATACGGCTTGCGGCTCGTCAGCATGGGGGTAACGCAAAGTGTTGAATGGTCGCCGTTGTGATCATGTCCGGATCATCCGTTATGCCTTGAGCGGCCAGCCGAAAGAGAGGTCAGGCCCGGCACCCGGGTGCCGGACCTGTTTGATCAATTGCCCTGCTTGAAGGCATCCTGAATAGCTTTGGCAGCCTGCTTGGGTGTCATGGTGCCGCCAGCCAGTTCGGCTGTCGCATCATTGACCACCCGGCCGACCGAGGGGCCGAGATCCTGATCATAGAAGTTCTGGTGGTATTTCGAGGCCGCAATGTTCTGGGCGATATTGCGCATGAAGGGACTGCCCAGACCGGCTTCGGCCCCTTTGAAGGTCGGGATCAGGAAATTGCCCTGGGCCAGACGCTTTTGGACCGCATCCGAGATAAAGAATTTCACAAATTCGGCGGCTTCTTTCGGAGCGCCTTTGGTCACCAGCCAGCCGTTCACACCACCCAGCGTATCGGAGGCCTCGCCCTTGCCGCCCGGCACAGTGGGGAAGTTGAACCAGCCGATTTTGTCGTCGGACAGGCCGGCCTTGTCGGCCGCCAGCGCGCGCTGGGTGTGGTAGAACGACGAAATGGCCAGGATCATGGCTCCCTTGCCATCGCCAAATGCTCCGACAGCTTGCGGGTTTTTATAGCCCAGAAAGCCCTGCTGGAAGGGTTGCAAATCAACCAGCTGTTTGAAGTGTTCCCCCGATTTCTGGAACACATCACCCTCAAATCCGCCATTCTCGCCCTTCAGTGCGGCATCAAAGCCGGCTTTGCCACCAAGTCGCACGGCCAGATGGGTCCAGTAGAAATGCAGGGGCCACTTGTCCGCGCCGCCGACCACAATCGGGGTCACATTGGCGGCTTTGAGCTTTTTGACGGCATCGAGCAGGTCATCCCATGTCGCAACCTTGGCGCCGTCCACGCCCGCTTTTGCAAACAGCTCTTTGTTATACATGAAGCCGACTTGCGAAACGGTGTGCGGGAGGCCGTAGATCTTGCCATCGACCGTGAAGGCTTTGACGGCGGCAGTTGAGAGCTGGTCCTTGTAAGGAGTGACCTGTGCGGTAATGTCCTCGAGCACACCGGCATCGACCTGCGCTTTCAGCACGCCGCCCGCCCAGCTGTAGATGATGTGGGGCCGGTCCCTGGATTGCAGCAGGGTCGGGGCTTTGGCCTTGTAGGCCTCGTTTTCGAGGAATTGCATCTCGATTTTCACGCCGGGGTTCTTGGCCTCGAAATCGCGCGCGACCTCTTCCCAGATTTTGACCTGATTGGGGTTCACCTCGATGTGCAGCCATTTGAGCGTGGTATCCGCCCATGCCGTGCCGGCAAGGCACGCCAATCCAACCGCAGAGCTCAATAAACGACGAAAGACAGTCATGACCGTTCACTCCCTTTGATGTGCTTTTTTTGAAATGTGGCATCAAAATTTGACGTACGCAACTCATTTATTTATGATGCGTTTGTTGTCCTGCGTCGGCGGGTTGAAAGGCGGCATCTCCGGCTTGAGCGGCATGCCGGGCCGGGCGGGCCGGGAATGGAATAGGGGAAACAGAATGGCTGCGATTTATCCGGATCTTGAAGGCAAAACCGTTTATGTGACCGGCGGTGCATCGGGGATCGGCAAGGCGATTGTCGAGGCCTTCGCGGCGCAGAAGGCGCATGTCATCTTTTTCGATATCAACGAGACCGACGGACACGCCCTGGCCAACCAGCTTGTTGCCGAAGGGCGTTCGGCCCGTTTCTTCAAACTCGATCTTACCGATACCGACGCCCTGCAAGCCTGTTTCGCCGGTGCCAAGGCGCAACATGGACCAGCCAATATCCTGATCAACAACGCAGCCCATGATGAGCGGCACCCAACCGAAACCGTGACCTCCGCCTATTGGGATGACCGGATCGCCGTCAATCTCAAGCACCAGTTTTTTGCCGCCCAGGCGGTCCTGCCCGATTTTATCGCGGCCAATCAGGGGGTGATCGTCAATTTCGGCTCGACCTCATGGCTGGCCGGTCAGGGTGGCATGGCGGCCTATTCGGCCTCGAAAGCGGGTGTTTTGGGACTGACCCGCTCGCTGGCGCGCGATTACGGCAGCCATAATGTCCGCGTCAATGCCATTGCGCCGGGCTGGATCATGACCGAACGGCAGATCGAGAAATGGCTAACGCCGGAAGGCGAGCAGGAACTGCTCAAGCGCCAATGCCTCAAGCGCAAGCTGGTGCCGTCGGAAATCGCCCGTTTCACGGTCTTTCTGGCTTCCGATGAAGCCTCCGCCTGCACGGCCCAGCATTATATTGTCGATGGCGGCTGGGTCTGATTGAGCAATTGTTTATTATAGAAAACAATTCTTTGATATTGCTGCCCATCTGGGAAGTCTCCACGCTCTCCTGAATGAAGGACTGGTCGCCATTGAGCGCGGCCGAGGCCGCCGCCTGGCTGACCGAGCAGCAATTGCCGACCGCTTGCGAAACCAAGGTGCTGATGCCGTGGACAAGGTCTTTGGGGCCCGCCACCCAGCCGATGCGAAAGCCGGTCATCGTACAGGTTTTGGAGACGCCGTTGATCGCCAGTGTCCGCTCTTTTAATTCCGGTGCGGCATTGAGGAAATGCGGATTGGGCGTGTTGTCGAACCAGATATGCTCGTAAATATCGTCAGTCATCACAAGCACATGCAGATGGCGCAGCAACACATCCGCCAAAGCCCGATAATCTTCGAGCGTATAGTTGACATCGCAAGGCGATGATCAGCCCCACACTGTCCCATGAGGCTAATCATACGCCTGGATGCGCGCTAAAACGAATTAAATGGGGCGGGATAAAATGCGCTTATGTTCGGATGCAGCAAAATGGGTTTGACCGACCCCGTATTTGTGTCGGTCTATTCAAATAGCTGATCAAGGACGGACAACCAGATTATTCGCATTTTTTTGAGAAACTGAGAGACAATCTGGAAGTAGCAAGCGCCGCCAACAGCCGTTTTAAGGCCTCACGGCCATCACCCGCGAGGAGGCAGGACGGAGGTCGGTTCTCAGGCCAACTCTGCAATGGGGCGTCACAATCAATCGATGATTAGATTGACCGTCTGGGCACGCGCGCCTGTTGGGGCGCTTTGGCCATATCGGCTTTCAGATCCATCCGTTCGTCTTTGAAAATGCGCGCATCCATCAGTTTGAGATGGGCCGAAACCTTCGGTTTGAAAGCCATACGGGCCAGGACTTCCTGGTCCAGATCGATGCCGGGAGCGACTTCGACCACTTCGAAGCCATGCTCGTTGACCTCGAACACAGCGCGCTCGGTGACAAACAAGGCCTTGCGCCCCTGCGAGGCGGCAAAGGGGGCGTTGTAGCAAATCTGCTGGATATTCGAGACAAACTTGCTGTGGCGTCCTTCGGTGACGATCTGCAAACGGCCGTCGCCAGACTGGATCGCCAGACCGCCAGAGGTGAATGTTCCGCTGAACACCACTTTGCGGGCGTTCTGGCTGATATTCACGAAGCCACCAATGCCGACGATCTTGTCGCCGAACCGGCTAACATTGACATTGCCTTCGGGGTCGACCTCGGCAAAAGACAGAAAGGCGATGTCCAACCCGCCTCCATCATAGAAATCGAACTGATAGGGCTGATCGACCACCGCATCATAATTGAGTGCAGCACCGGAATCGACGCCGGTGGCCGGAGCGCCGCCGATAAAGCCCTGTTCATTGGTGAGCGTGACCTGATCGAGAATATGCTCTTCGGCGGCCACCGTGGAAATGCCGGTCGAAATGCCTGCACCCAGATTGCAGATGGCCCCGGGAACCAGTTCCATCGCCGCACGCCGCGCAACAATTTTGCGGTCGCCGAACGGCAGGGTCTGCATAGCGCCCATCGGGACACGCATCTCGCCCGAAAAACTCGGATTGTAATCGGTGGCATAGGTCTGCTTCTGGTCGGGATCGACCACAATATAATCGACCATGATGCCCGGGATCTTCACCTGGCGGGCATTGAGCGTGCCACGTTTGGCAAGGCGCTTGACCTGCACCACCACCGCCGCCCCCTGCCGCCTGCCCGCTTGCGCGCTCGACAGCATCTCGCCCGGGATCGCCTCGTGCTCCATCGTGACATTGCCCGCTTCATCGGCCGTCGTGCCGCGGATCAGCACGATATCGAGCGGCAGGGGCTTGAAGCGCAGCCATTCCTCGCCGCCGATGGTTACCAGTTCCACCAGATCCTCGGTGGCGGTCGCGCTTTGGCGCGCGCCGAGCTGTCTGGGATCGACAAAGGTATGCAAGCCCGTCTTGGTAATCACGCCCGGACGTCCCGCTGCCATTTCCCGCGTCAGTTGCGAGATCACGCCCTGCGGCAAAGTGTAGGATTCAATGAGGCCATCGCGGGCAAGGTCAACCAGCGGAGGGGAATCAACCAAGGCTCCGGTAATGCTGCGCTTGAGCATTCCGGGATGGCGGAAGCGGGCCGCGCCTTTCAGCTTGCGGTCGCCGATGCCCACGGCATGGATCAGACACAGCTTGCCGGGCGCTCCGGTTTCAAGAAAGCGCGTCTCGATCGCCTCCAGAATGGCTTCGGGCACCCCGTGGCCGCCTCCCGACCCGCTGACCAGAATATTGTCGCCCGGTTGAACCAGCTCCGCCGCCTGTTTCGCTGTCATGATTTTCATTGTCTGTTCCGCCCAACAAAGTCCGAAGGACTTTTTCCATGATTGACAGATGGATCGCATATTTGTAACCGTTTACACAAATCTGGGAATATTGGCAAGATTGATGGGATCAGCATTGTTGAAGCACCAGCGCAGTCGCTTGTGCCTGCCCGGCTGTTTCGACGCTGGCTGCATCAATCAAACAGGGAATAATCCGTCATGACAGTCGCATTGGTCACCGGTGCAGCAGGCGGCATTGGCCGCTCGATTGCCCGGCATCTGCTGGATGCCGGCTTCCGGGTTGCCCTTGCCGATGTGGTGCCGGTGCCCCCGCTCGAGGGTGACCCCGACCGCTGGATGGCGCTGCATCTGGATCTGGCCGATCTTGCCGGCCATGCCGCGGTGCTGGATCGGATCGAGCAGGTCTGGGGCCCTGTCGAATGTCTGGTCAACAATGCCGGCGTCACCTCGCTGGTGCGCGGTGACATGCTGGAATTGACGGTCGAGAGTTTCGACCGCTCGATCGGCATCAATCTGCGCGGCACGTTTTTTCTGACCCAGGTTGTCAGCAAACGGATGATCGCCGCCCACAGACACCTCGCCGAACCCGCCACACGCTGGCGCAGCGTGATCACAATCAGTTCGTCGAATGCCGAAATTGTCGGCGACAACCGGGCCGATTATTGCATCTCCAAAGCGGGACTAGCGATGATGAACAAGCTGTTCGCCTCGCGTTTGGGCGAATATGGCATCGGCGTCTATGAAATCCGTCCGGGCATCATCCATACCGATATGACACGCCCCGCCACCGAAAAATACGACAGGCTGGTCGCCCAAGGCGGCGTACCGATGGGCCGCTGGGGCGAACCCGAAGATGTCGCCTCGGCCGTCCTCTCGCTGGCGCAGGGCTCTCTCAATTACGCCACCGGCATTGCCCTCGATATTGCCGGCGGCATGCAGCTCTACCGTATTTGATGACATGAGCGCGATGTGATGGCGACCCGGAAAGACAAACAGGCGCGAGAGACAGAAGTACAAGCGGCAACCGGTCAGGCCGCACTGGTCGGCCTGCGTCAGGTTGCAACGACAGCCAATGTCTCCACCGCCACAGTGTCACGCGCCATCAACACGCCGGATCTCGTTTCGCCGAAACTGCGCGAACGCATCAACGAGGCCATCGACAGACTCGGCTGGGTGCCGGACGGCACAGCGCGTGCGCTGGCAACAAAGCGGTCCTCGACGATCGGCGCGGTGTTCCCGACCCTCACCCACGGGGATTTTGCCCGCGCCACCACCGCGATGCAGCAAGAGCTGCAGAAGCGCGGCTACACTTTGCTGCTGGCCTGTTCCGATTATGATGTGGAACAGGAATTCCAGCAGATCAAGAAATTCATCGAGCGCGGGGTCGACGGCCTGATTCTGGTTGGGGAGAACCACCACCCCGAACTGGCGAAATTGCTGGCCCGCCGCAATGTTCCGACCATCAACACCTTTGTCTATTCGCCGGAAACCCATGGCAGTTGTATCGGGCCAGACAACCGCAAGCTGTTTTTCGATATGACGAAATATCTGATCGATATGGGGCATCAGGTGTTTGCGGTTGTGGCACAGTCGGTTGAAAACAACGACCGGGCCGAAGCGCGCCTGCAAGGCATCCAGGATGCGCTGGCCGAACAGGGTATCGCCGTCAGGCCGCAGCATTTCGCCATTGGCCAATGGAGCATTTCGGAAGGCCGCCACCTGTTCCATCGCGTTATGACCACGCAGCCCAGACCAACCGCTGTGATCTGCGGCAATCCTTCGCTGGCTGTGGGGGCCTATCTGGAAAGCCTGGCAATGGGCCTGAAAGTGCCAGACGACGTCTCGATTGTCGGCTATGACGACATCGAGGTGATGAGCCATCTGCCGGTATCGCTCACCACCGTGCGCGTGCAGAGCGAGCAGGTCGGACGCAATGCGGCCCGCTATCTGGTAGGACGGCTCGAAGGCGAGGACGTCGAGATCCCGTTCCAGTGCGATACCGAAATTGTCATCCGCGAGTCCTCCGGCCCGCCACCCGCAGGCCAATCCAAGGCTGAAACAAGGCAGCGCCGATAATGGGGCTTGAAAAATGATTTTACTTGGGCAAAATGTAACCGTATACATTTAGGAATGCCGTGCGTGTGAATGGCCTGGCCGGATCACAGCCATCATCCAAAGGAAGCGATTCTCGTCATGACAGGACAGCCGACAACGGGATCTTCCTCGCATTCTGCGGCCAACGGGCCAGATCCGAAAGATGACATTCGCCGCGCACCCAAATCCCTCCTGCTGCGCCGCATGAAGCGGATCGGCTGGAACCTGTTGCCTCCGCTGACTTTTGTGGCGATTGTGCTGTTCTGGTCATGGTCGGTGAAGGCCTTCAAAATTCCGGCCTATCTTCTGCCCGCCCCGGGTGCGGTGTTTGCGCGGCTCTTTACCGACTACCAGGTGCTCTGGAACAATGCGGTCATCACCATGACAGAAATCGTGCTGGGCTTCGGCCTCACACTTTTGACGGCCATTCCGGTCGGGCTGGTCATTGCCCTGTCGCCTCTTTCCAAGCAGATCCTGTATCCACCGATTGTGCTGCTGCAATTGGTCCCCAAGATCGCCGTGGCACCGCTGTTTCTGGTCTGGCTCGGTTTCGGCATGGAATCCAAGGTCCTGCTCACCCTTCTGATGACCTTTTTCCCGCTGCTGATCGCCAGCATCAGCGGCTTCCAGATTCTGGATGCCCGCCTGCTCTACCTGACAAAATCGATGGGTGCTTCGGCGTGGCACACATTCCGCTATTTACGGGTTCCCGCAGCCTTGCCGGTGATTTTCTCGGGCATCAAAACCTCGGCCACCATTGCTGCCACGGCAGCCATCGTCGCCGAATTCGTGGGTGCCAATCAGGGCCTTGGCTATGTCCTGCTCAAGGGCACCAGCACGATGGATATCGAACTGACCTTTGCCGTGCTGGTGGTGCTCACCATAATCGGTATCGTCCTCAATTACGTGGTCGAGATCAGCGAATGGGTCATGACCCCGTGGCAAAGATCCGCCAACAATTCGTAACCAGCCAATCAAACAAATAATCCAAACGGGAGAGAGACAAGATGAAACAGACAATCAAAGCACTTTTGGGCGTGGGCCTGCTGGCCTCGACCATGGCCCTTGCCAGCTCGGCCATCGCGCAAACAGCGGTGACCTTCCAGTTGAACTGGACGGCCGGTGGCGCCAATGCCGGTTTTGCTGCCGCCGTCGGCGAAGGCTATTACAAGGCCGTTGGGCTTGATGTGACCCTGGTGCAGGGCAATGGCTCGGGCAATACGGCACAATTGGTGGCCAATGGCCGCGCCCAGCTCGCTTATGCCGATGCCGTGGCCGTCAGCCAGCTGATTGCCAAAGGCGCACCGATGAAGGTGGTCTCGACCATCTATCAATCCAATCCCAACGAAGTCACCGCGCTGAAGAAATCCAACATCAAGACCCTGAAGGATCTGGTTGGCAAGAAGGTCGGCGTGCCCGCCGGTTCCTCGCAGACCACCATGCTGCCGCTGCTGTGGAAAGCCAACAACCTCAAAGAAGCGGATATGACGCTGATCAATATGCCGGTGGCCTCGATGGTACCGTCTTTGCTACAGGGTCAGGTTGACGCCATTCTGGGTTCGATGGATGCCTACCAGATCCAGCTGGAAGCCCAAGGTGCAGAGCTGGATAATTTCCGCTTCGCCGATTTCGGCGTGCCGACCGTCAGCACCTCGATCTTTGCATCCAACAGCTTCCTCGCCGAAAATCCGGATGTCGTGAAAAAATTCATCGCTGCCAGCCTGAAGGGCTGGAGCTTCGCACTCGACAATCCGGAAAAGACTGTCAAGCACATCAAGGGCGTATTTCCTGACGTGAATGAAAAGCTGGCCGCTTCCGAGCTGGCCGCCATCACCCCGCTGTTCTGCTCGGGCGATGCGAAGTTCATCGGCAAGGCCGAGGATTCACACTGGACCCGTACCCAGAACCTGCTGTCTGAAGTCGGCCTGCTGCCGGCCAACCAGGATCCGAAGTCCTATTACAGCAATGATTTCCTGCCTGCCGCCGACCAGATGCGCGCCTGCAAGAAGTAACATAACGAAAGCGGGGTTCGCAGCACTGTTGCGAACCCCGCTTTTGATCGGTTCTACGGCCTGCCCTGTCGACAACCAGCGGAATCCCCATCATGAGCGCACCTGTTTCCACCGCCATTCGCACCGGCTACCGTTATGAGGACCTGTTCGTCGGCATGGCGTTCCGCAGTCCGGGCCGCACCATTACCGATGCGGATCTGATGGCCTTTGCGGGCCTGACCGGCGATTATTCGGAACTGCATACCAGTGACGTCTATGCCAAAAACAGCCAGTTCGGGCGCAAGGTGGCCCATGGCATGCTGGGCCTGTCCTATGCCCACGGCTTGATGTGGCCTCGCACCGGAGAGCTGCGCGAAACTGCCGTGGCGTTTCTGGGAATTCAGGACTGGAAATTTGTCGGCCCCATTTTCGTGGGCGACACCATTTTCGTGAGCTATGTGCTGGCCGAACTGCGCGACAGCAAATCCCGTCCCACCCAGGCCATTGCCAGCTTTGCTGTCGAACTGCTCAATCAGGATGGCATGGTGCTGCAGAAGGGCACAAAAGTCCTGCTGGTGTCGAAAGTCCCGCTTGATGCGGTCGAGGCCTCCCAGTGAACCTGTCCCATCCCTCAACCGCAATACCCGAAAGTGTTCAAGCATGAACCCTTTTTCAGCTAGCGCAGACAAATCCGGTGTGCCCATCGCCATCCACAACCTGACAAAAGTCTTTGGCGAGGATGGCGACACGCCGTTCCGTGCGCTGAAAAAGATCAATGTCGACATCACCGCCGGTGAATTCATCTCGGTGGTCGGGGCCTCCGGTTGCGGCAAGAGCACGCTGATGCTGATGGTCGCGGGATTGCTGAAAGGCTCGACCGGGCAGATCACCGTCAATGGCAAGCCGGTGATGGAGCCGATCACCGATGTCGGCATTGCCTTCCAGGACCACCTGTTGCTTGAATTCCGCACCGCTTTCGACAATGTGATGCTGCATGCCGATATCCGCGGGCTGGACCGCAAGACACTCGAAACCCGCGCCAGAGACCTGTTCAAGCAGTTGCGGCTTGAACATGCGATGGACAAATATCCGCGCCAGCTGTCGGGCGGCATGCGCCAGCGTGTCTCGCTGATCCGCACTCTGGTGCATGAACCCTCTGTGCTGTTGATGGACGAGCCTTTCGGCGCGCTGGATGCGCTGACCCGCCTGCAGGTCCGCATGGATCTGGAAGCCCTCTGGCTCAGACGGCGTCCGACCGTGTTGTTCATCACCCACAGTGTCGAGGAGGCTGTCGGCCTCTCAGACCGTATTTTGGTCATGAGCCCGAGCCCGGGGGAAGTTGTCGATGATATTCGCGTCGATTTGCCGCGCCCGCGCCCGATCGTGCTGGGCGATGCGCCCGAATTTGCCAGCTATGTCGACAAGATCCACCGCCAGTTCGAACGCATGGGCGTATTGCACGGCATTGCCTTGCCGCAAGGCGATACACATCCCTCCGGCGGGCATGACTGATGGATAATGCCGCAAAGAAAGACACCCGTGCACCCACCAGCGCCCAAGCGCTGATCGACAGAGCCACCGGCAGCGTCGATCTTTATGTTGACGGGATGATTGCAGAAATCGCGCTTTCGAACGGCGCGATGAATCTGGTCACACGGCCGATGCTGCGGCAGCTGAACAGGGCGATCAGCGAATTGGCTGGCCGCAACGATATCCGCTGCGTCATCCTGCATGGCGGCACCGCCAAGGCCTTTTGTGCCGGCAGTGACATCAAGGAATTCAACGATCTGCGGCAGGATGCCAGCGAATTTAAAATCCTGTTCGAGGATATGGTCATCCGCAATCTGGCCCGGTTGCCGATGCCGACCATTGCGGCGCTGAACGGCCATGCACTGGGTGGCGGTTTTGAAATCGCTCTGGCTTGCGATCTGCGGGTTTTGCAGCGCAATGCCAAAGTCGGACTGCCCGAATCCCACCTGGGCGGGCTGGCAGGCAATGGCGCGGTCAGGATCACCCGCCTGATCGGCCCCTCGCGTGCCAAGGAACTGCTTTATACAGGCATGACCCTGACCGGTGAACAGGCTCTGGACTGGGGACTGGTCAACCGCCTCACCGATGAGGGACAGGCCCTGGCGGGCGCGCGGGAACTGGCGGCCACTATCATCCAGCGTGGACCCATTTCAAACAGGCTCGCCAAGACACTGGTGGATGCCGCCCAGGACATGGCCATCGATGCCGCTTTGTCGCTCTCTACGACAGTCCAGCAACAGATTTTCGACTCCAATGATTTGCATCGCGGTGTCGAGGCCTTTTTCGCCAAACGCCCGGCCGATTTCAAGGGCAACTGATGCAAGCTCCTCATGCCCTCCTCTAATCCGACGGGACTTGGTGATGCCGAAGGACACTGTGCCCGATCAAGCACAAACGCAGCTCCTGCGTGGTTGGCGCATAGAGCATGGTGCACCCAACGCTCTCATATGCATTGCCAGGTGGTGTCCGGTTTTATTTTTGCCGCGTCCGATGTAGCCACACACAGACCAAGTCCTGACATGGGAGAGACACATGCAACCGATTGTGAATGGCGCGACACGCCTGCTTTTTATTGTCGGCGACCCGATCGCCCAGGTCCGCTCACCTTTGATCTATAATCCGAAGATCGAGGCGCACGGCAAAAACTGTATTCTGCTCCCTCTCCAGATCCCGCAACAGGCGTTTGAACAGACCATTGCCTCGATCATGGGCCTGGGCAATCTCGAAGGTCTGATCATCACCTTTCCTTTCAAGGAAAGGATCATGCCGTTTATCCGCCATATCAGCGGGGATGCCGCCTTGATCGGCGCCGTCAATGCGGTCAAGCGCGACGCGCAGGGCGAATGGTGCGGCGATATATTTGACGGCATCGGGATGATCCGGGCGGTTCAGGCGCTCGGCCAGAGCATAACGGGACGCAAGGCCCTTCTTTATGGTGCCGGCGGGGCGGGCAAAGCGATTGCCGCCGCCTTGCTGTCGCACGGCGCCGCCATGCTCACCATCATCGATCGCGACCGCAGCAAGGCCGAGGCGATTGCCGGGGTGCTCGGCCGGAAATATCCGCATGCCAGCATCGGGTGCGACAACACCCACATTGAAGACCATGATCTGCTGATCAACGCCACGCCGGTCGGCATGGGGCCAGAGGATGGCCATGTCGAATGGAGAGGCTCGCTCCATGCAGGCATTACGGTTGTCGATATCGTGCCCTATCCGATCGAAACGCCCTTGCTGGCGCTGGCCAAGCAGCATGGTTGCCCCAACACCAACGGGCAGTCGATGATCCAGGGACAGTCGGACGCCGTGCTCGAATATTTCAACATCGGTTAGGGAGCTTTGAACATGAACCTGAAATTCGGGCAGCCCGATAATTCCGTTATCCAACTGGCCTATGTGGTCGCCGATATCGAAGCCTCGATCCACCATTACCACCGGCATATGGCTGTCGGGCCGTGGCAGTTGCGGGGTCCCTTCACAACCACATCCGCAGTCTATCACGGACAACCGGTCGCCCTATCCCTGAGCATCGCCCATGCCTTTGCCGGCCACACCATGATCGAGCTGATCCAGCAGCATGACCAACTGCCCTCGGTCTATACCGACACCATCGCGCGCACCGGCTATGGCTTCCACCACTGGGGCGTCTCCTCCCCCGCTTATGATAAAAGACTGGAAGCGCTCGGCAACGAGGGTAAGGCACCGGTATTCGAGGACAAAACCGCCATCGGCACAAGGGTCGCCTATGTCGATTTCAGGGACAGCTTAGGCGGCTT
>Ga0136644_10001084_pt1 | contig 21555 bp, 23 predicted proteins | sample C_130820_EF_Meta_FD_94780 | JGI IMG/M metagenome (GOLD analysis project Ga0136644, IMG submission 94780) | Freshwater microbial communities from Lake Croche, Canada to study carbon cycling - C_130820_EF_MetaG (v2) (version 2) | ecosystem: Environmental > Aquatic > Freshwater > Lake | place... | reverse complement strand
TTGCCCAGGATTTCATTGCCCGTCGCAGTGCTGTTACTGGCGTTGCTGAGGTGAGCAATTGGGCAGTCACTATCCCCGCAGGTGGTTCCATCCTCGATTTGGGCTGCGGTCATGGCTTCCCCGTTGCCTCGGCTCTGGTGAAACTGGGATTTAACGTCTATGGCATAGACGCATCGATCGAGATGTCGCAGGAGTTTCAGAGTCGGTTACCCACAGCCCACATACGCTGTGAGGCCGTTGAGCAATCGAACTACTTCGATAGACAGTTTGATGCGGCACTCGCGATCGGCTTGATGTTTCTGCTCAGCGAGCAGTCACAGCGGCAACTCATTCACCGGGTCGCGGCTGCGCTGCACCCCGGCGGGGCGTTGCTGTTTACCGCCCCGGCTCAGGCCGTGTCATGGCCAGATAACCTGACCGGTCAGCAGTCCCTGTCTCTGGGCCGAGAGGCGTACAGAACGCTGCTTCAGGAAGCTGGCTTCGAGCTGGCAACAGAGTTTGCCGACGAAGGTGGCAACCACTACTACAGCGCCACGAAACGGGTCGCTTGAGAGGTCGGTAGGGGAAAGCGCTCCGGAGGGGATGCGCTGCAGACTGGCTGAATCAGTCTGATGGTGCCCAGGAGAGGACTCGAACCTCCACGGTGTTACCCGCTAGTACCTGAAACTAGTGCGTCTACCAATTCCGCCACCTGGGCATCAGGGGCGGCAAATGTATGCAGCAAGGCTGTCAGTGTCAATCTAATTAGTGCGCGACCGTGGCGGTTGTCGCAGGCGGCGCTTAGGGTGTAGCGTCTTATTGGCGCTGCGCCTTACAACAAAAACTGGGGTTCCCATGCAAAAGTCTTTACTTGCCACAGCCGCCGGCTTGCTGCTGGCCTGTCTGCCTGCTCTGTCGCTGGCCGGCTATGCCGATGACCGCGCCGAGATCATGAATCTGTCCAACCGCTACATGGTGGCCGTGGATGCCGGTGATATCGAGACCGTCATGTCGACCTGGGCCGATGACGGCGTGCTGATCTGGATCTATGGCACCGAGGTGGGCAAGGCCGCTGTGCGCAAGGCGATGTCGGGCTTTGGCGGCGCCAAGCCGGTGGATATCCCCGAGGGTGCCACCTCACGGCCGCGCACCCGGCACCAGATCATGAACCATGTCATTGATGTCGACGGCAACAAGGCCAAGACCATTGCCTATTGGTTTGCAATGACCAACAACACGCCACAAAAAGACGTGCAATTGCTGTATTTCGGGCACTACGAAGACACACTCGAGAAGATCAACGGCAAGTGGTTGTTCAAGAGCCGTCACGTTTACAACGAGTCGCAGCCTAACCGCGCCGTGTTCTACCCGGGCTTGGGCGAGAAAGACCCTCGCATCCCGGCTAAGAAGTAAGCCTGGCAATGCGCCGTTCTGCAGGTTTTGCAGCCGCTGTGTGCGCGGCGCTGGCTTGGGCGGCACCGGCGGCACCGCTGGTCCGTGGCGACGTTTACGTCGCACTGGGCAGCTCGTATGCAGCCGGCCCCGGCATCGTGCCGGTGGTGCAGGGCTCGCCTGTGCGCTGTGCCCGCTCGCAGCTGAACTACCCGCATCAGCTGGCGCAGTTGCGTGATCTGCAGTTGATCGATGCCAGCTGCAGTGGTGCCACCACGGCGCATCTGCTGGGGCCGTGGAACGAACTGCCGCCGCAACTCGATGCGCTGACCGCGGATGCACGGCTGGTCACGGTGACCATCGGCGGCAACGACCTGGCTTACATGGGCTCGCTGATGGCCGCATCGGCCTGTGTGGCCGATGCGCCTTGCAACGCGGTCAAACAGCCGACTGAGCAGGACTATGCGGCGCTGGGTCAGCGCCTGGCCCGCATCGCAGCGGAAGTGCATCGGCGCTCACCTCAAGCCCAACTGGTGTTCGTCGATTACTTCACCGTGCTGCCGCCACAGGGGGGCTGCACCGCTGCGCCGTTGCAGGCTGGTGATGCCACGGCGCTGCGTGGTGTCGCTGCGCGGCTGGCACAACTGACCGCCGCGGCGGCCCGTGAGGGCGGGGCGTTGTTGTTGCCGTTGGCTGCACTCAGCGCTGACCATGGCGTCTGCTCCGCCCAGCCTTGGCTCAATGGCTTTCAGCGTCCGCCGGGTGATGTGCCGTTTGCGGCCTATCACCCCACCAGCGCAGGCATGGCCGCAGCCGCCCGCGCGCTGGATGCTTTGCTGCCCCGCTAGCACTAATGCCGGGCCGCGCAGCGGCGCGGTGTAACATGGCGCGGTGAAAAAACGTATCGCTAAGACCGGCGGCCCCACACGGGGTCGCTCGGCACAATTCGGGGGCCGGCGTCAGGACCGGTCTGCATCTAAGGCCACACTCGACACCCAGACGGTGGAAGGGCAGGTCATCGCCAACCGCGCCGGCTTCGGTTTTCTGCGCGTCGAAGGCATGGTCGACAACATCTTTCTGCCGCCGCGCGAAATGGCCGGCCTCATGCACGGCGATCGCGTTCGCGTCACCGCGCGGCAGGGCGCCGACAAGCGCTGGTCCGGGCAGGTCGACAAGCTGCTAGAGCGCGGCGTTGAGGCGTTTCTGGCCACAGTCGAAATCCACGGGCGCAATGCCAGCGTGCACTCGGCAGATCGCCGCTTGTCGCTCTACTGTCAGGTAGCACCCGAGCATCTGGGCGGCGCCCGCCAAGGCGACTGGGTCATCGCACGAGTGCTCAAATATCCCGCCGATGGCAGCGTCGGTACAGCGCGCGTCGAGCGCTTGTTGGACCCCGAACAACCGGTGACGCTGGCCACCGAAGCGGCCATTGCCCGTTATGACCTGCCGCAGGGCTTTACCGCCGAGGTCGTGCAGCAGGCTGAAGGCTATGGCACGCACATCGACCCGGCCGAAGCCGCGCGCCGCTTTGATCTGCGCAACGTGCCGCTGGTCACCATCGATGGTGAAGACGCCAAAGACTTTGACGATGCGGTCTATGCCGAGGCCGTCGAAGGCGGCTTCCGGCTCATCGTCGCTATTGCCGACGTCAGCCACTACGTGCGCGAAGGCACTGCACTGGACGACGAGGCCCGTGCCCGCGGCACTTCGGTGTATTTCCCTCAGCGCGTCGTGCCGATGCTGCCGCCGGCGCTGTCCGACAGGCTGTGTTCGCTGCAGCCGCAGGTCGACCGGCTGTGTCTGGTGGCGGACATGCTGGTGTCGCGCGGCGGTGCCTTAAAAGGCGCCACGTTCTACCCGGCCGTCATGCGTTCAGCTGCGCGCCTTACCTATAACCTGGCGCACGAGGCCTTGTTCGAGGGCCGTCCTGAAGCCCGCCGCAAGATCGGCCCGGTGCTCGAGCGGCTGTTGCCCTTGGTCGATGTCTATCGTGCCTTGCACACCGCGCGCGCCAAGCGCGGCGCGCTCGATTTTGATGCGCCCGAAGCCCGTTTTCAGATCGATGCCGCTGAACACATCAAAGGCATCGGCCTGTATCCGCGCAATGACGCTCATCGCTTGGTCGAGGAGTGCATGGTGCTGGCCAACGTTGCTGCTGCACGTGAACTCGAATCGCACAAGCTGCCGACGCTGTTTCGTGTTCATGCGCAACCGGAAGAGCGCAAGCTGGACACGCTGGTGACCACGCTGCGCGCGCTGGGAATCGGTGTTGAGTTGCCCGCTGAGATCACCACGCGTGATCTGCAAAAAATCGCACCTCGCATCAAAGACCCGGCGGCGCGCCCGTTTGTCGAGTCGCTGGTGGTGCGCTCGATGATGCAGGCGGTCTATCAGCCGGCCAACATCGGGCACTTTGGCTTAGCGCTTAAGCAGTACGCGCATTTCACTTCGCCCATACGCCGTTATCCGGACCTGCTGGTGCATCGCAGCATCAAAGCACGCCTGTCGCCCAGTGACCCCAGCGGTCGCAGCTATAGCGTCGAGCAGATGCTGGTGATGGGCGAACAGCTGACCACACTCGAAAAGCGCTCGGACGAAGCCGATCGCTATGTCGATAACTTTTTAAAGTGCGTCTATCTGCGTGACCGTATCGGTCAGACCTTCGAGGGCATCATCACCTCGGTGGTCGATTTCGGTTGTTTCGTGCAGATTCTCGAAGCGGCCAGCGATGGTCTGCTGCACCTGGATAACCTGCGCGACGATGAATATGTCAAAGACGATGACGGTCAGGCGTGGGTGGGGCTGCGCAACAAGCGCCGTTTGCGTTTGGGCACACACGTGCGGGTTATCGTCACCTCGGTCAACCCGGTCGAAGGACTCATCGACCTGGATCTGGCTATCGAACCTCCGGTGCCGCGATGAGTGAGCCGCAACTGGTCTATGGGCTGCATGCGGTACGCGCCTTGTTGCAGCGTGCCTCGGGTCGCGTGCGTCGCGTTTCACTGCAACTGCGCCGCGATGATCCGCGCAGCCGCGAGATCGAAACGCTGGCCGCTGCCGCCAATGTGCGCGTCGAGCGCGTCGAAGCAGACCTCATCAAGCGCTGGCTGGGCGATGTGGTGCATCAAGGCGTGGTCGCGCAGGTCGAGCCTTTGCCGGTCTGGTCGGAAGGCGATCTGATCGATGCGCTGGCTGCGCAGCCCGACCCGCTGGTGCTGGTGCTCGATGGTGTCACCGATCCGCATAACCTCGGCGCTTGCCTGCGCAGCGCCGACGCCTGCGGTGCGGTGGCCGTGGTGGTGCCCAAAGACCGTGCCGCCAGCCTCAATGCCACGGTGCGCAAAGTCGCTGCCGGGGCGGCCGAGACCACACCCATCGTCACCGTCACCAACCTGGTGCGTTCGCTGAAGTTGCTGCAGGAGGCCGGGCTCTGGGTGGTTGGCGCCGACGCAGAGGGCGGGCAGGTGGCTTGGGAAGCAGACCTTGCCGGCCCGCGCGCGCTGGTGCTGGGTGCGGAGGGCGCGGGACTGCGTGACCTGACCCGTAAAAGCTGCGATTACCTGGTGCGCTTGCCGCAACTGGGCAGTGTCGAGAGCCTCAATGTGTCGGTGGCCACCGGCATGCTGCTGTACGAGGCCGTACGCCAGCGTCAGCAGGCCCGCTGACCTTCACCACAGTTCATTCGCGCTTCTGGTTGCCACGGGCAGGGGGCGTGCGTACACTTGCCGGCCCTTCTTGCCACACCGTCTATGCCTTGGGCGGGTGGCTTTAATCCTCGAGGAGGAAACAATGAGGCATTACGAGATCGTGGTCCTGGTGCATCCGGACCAAAGCGAGCAGGTTCCTGCCATGCTCGAGCGTTACAAGACCCTGATCACGGGGTCCGGTGGCGCCATACACCGCGTCGAAGACTGGGGCCGCCGTCAGCTGGCTTACCCTATCGCCAAGGTTCACAAAGCGCATTACGTGCTGATGAACATCGAGACCGACCAGAAGACTCTGGCCGAACTCAATGGCGCGTTCCGTTTCAGCGATGCTGTCCTGCGTCACATGGTCACCATCTGCGACAAGGCCATCATCGAACCTTCACCCATGGCACGTGGTGAAGAAGAGAACGAAGAGCGCCGTCGTGATCGTGATCTGCCCATGGGCGACGATGACGACATGCCGATGGGCCGCGGCTGACCGCCACTACTGGGGAACCAAACATGTCACGCTTCATTCGTCGCAAAAAATTCTGCCGCTTCACTGCCGATAACGTCGAGTCCATCGACTACAAAGACATCGGCACACTGAAGGGCTATATCTCGGAAACGGGCAAGATCGTTCCGAGCCGTATCACCGGCACCAAGAGCTTCTTTCAGCGTCAGCTGTCAGTGGCCATCAAGCGGGCGCGCTTCCTCGCCCTGCTGCCGTACACCGATCAGCACTGAGGTCACCGTCCATGGATGTCATTCTTCTGGAAAAGGTCGCCAATCTGGGCAACCTGGGTGACCGCGTTGCGGTCCGTTCGGGCTACGCCCGTAACTTCCTGCTGCCCAAGGGCAAAGCCACGCTGGCCACTGTCGCCAATGTCGCTCGCTTTGAGGCGCGTCGTGCCGAGCTTGAAAAGGCTGCCAACGATCTGTTGTCCGGTGCTCAGGCTCGCGCTGCCGCGTTCGAGGGCTACAAGCTGACGCTGACGGCCAAGGCCGGCAACGAAGGCAAGCTGTTCGGTTCTATCGGTACCTCCGATATCGCCGAAGCGGCCAGCCGCGATGGCAAGGTGCTCGAGCGTGCCGAAGTGCGCATGCCCAACGGTCCGTTGCGCACGGTCGGTGAGCATGTGGTGGCGGTGCATCTGCATACCGACGTCGATATCGAGTTGCAGGTCCTCATCGTTGCCGATGAGCCTGGCTGACGGCTGACGCAGCGGCACAGCAGGTAAGTCCACCGTGGCCGGTCCACAACGACTGGGCATGGCAGCGCCTGACGGCGCGGACTTGCTGCGTGTGCCGCCGCACTCCATCGAAGCCGAGCAGGCGGTGCTGGGCGGGCTCATGCTCGACCCGGCAGCTTGGGATCAGGTGGCCGACAGCGTCACCGCCGACGATTTCTATCGTCCTGATCACCGCCTAATCTTTGACGCGATCAGCGTGCTGGCCACTGATACCAAGCCGCGCGACCTGGTCACCATTTCCGAACAGTTGCAGCGCCTGGGGCGTTTAGAAGACGCCGGCGGTCTGGCTTATCTGGGTACCTTGGCGCGCGATACGCCAACCTCAGCCAATGTGCGCGCTTATGCGCAGATCGTGCGTGAGCGGGCTTTGATGCGCGGCCTGGTCAGTGCGGGCAACGCCATCATCTCGTCCGTGTACAGCCGTGACGGAGTCAGCGCTGCTGACCTCGTTAACATGGCCGAACAAAAAGTCTTTGAAATTGCCGAACGCGGTGCCCGTGGCAACGAGGGTGCGCAGAGCGTGCGGTCCATGTTGCCCAATCTCATCGACAAGATCGACGAGTGGCACAACAACCCCGATGGTTTACGTGGCTTGGCCACAGGCTTTGATGCCTTTGACAAGCTCACCGGTGGACTGCGCGGTGGTGACTTGCTCATCGTCGCCGGACGGCCTTCCATGGGTAAGACGACGCTGGCCATCAACATCGCAGAGAACGTGGCAGTCGATCCGCGCACCCGCGGTTCGGTGCTGGTGTTCAGTATGGAGATGCCCTCAGAGCAGCTGATGACGCGCATGCTCTCGTCGGTCGGCGGCGTGCCCCTGCACAATATCCGCAGCGGCCGCATCAGCGATGAAGAGTGGGTGCGGGTGACCAGTGCCACCAGTCAGTTGGCCGAAGCACGTATCTTCATTGATGAAACGCCGGGTCTCACGCCCACCGAATTGCGTGCGCGGGCGCGGCGCATCAAACGGGAAAACGGTCTCGACCTGGTGGTGGTCGATTATCTGCAGCTGATGCAGGTCAACGGCACCAAAGAAAACCGCGCCACCGAAATCTCTGAGATCTCGCGTGGTCTCAAGGCGCTGGCCAAAGAGCTCAGCGTGCCGGTCATCGCGCTCTCGCAGCTCAATCGCAGTGTTGAACAGCGCGAAAACAAAAAGCCGGTCATGTCCGACCTGCGTGAGTCAGGTGCTATTGAGCAGGACGCGGACATGATCCTCTTCATCTACCGTGAAGAGGTCTATGACAAAAACACACCGCGCAAGGGGCAGGCCGACATCGATCTGGCCAAGCACCGTAACGGCGAGGCCGGTTATTTCACGCTGACCTTTCAAGGCCAGTACACGCGCTTCCAGAACTTCATGCCCGATGCCTATGCGGAAGGTGTGTTGCGGTGACGGGTTTGATCCGCGCGGTCATCGATGGCCGTGCGCTGCGCGCCAATCTGCAGCAACTGCGTAAGCTCGCTCCTGGCCGGCGGGTCATGGCCGTGGTCAAGGCCAATGCCTATGGTCATGGCTTGGTGCCGACCGCCTTGGCCTTGGCCGATGCCGATGCGTTTGCTGTGGCCCGTATCGAAGAGGCCACGCTGCTGCGCGCTGCCGGTGTGCGGGCGCCTATCGTGTTACTCGAAGGCGTGTTCGATGCCGCGCAACTGGCCGAGGCCGCGCATCACGACTTAGAACTGGTGGTACACGATCCGCTGCAAATCGCCTTGCTCTGCGCCTGCCGGTTACCGCATCGCTTTGTGGTCTGGCTCAAAATCGACACCGGTATGAACCGGCTGGGTTTCCGTCCCGAGCAGTTCGCGCAAGCCTTGGCGCAATTGCAGCAACTGGGACCGCAACTTCGTGAGCTACGCCTGCTCACTCATCTGGCCCGGGCGGATGAGCGTGACGCGCCGCAGACCGCGCAGCAGTTGGCGCGCTTTGCGGCGCTGACCGCGGGGCAGGGATTGGTGACCAGCATCGCCAATTCGGCTGCGGTACTGGGTTGTCCGGCGGCTCATGGCGATTGGATCCGGCCGGGTCTGGCCTTGTATGGCGTATCGCCGTTTGCCGGCGAATTGGCTGCCACGCTGGGCTTGCAGCCGGCGATGTCCTTGCGCACGCAGGTCATCAGCACGCGGCACGTGCCCGTGGGTGAGACTGTCGGCTACGGTGGCACTTGGCAGGCGCGTCGGGCCACGCGGCTGGCTATCGTGGCCGCCGGTTATGGCGATGGCCTGCCGCGCAATCTGCGTGAGGGCACGCCGGTGCTCATCGGCGGCGAGCCGCTGCCGTTGGTGGGTCGGGTGTCTATGGACATGCTGGCGGTCGATGTGACCGATGCGCGCAGTCCCGTGCAGGTGGGTAGCGATGTCGTGCTGTGGGGCGCGGGGTTGCCGGTCGAGACCGTCGCGCAGTATGCCGGCACAGTGCCCTATGAGCTGCTGTGCGGCATCAGCCAGCGCGTGCCCTTAGCTCTCGAAGAACCCCATTTTGACGCTGGCTAACTGAATCACGTCATTGTCGTTGAGCCTGCGCGAGGTCGAGCCGATAGCCACGCCGTTGATCAGCGGGTAGTTGCCTTCCGGCGTGCTGTCGACGTGCACCAGATAAAAACCGTCGGCCCGACGCGAGATGGCCGCGACCTGAACGCCGGGTCGACCCAGCGTGGTGAGGGTCTTGACCAGATCGAGTTCGCGGCCGGCAAAGGCGCCCGACAGCACTTGCAGCTTGGCGCGCAGCGGCGCCGGCGGCTCGCCCGACAGACCCAGACGACTGGCGGTCGTGGCGTTGATGTCTGGCGCTTGCACGGGTGCTGCAGCCGCAGGGGCGGGCGCAGCGGCCGGTGTGGGGGCTGCTGCCGCCGCCGTCATGCTCTCGACTGCAGCCTGCAGCAGCGCGGTAGGCCGCTGCGAGGGCTGGATGACCATGGTCTTTTCGAATTCGTCCTGCGTGTTCTCTTCGTCTTCGACAAAGCGCAGTTGGTGGTGGCCGGCGGTGATCACATCGCCATGCTGCAAGGCGTGCTTCTTGATGAGCTTGCCGTTGACGTAGGTGCCGTTGGTGCTGCTGAGATCCTCAAGAAACGAGTCGTTGAGGATATTGATGATGAGCGAGTGATGGCCGCTGACTGCCGGGTTGTCGATACGAATGTCGTTATCAGGGAGCCGCCCGATGGTGTAGCGCTCCTTGTTCATGTTGTATTCGGCAAGCGGCTTGCCTTCCAAACTGAGTATCAGTCGTGCCATGTCTTCAGCGCCTCAGTCAGCTAAATCGCTTGAGTATCTGGTCGATAATGCCATCACGGGCGGGGAATGATTCCACAACCTCGGCCAGAACGACGGAAATATTGTCCTTGCCGCCGTTGGCATTGGCCATCTGCACCAAGTGTTTGCTGACTGCCTCCAGATTAGTCCCGAAAGTTGTCAGGGTGATGCGCATGTCATCGTCCTGAACCATATCGCTGAGGCCGTCAGAGCACAGCAGGTAATAATCACCCGCTTGCACCGGGAACTCTTGCAGTTCGACTTCGACCTCGGGTTCCACGCCCAGCGCCCGGGTGACATAGTTTTTGTTGCCCGCGCGCAAGGCCTCTTCGGGTGAATAAAACCCCCGGTCGACTAACTCCTGCAGCAGCGAATGGTCGGCGGTCAGCCGAGAAAACTGGTTGTCGCGCAGCCGGTAGGCGCGCGAATCGCCAATGTGGGCGATGACCACCTTGTTGTCGAAGAACAGCCCGCTGACCAGCGTCGTGCCCATGCCCTCGCAATGCGGCTGGGTCTTGGCGGTCTGATAAATGATCTTGTTGGCGCGATGAATGGCGTCGCGCAAGATGATACTGGCGCGGCTGAGACCGGCCACCCGGTCGCCGATGCGCAGGTCTTCGCGCTCGACCGCATCGCGCACCAATGAGGTAACGGTTTTGATGGCCAGGCCGCTGGCGACCTCACCGGCGTTATAGCCGCCCATGCCATCGGCCAGCACCACCAGACCGATATCGCTCAGAGCGGCGATACTGTCTTCGTTGTGCTCTCGTACGCGCCCGGTATCGGTCAAGCCGGCGCAGCGGAGTTTTCCTTTGAGGGTCAAACGGGCCATCGCGCGATCCTACGCAACTCTTACTGCCCATGCACGGTACTGGCCATGAGTTTAGGCGGCGCCGTAGCAATTATGAGCAGTGCGTCGCGTGCTAGCATCGGCACCTTGCGTTGGCGATCCTGCTGCACCTTTTCCGGAGCCCTTGTGGCGCGCACCAGCCCCATCTACGTTTGTGAATCCTGCCGGGCCGAGTCGGCCAAATGGCAGGGTCAGTGCCCGCAGTGCGGCCAGTGGAACACGCTGGTCGCGCGCACTTCGCAAGCGCCTGTGCGCGGCAGCAGTCGCAGTGCCGGTCGCTCTGCCGCGCTGGTCGATTCGGTTGCGGCCGCACCCTTGGCAGAGCAGATGCTGGCAGCCGATGCCGGTGGCGCAGCAGAGCGTTGGTCGCTGGGCGTGGGTGAGCTGGACCGCGTGTTAGGTGGTGGTCTGGTGCCCGGTTCGGTCACTTTGCTGGGCGGTGAGCCGGGCATAGGCAAATCCACTTTGCTCTTACAGGTCGCGGCCCATCTGGGCGTCAGCCGAGCGGTGCTCTATGTGAGCGGCGAAGAGTCCTCTGCACAGATCGCCCTGCGAGCCCGCCGCCTCGGTCTGCAGACAGTGGGCATACAGTCCGCCTGCGAAACCGATCTCGATGCCATCATCGAGCTTGCTGTGCAGCAGCGGCCGGGTTTATTGATTATCGATTCGATACAGACCATGGCGGTCGCTGCTTCCGAAAGCAGTGCCGGCTCGGTGGCGCAGCTGCGCGAATGCACTGCGGCGCTGGTGCGCCTGGCCAAGTCCACCGGCACTGCCGTGCTCATCATTGGTCATGTCACCAAAGAAGGCGCTATAGCCGGGCCGCGCATGCTCGAGCACCTGGTCGACACTGTGCTGTATTTCGAGCGTGATTCGGCCAGCCGCTTTCGCATGGTGCGCGCCACCAAAAATCGCTTCGGTGCAGTCAACGAACTGGGCTTTTTCCTGATGACCGGGACCGGCATCCGCGAGGTGCGTAACCCCGCCGCCATCTTCCTGGCCCGCTCGCCTGAGCCGGTGGCCGGCAGCGTGGTCATGGTGACGCGTGATGGCACCCGGCCGCTGTTGGTGGAGGTGCAGGCCTTGGTCGATCGCATGCGTTTCGGCGCGCCGCGCCGCGTGGCCCAGGGTCTGGACGCCGGGCGCTTGGCCATGCTGCTGGCGGTGCTCAACCGTCATGCCGGCGTGTCTTTGCAGGAACACGATGTGTTCGCCAACGTCGTCGGCGGCTTGCAGATCGACGAGCCGGGCTGGGACTTGGCCGTGGCCGTAGCGCTGGTCTCCAGCCTGCAGGACGTCAAGTTGCCGGCCTCGCTGGTGGTGTTTGGCGAAATAGGCCTGACCGGTGAAGTGCGGCCGGTCAACTTTGGCGAAGAGCGCATCCGCGAGGCTGCCAAGCAGGGGTTCACCACGGCCATCGTGCCGCGTGACAACCTGCCCCGGGGCCCCATCGCCGGCATCGAGTGCCGTCCGGTCAGTCGGGTCGATGAAGCACTGCGTCTGGCCTTGGCGCGGACTGCTCTATAATGGCGGCCATGTTCAGTTCACTCACCGAAAGACTCTCCCGCGCTGCGCAGTCCCTGCGTGGTCGCGGCCGTTTGACCGAAGACAACATCGCCGAGACGCTGGCCGAGGTGCGCCTTGCATTGCTCGAAGCGGACGTCGCTTTGCCTGTGGTCAAGACCTTCATCGAGGCGGTCAAGGCGCGCTCGCTGGGCACCGAGGTCGTCGGCAGTCTGACGCCGGGTCAGGCCTTCATCGGCATCATCCACCAGCAACTGGTGGCGGTCATGGGCGGCGGGCGCGGTGGCTTAGACCTGCGTGTGCAGCCGCCGGCGGTCATCCTGTTGGCCGGTCTGCAGGGCGCCGGTAAGACCACCACAGCGGGCAAGCTCGCGCGGCATCTGTTGCAGGCGCGCAAGCGCGTGTTGCTGGTCAGCACCGACATCCGTCGTCCGGCCGCGGTGCTGCAATTACAGCGCTTAGCCGAACAGGTCGGCGCCGACTTCTTTCCAGCCGCCGCGGGTTTGACCGGTCCTGACATTGCCCGTCAGGCGCTCGAACAAGCTCGCCGTGGCGTCTATGACGCGCTCATCGTCGATACGGCCGGCCGCTTGGGCATCGATGCCGAGCTCATGCAGGAAGTGCGTGAGATCGATGCGGCGGTCACGGCGCATGAACGCCTGTTCGTGGTCGATGCCATGGCCGGTCAGGATGCCGTGCTGGCGGCTCGCGCTTTCGGCGAGGCGCTGGCCCTGTCCGGCATCATCCTGACCAAGGCCGATGGCGATGCGCGCGGCGGTGCCGCGCTGTCGGTACGCGAGATCACCGGCAAGCCCATTTTGTTCCTGGGCACCGGCGAGAAGACCGAGGCACTTGAGCCCTTTGATGCCGACCGTATGGCCACGCGCATCCTGGGTATGGGCGACGTGGTCGCGCTGGTTCAAGAGGTGCAAAAGTCGGTTGATGCCGACGAGCAAGAGCGTCTGGCGCGCAAGATGGCCAGCGGCAAGGGCTTTGACCTCAGCGACCTCAAGAGCCAGTTGCAGCAACTGCAGCGCATGGGTGGCATGGCCAATGTGCTCGACAAATTGCCGGGCGGTATGGCCGCCGCCAAGAACATGCCCGTGGGTCACGCCGATAAAGAAGTCCGCCGGCAGATCGCACTCATCGACTCTATGACCCGGCGCGAGCGGCGCCGGCCGGAAATCATCGACGGCTCCCGCAAGCGGCGCATCGCGGCCGGAGCGGGCGTCGCCGTCCAAGATCTCAATCGCCTGCTCAAGCAGTTTCAGGCGACGCAGAAAATGATGAAGCAAATGGGCGGCGGCAAGCTGCAACGCATGCTTGGCAGCTTGGCCGGGCAGGGCGGATTTAAGGGCATGCCGCCCCGGTTTTAGCTTTTTGCACATCAGGGCTGCACAGGTATTTGCCCGAAGCCCTTGATCTGCGTAGAATCCGCCCTCTTTTTCTATCCACCACAACCAACCCGCAGCCTTACTGAGGCTACGCAAGCGTACATATCCATGGTGACGATTCGTCTTACTCGGCGCGGTGCTCGCAACCAGCCTTTCTATCATGTCGTTGTGACCGACAGCCGCAAGCGGCAGGGCGGTAAAAGCCTCGAAATGGTCGGCTTTTTCAACCCGGTCGCCCGTCGCAATGACACCAAGCTGCGTCTGGACCTGCCGCGCATCGACTTCTGGCTCGGCCAGGGCGCGCAGCAGTCCGACCGCGTAGGTGCTTTGGTCAAGGCCTATCGCAAGCAGGCCGAAGTCGCCCTCAGCGGCTGATCCGGTCCTGCCTGTGTCAGGTTCGCGGCCCGCAGAGCCGGCCCGCTACCTGACCTTAGGGCAGGTGGTCGGTGCGCACGGCGTGCGTGGCGGGCTTCGGGTGAACTCTTTCACCGACCCGCCCGAGGCGCTGCTCAAGCACCGAGATTGGCATCTGCTGGCAGCCAACGGCCAGGGGCGTGACTGCCGCTGCGTCGGGGGCGGTGAATATCGGGGGCAATTGCGCGTCGAAGTCGATGGCATTGCTGACCGCGATGCGGCGCTGGCCTTAGCCGGTTGTTGGGTTCAGGTGCTGCGCGAGTCGCTGCCTAAGCCCGCCGAACGCGAGTACTTTCGCGCCGATTTGGTCGGGCTGACTGTGCAGAACGACGAGGGCGTCGTGCTGGGACAGATCAGCCACTTCGTCGACCTGCCGGCTGCCGCCGTCATGGTGGTGAGGGGTGAGCAGGAACACTGGGTGCCGGCGCAGCCGCCGCACCTGCGCCGGGTCGACTTTGAGTCAGGCTTGGTGCATGTCGATTGGCCGGCGCAACTGTGATGCGCATCGAGGTGGTGACGCTGTTTCCGGAAATGATCCGGCAGGCGACCGCCTACGGTGTGCTCGGGCGGGCGCTGGAGCGGGGTTTGTTGTCGGTCGGTACGGAAGATCCGCGGTCCTATGCGACCGATGTGCACCGGACTGTCGATGACAGGCCTTATGGCGGCGGACCGGGTATGGTGCTCAAGCCCGAGCCGTTGACGGCGGCTATCGCGGCAGCCCATGCGCGGTGTCCGGCGGGCAGTCCGCGGGTTTATCTGTCGGCCCAAGGGCCGCGGTTTGATCAGGCCAGGGCGCAGGCCTTGGCGCGGTTACCGGGCTTGGTGCTGGTGGCCGGACGCTACGAAGGTATAGACGAGCGGGTTATCGAGACATCGATAGACGCCGAGTTGTCGATCGGTGACTTTGTGTTGTCCGGCGGCGAACTGCCGGCGCTAGTGGTCATCGATGCGCTGGCTCGCTTGACCGAGGGTGCGCTCAATGATGCGCGCTCGAGTGTGGAAGAGTCTTTTGCGGAAGGTCTTTTGGACTGGCCGCATTACACTCGGCCCGAGGTGTTTGCGGGTTTGCGGGTGCCTGAGGTTTTGGTCGGTGGCGACCATGCCCGCATCCGCCGCTGGCGGTTGAAGCAGGCGCTGGGTAAGACCTGGCGCGTGCGGCCCGATTTGCTGTTGTCAGCCGATCGGCCGGGAATTGAAGGACGGTCCGACATTGCCAGCAGGGCAGAGCGGGCCGAGTTGCTGAACGAGTTGTTGCAAGAAAGGCAGGGCCTGCAGGGGCCCGCGAACGAGGACTGACTACCATGAACTACATCATCCAACAGATCGACACTGAGCGCGCCACGCGCACCTTCCCGGAATTCAAGCCGGGCGACACCATCATCGTGTCGGTCAAGGTAACCGAGGGCGACCGTGAGCGCGTGCAGGCCTATGAGGGCGTGGTCATCGCTCGCAGCAACCGTGGCTATAACTCGTCTGTCACCGTGCGCAAGATTTCGCACGGTGAGGGCGTTGAGCGCGTGTTCCAATTGCACAGCCCGTCGATCAGCGACATCTCGGTCAAGCGCCGTGGCAATGTGCGTCGCGCCAAGCTGTACTACCTGCGCGACCTGTCGGGCAAGGCTGCCCGCATCGAAGAAAAGGTCTGATAGCAGACGGCAGTCCGTAACCCGCACACCATGGCCTCCATACGCGGTTTCCTGCTCGGTGTTTGGCGCTTCCTGGATGGGTTGCGCCGCGCTCTGCAGTTGCTCGTCATGCTGGTGGTCTGCGTGGTGCTGGTCGGGCTGCTGCGCAAGTCGGTGCCCAGCATGCCGCACGACGGTGCGCTGGTTCTGCACCCTGTCGGGCACATTGTTGAGCAGCTCTCCGGCAATCCGGTAGAGCGCGCCTTTGATGAGGCCAGTGGTCAGCGTCAGGCGCAGACGCTGCTCTGGGACCTCACCGAAGGCATAGCGGCTGCGACTGCCGACAAACGGGTGACGGCCATGGTGCTGGAACTCGATGGCTTCGAGGGTGCCGGGCAACCGATACTCGAAGAGCTCTCGGCCTCATTGGCCAAGTTCAAACAGAGTGGCAAGAAGCTCATTGCCCGTGGCAGCAGCTACAGCCAGGCGCAATATTATCTGGCTGCGCAGGCCGACGAGATCTACCTCGATCCTTACGGCATGGTGCTCATCGAAGGTTATGAGCGCTACGGCACCTACTTTAAGGGCGCGTTAGACAAGCTCTCGGTCGATGTGCACCTGTTCCGCGTCGGCAAGTTCAAAAGCGCTGCCGAACCTTACATCCGCAGCGATATGTCCGCTGAAGATCGCGAAGAGACCTTGGGCTATCTCAACGGCCTGTGGAAGGGTTATCGCAGTGCGGTGGCCGGGGTGCGCGGCCTGCAACCCGAGGCGCTTCAGGCCTATGCCGATGGCTTTGCCACGCAGATCCAAAAGCAGAGCGGCGATACGGCGCAGATGGCGCTGGATGCCGGATTGGTCACCGCCCTGAAGACCGACGATGAAATCGATCAGCGGCTCATCGAACTGGTCGGTGAAGACAGCGAAGAGCATGACTATCGGGCTATCGAGTTTGACCAGTATCTGCGCGTGGTACAGGCCGAAGCCAAGTTACATCATAAGAACAAGGATCGCGTCGCCGTGGTTATCGCCAGCGGTGAGATTCTCGACGGTGATCAGGATCCGGGTCTGGTCGGCGGCCGCTCGACGGCCAAGCTGCTGCGCGAGGCGCGCCTTGATGACAAGACCAAAGCCGTGGTGCTGCGCATCGACAGCCCGGGTGGTAGCGTGTTTGCGTCAGAACTGATCTATCGCGAAGTGCTGGCGCTGCGGGCTGCCGGTAAACCGGTCGTGGCCTCTATGGGCGATGTGGCGGCTTCGGGCGGTTACTACATCGCTGCGCCGGCCGATCAGATCTTCTCCAGTGCGACCACGATCACCGGTTCTATCGGCATCTTTGCGGTGTTCCCGACTGTCGATCGCGCCATGGCCCGTCTCGGCTTAAGTGTCGATGGCGTTGGCACCACGGCCTTGTCAGGCAAGATGCGCATCGACCGGCCTTTAGATGACGTAACTGCCAAGGTCGTGCAGTCATCCATCAATCGCGGCTACGAGCAGTTTCTCTCGCATGTGGCTGAAGGGCGCGATAAGACCCGCGATGAAGTACACGAGATTGCTCAAGGCCGTGTGTGGATAGGCAGTGACGCGCAGCGTCTGGGCTTGGTCGATACGCTGGGTGGCTATGGCGAGGCCGTGGCTGCTGCAGTCAAGCTCGCGCAGTTGACCGAGGGCAGCTATCAAGTCGAACGTGTTGAGCCCGAGCTCGATTGGGCCGGGCAGTTGGCTATGCGTATCAACACCCACATGGCGCGTTTAAGTGGCGGCATGTTGGGCAAATCGCTGCAGGGCTGGTCCGGTCTGCTTGCGCGGCTATCACCTGTGCAGGCGGGGCTATTGCATCTGCAGCAGTCTGCCAAGCCCGGGCAGGCCTACGCTTACTGCTATTGCACGGTTGAATAGCGCAGCGCATACGGGTTGATGCCATGCATTGGGCTGAGCAACGCCCTGTACGTCTGCTGGTCGCCTTAAGCGGGTTTTTCCTGGCCGACGCGATGGTCGCCGAATTTGCCGGCACCAAAGTCTTTTCCTTAGAGGCGACCTTGGGCCTGGCCGATGTCACTTGGCATCTCTTGGGTGTCAGCGGCAGCTTGAGCTTCACAGTCGGCGTGGTGTTCTGGCCCTTGGTGTTCGTGCTGACTGACATTATCAACGAGTACTACGGTAGCAAGGGCGTGCGCTTAGTGTCCTGGCTGACTGCGGCATTCATCGCGTGGTCGTTCGTGGCCGCCTATGTCGCCATAGAGCTTGCACCTTCGGCTTTCTGGTCGCACTCGGGGCAGAGCTCTGGTGTACCGGATATGCAGTCCGCCTACAGTCAAATATTCGGCCAGGGTATGTGGCTTATCGCAGGATCGCTACTGTCTTTTCTCACCGGGCAGTGGGTCGATGTGCAGGTGTTCCGTCGCATCCGTCGATTGACCGGCGAGCGGCGCATCTGGTTGCGGGCCACAGGCTCGACAGCCGTCTCCCAATTGTTCGACACCTTTCTGGTGCTGTACATCGCCTTTGTGCTGGGACCGCAGCATTGGCCGATGCAGCAGTTTCTGGCGGTAGCTATGGTCAACTACGCTTACAAGCTGTTGGCCGCTTTGCTGGCCATCCCGCTGCTCTATGGGGTGCACGCCGCAGTGGAGCGTTATCTCGGTCCGGCAGACTCGCGCCGTTTGCGCGCAGCAGCGTCAGGCTGAGTTAGAGCGACTGCCAGTTGGCTAAGGATAGTTCGGTGCTGCACAACTGACCGGTATCCAGTCCACCGTTAGTCAGCTGATAGTGCTGTGCCAGTTCAGACAGGCCCGGGTTGTGGCCAACAAGCAGCAAGTGTGTGGCATCACCGCCGAGCTCGTTGATCAGTTGCACCAGTTGCGTTTGGCTGGCCAGATAAAAGCGGCGATCTTCGATCAGGTAGGCGCCACGGTCTGCTAACGCCGCACCGACGGCTGCAGCGGTTTGTGCAGTACGTCGGGCACTGCTACATAAAATGAGGGAGGGCGGGTCAGCGCTTGCGGCCAGCTCCGCGGCAGCCTTGTCTGCTTGCAACAAGCCGATGCTGTCTAGGGGCCGGTCATAGTCGCGATAGCTACCGGCTGGCCATTGTGCGCGGCCATGACGCAGCAGTGACAAACGCAGCATGTCAGTACATGCCGGTTTGCAGACGCGCTGCGTCGGACATCATTCCTTGATTCCACGGTGGATCGAACACCAGTTCTACCGCTGCCTCGCGCACGGTGGGGATGAGTTCTATTTTCTCACGCACATCGCGCACCAGCACGTCGCCCATGCCGCAGCCCGGTGCCGTCAGGGTCATGCTGACCGCGACGTGGCGGGTGCCATCGTCGTTGTTGCGGACCGCGCAGTCATAGATGAGGCCGAGCTCGACGATGTTGATCGGTATCTCGGGGTCGTAGCAGGTTCGCATCTGCCGCCAGGCCAGTTCGCGGACGTCATCGTCGGTCGCGTTGGGGGGAAGTTCAGGGGCTTCCATGGTCTCTTGACCGATGGCGTCGGCATCAGTGCCGGCAATGCGAAACAGATTGCCATCGATATAGACGGTAAAACTACCGCCTAGCGCTTGCGTGATATAACCGGCTTGGCCGATCTGCAATTGCACCAGGGTGCCAGCGGGCACAATGACGCCGGATACCGGACGGCTGATCACAAAGGGTTGGTTATCGTGTCCGCGCATGACTTACTCGGTAGAGACGGCCGCCGTACCCGCCGCATCGGCGTTGGCCAGAGCCGCGTTAAGGGTGTGCCAGCACAGGCTGGCGCATTTGACGCGTGCCGGAAATTCGCGCACGCCAGACAGTGCCGCAAGCTTGCCCAGATCGGCTGAAGGCGCATCGGCTTGCGTGAGCAGCGCATGCACCTTGTCGAACATCGCGCTGACGCTGCCGCGATCGCGACCTTTGACCGCTTCGGTCATCAACGAGGCTGACGCCACCGAGATGGCGCAGCCATTACCATCAAACTTGAGGTCGGAAATGACATCGCCCTGCAGGCTCAGCGTGACGGTGAGCTTGTCGCCACACAAGGGGTTGTGTCCGTTGGCCAGTGCATCAGCCGGATCGAGGCGGCCGAAATTGCGCGGGTGGCGGTTGTGATCGAGGATGACCTCGCGATACAGCTCGTTAAGTTCCATCAGCAAAATACCTCGCGGGCCCGCACCACAGCGCGCACCAGTTGATCCACTTCCTCTGGCGTGTTGTAGCAGCCGAATGAAGCTCTGGCCGTGGCCGGCAGGCCCAGCAAGTCCATCAGTGGCATGGCGCAGTGGTGTCCCGCGCGTATCGCCACACCCTCGTGGTCGAGGATGGTGCCCAGATCATGCGGATGCACACCCGCCAGCGTGAATGACACGATGCCGCCTTTATGCGCTGCGCGGCCTTGTATCTGAACGCCGTCGATGTCGGTCAGAGCCGCCGTCGCCTGCGCCAGTAGCGCAGCCTCATGTGCGGCCACCTGCGGCAAGCCCAGCGCTTCCAAATAGTCCATGGCAGCTGCCAGACCGACCGCACCGCTGATATGCGGCGTGCCGGCTTCAAACTTATAAGGCAGATCGTTCCACGTGCTGCTCTGGTAAGAAACCGTGCGGATCATGTCACCGCCGCCTTGCCAGGGCGGCATCGCCTGCAACAGCGCTTCGCGTCCATAGAGCACGCCGATACCGGTAGGCCCGTAAAGCTTATGGCTGGAGAAGGCATAGAAGTCGCAGTCGATAGCGCGTACGTCGACCGGTTCGTGGGCAACAGCCTGCGCGCCATCGAGCAGTGTAGTGATACCGCGCTCGCGTGCCGCGGCCACGATCTGCTGCACTGGCAAAACTGTGCCCATGACATTAGAGATGTGAGTCATCGCCACCAGTTTGGTGCGCGGCCCCAGCAGTGCCAGATATTGCTCGAAGTTCAGGGAACCGTCGGCCTCGATGGGTGCGACGCGCAGCTGCGCGCCGGTTGACGCACAGGCCATCTGCCACGGCACGATGTTGGCGTGATGCTCGAGTGCTGAGATGACGATCTCATCGCCGGCCTCAAGTGTGCTGCGTCCCCATGACTGTGCCACGAGATTGATGGCTTCGGTGGTGCCGCGGACAAACACTATTTCGCGGGTGGAGGCAGCGTTGAGATAGCGACGCACACGTTCACGGGCAGCCTCAAAGGCATCGGTGGCCAACTGGCTTAAGGTATGCACACCACGATGCACGTTGCTGTGCAGATGCGTCTCGTAATAGTTGACGGCATCGAGCACGGCTTGCGGCCGCTGCATCGAAGCGCCGTTGTCCAGATAGGCCAGCGGACGGCCATTGATCTGCTGTTGCAAAATCGGAAAGTCAGCGCGAATGCGCTGCACGTCATAGGGTGTGCTCACAGCAGTGCCTCCAAGGCAGCCGCATTCCCCAGCTGGCTGACAGTGGCCAGCTCGACCTGGCGGCGCAGGTCAGCTATTCCGATATGGCTCATGACATCGCCGATGAAGGCCCACTCCAGCAGCTTGCGCGCAGTCTCAGGGTCTAGGCCGCGCGACAGCAGATAGAACAGCGTGTTGTCGTCCAGAGAGCCGGTGGTGGCCCCGTGACTGGCTTTGACTTCATCGGTGTTGATTTCCAGTTGCGGACGCAGGTTGACCTCTGCACCGGCAGCACCGATAAGTCCTTTGAGAGACTGCCGCGAGTCAGCACCACCGGCGCTGGCCGCGACATCCACACGGCTGGTCAAACCGATGCTGGACTGACCGTTGGCCACGCCGCGCAGCACTTGCTCACTGCGGCTGTTGCGGCCGACGTGCTCAACCTGAATGACGGTGTCGCAGTTGCAGCGCTCATCGGTAAGGCTGACGCCATGCACGCTCAGTTGCGTGTTGTCGCCCTGCAGTCGCAAGCGCAGGCTGCTGCGCGCCGTGGCGGCACCCTGATTGATGAAGGTCAGTGCGTAGTCGGCGCCGGCGTGCAGCGTGGCCAGCAGCGTGTCCATGAAGATCGCATCTCGCTCCATCGCCTGTACGCGATAGTGCTGCAGGCGTGCCCCGGCCTGCAGTTGCAGTTGCACGCTGGCATTGGTCAGGGCCGTGGCGCCGCCGCTGCCCAGATGGCGTTCCACCAGAGTCACCTGCGCCTCGGGCAGGAGCAGCAACTGCAGCCGCGGATAGCTGGCTGAAGCCGCCTCCGTGACCGTGGAGATGAACAGAAAC
>Ga0136644_10001083_pt1 | contig 21559 bp, 22 predicted proteins | sample C_130820_EF_Meta_FD_94780 | JGI IMG/M metagenome (GOLD analysis project Ga0136644, IMG submission 94780) | Freshwater microbial communities from Lake Croche, Canada to study carbon cycling - C_130820_EF_MetaG (v2) (version 2) | ecosystem: Environmental > Aquatic > Freshwater > Lake | place... | reverse complement strand
TTGGCAGTAGTTTCGGCGCCCCGCTTAGCCCATCGGTTCTGCTAGGGGGAACGATAGGGATGACCTGGGCAAATGGTGCTTGGAGACAATCATTCTTTGGCGTCAATACTACCGCTGCTGCATCGAGTGGCTTGTCAACCTTCCAGGCGGGAGGGGGTTGGCAGGATTTTCAGACTTCGGTGGGCCTAGAGTGGAAGATGTCCCCCCAGTATCGACTGGACGCTCGATTGGATCAGTGGCGTCTGCTCGGGGCTGCTGCGGCGAGCCCTATTACGCAGTCACGCTGGCAGAGAGGCTTTGTGCTTAGTATTTGGCACGACCTGAATTAAATCAGAATCTGGCTTTATTAAGAGATTGAGCTGGCGGCCATGACCTCAATTTGGTTGCCCGCATTATCCTGTACATAAATGGAGCGCGTGCCATCTCGATGTGTGACTAGAGGCCCAAATCGCTCAGCGTCCTCCCTGACAATTGCCAGATGAGGAGGGTGCTGTCCAGGGATTACAAGGGCCAGCTTAATATTTTCGTAGTCCAATAAAGCCCAAGTTTCATCCTGATAAGCCACTGTACATTGCGTATTACTGGTATACCAAGCCACGCTTTCAGCAACATTGTTGGTGGGAATAGCAATGTGATGTATCAGATCATTCATGGTGAGGATCAGGGCCTCTCAATTAACTAGACTCAATAAGTGTCTATGGCAAGCAATAAAGGTACAAGACCAATTAAGGCGTATTAAAACACGAAGCGTTACAGTCATGTATGTGTAACTTTTACAACAATATACATTAAAAACAGGGAACTTCTTATTGCATTCAGTGTGTCCTAGGCCTACTATTTACAAAAGGGGACACCAAGAAGACGGCGAGCCAACGTCATAGTCTGTCCTACACATAAAAATGAAGCCAAGAGAAGAAACTGGGTTAGCAGTGCCCATTAGTGCAGTGGAGCGGGAAACTGCATTATCTAAAGATACGTTGCGGATGTGGGAGAGGCGTTATGGCTTTCCTTCTCCAACGAGAGATCAGTTTGGGGATCGTATCTATCCCCCTGCTCAAGTGGATAAGCTGCGACTGATCCGACGTTTAATGGATAAAGGGTTCAGGCCGGGCAAAATCATCCCTCAGCCTTATCATTCCTTGCTTGAGTTATTGGGCGGCTCACACGTTCAAGACCCCTTCAACCAAAATGATTTCACCACTGATTTATTAAGATTGATCAGTGAACATCGGGTTCCCGAATTACGGTCGGCGCTTCAAAGTCAAGTGCAAAACCTTGGGCTTCGAAGATTTATCCTTGAAGTTGCTGCCCCGATGGTCAGAGAAGTTGGTGAGGCTTGGTTCAGAGGTGAGTTAGCGATTTTTGAAGAGCATCTTTTTACAGAGGTGATGCAGAACCTGCTTCGAAAATGGGCTGGTGAAGCGCGCGCTTCAGAATTAAAAGCCCCCCGAGTTTTGTTGACTACCTTTCCCAACGAGCAACACGCACTTGGCTTGCTGATGGTTGAGGCGCTGATGGCAATGGAAGGCGCGGAGTGTATCTCTTTTGGAATCCAAATGCCCATTGCAGACATTGTGTCGGCGGTTGCAGCACACCAAGCGGATATCGTTGCTCTTTCATTCAGTCAAGCTTACCCACGGACTCGAAGCAGTGAAGGGATCATGGAACTCCGAAAAGCGCTTCAGCAGCACGTTGAAATATGGGTGGGCGGTGCTGGAGTGGCCCGAATCAAACGAGTGCCTGAAAAAGTAAGGATAATTAATGATCTTGCCGGTATTCCTGCAGAGGTGGCGCGGTGGCGACAAAAAACTGACCATTCAAGATTATTTGCCTAATCAATACCATTTAAAAAAGCTTATAAAATCACCACAAAACACTCAATGCGGCTTGCTTACACTTCCGTGGCATAATTCAAGTTAATGGATAAGTCCAATTCAGCAGCCCATGCAGCTTTTTTCCTTCGGCCTTAATTATCAAAGTGCTCCCTTAGAAATTCGGGAGCGCATTGCTTTCCCTGAGACTAGCCTCTCAGTGGCCCTGCGCGACCTCGCTGTTCAAGCAGAGGTGGAAGAAAGCGCAATCATTTCTACCTGTAATCGAACCGAGATTTACTGCCGAACCGAAAATCCTCCTGCGGTTGTGGATTGGCTATGCCGTTATCATCAAGTCAGCGCTGAGCAACTCTTGCCCCATTTATACCAACTCCATGATGAGGATGCCGTAGCGCACGCTTTTAGGGTGGCATCGGGCATGAACTCGATGGTACTTGGAGAAGCGCAAATTCTGGGGCAGGTAAAGCAAGCTGTGAGAATTGCAGGGGAAATGGGTTCCCTAGGCTGGCTGCTCAACAAACTTTTTCAGCAAACTTTTGCCGTTGCAAAAGAAGTCAGAACCCAAACTGGAATCGGGGCGCAATCTGTTTCCCTCGCTGCTGCTGCCATCAGAATGTCCAGCCGAGTGCTAGGTGAAGTTCCCAAGCTGAATGTGCTGCTGGTCGGGGCAGGGGAAATGATGGAGTTAGTCGCAACCCATGTTGCTGCGCATACTCCTCGCTCTCTAGCCGTGACCAACCGAACACTCGAGCGCGCAACGCAATTGGCAGAGCAACATGGTGGCAACGCCTTCACTCTGGCTGAAATGCCCAAGGAGATGGCGAAGTTCGATATGGTTATTTCTTGCACTGGCGCACCGCTTCCGATTATTGGTAAAGGTTTGATGGAGAGCGTGTTGCGCCAGCGTCGTTATCGGCCTGTTGTCATGATTGATTTGGCGGTGCCTCGTGATATCGAAACCGAAGTTGCTCAGATTGAAAACGTTTTTTTATACACCATTGATGATCTGGGTAAGATCATTGAAGAAGGGCGTGAGGCTAGGCAGACTGCAGCCACAGAGGCAGAAACGATCATTTCAGATCAGGTAAATATTTTTATGAATTGGTTGCGTAACCGTGAAGTTGTTCCGGTGATCAAACAATTACGAGGACATGCTGAGTCTTACAGGCAGCTAGAACTCGAGCGGGCCCGCAAGCTGTTAGCCCGAGGTGACAAACCAGAGGATGTGATAGAGGCTTTATCACAAGGCTTAATGAATAAATTTCTACATCACCCTACGCAGTTATTGCAACAGGCAGCACCTGATGAGCAGCCTCAGCTCATTCAACTTCTGCCACGCCTATTCCCAGTCTCTAACGAAGGATGAAAGATTCACTGCGTCAGCGCTTATCCACTTTGGATGAGCGCATCGCGGAGCTTGAACTCCGTTTGGCCAGCCAAGAAGTCGCCTCCGACATGGATGCATTTCGGCGTTTGAGCCGAGAGCATTCAGAAATTCAGCCAACTGTGATGCTCTTTAGAGAGTTTTTGCAAGCGGAGTCGGATCGCCGGGACTGTGAAGACATGCTCAATGACGCCGAGATGCGTGATATGGCTGAATCTGAGGTCCGCGGCATTTCAAGCCGTATCGATGAGCTTGAAACAGAACTACAGCGCAGTTTGATTCCCCGTGACCCCGATGATGATCGCAATTTATTTTTTGAAATACGTGCTGGGACAGGGGGGGATGAGTCTGCATTGTTTTCGGGAGATCTTTATCGGATGTACACCCGTTATGCTGAGCGGAGAAATTGGGAAGTAGAGTTGGTATCGCATAGCGATGGTGAAATGGGGGGGTTTAAGGAAATCATTTTTCGCGTGATTGGCCCCGGAGCCTATGGTGCACTGAAGTTTGAGTCAGGTACCCACCGCGTTCAGCGTGTACCCGCTACCGAGTCACAAGGCCGTATCCATACTTCTGCCTGCACAGTTGCGGTGCTCCCCGAATCTGAAGAGGCCGATGAAATCACAATCAATCCTGCTGATCTTCGTATTGATACATTTCGAGCAAGTGGAGCAGGGGGCCAGCACATCAATAAAACTGATTCGGCGGTGCGCATTACCCATTTACCGAGTGGAACGGTAGTGGAATGTCAGGATGGACGTTCTCAGCATAAGAATAAGGCCCAGGCCATGTCAGTTCTCATTGCACGTTTACGCGACAAGCAGCGACAAGTGGCGCATGACAAAGAAGCAGCAGCAAGAAGAATTTTAGTGGGTAGCGGGGACCGCTCGGAGAGAATAAGAACGTATAATTTTCCTCAGGGGCGAATGACGGATCACCGGATCAATCTCACCCTATACAAGCTGGACTATATTATGGATGGTGATCTTCAGGAATTATCCAATGCGCTAGCTTCAGAACATCAAGCTGATCAGCTTGCTGCTTTAGGGGATCTATGAGGGATCAGGACAATACGCAGCCTCTGGTCAGTACGCTGACTGTTGAAGCGGCCTTAAATCAGGCACACGATCGCTGTGAGCGCATCGATCAGCGTATGTTGTTAGCACACGCGATGGCTAGACCTATTGCTTGGTTACTGGCGCACCCCGAAGCCCTTTTAAGCGAACAAGAAAACCAACTCTACTCAGAGCATCTCGAAAGGCGCCAAAATGGTGAACCAATTGCTTATTTAATAGGCGAGAAAGAATTTCACGGATTGAGTTTTGAGGTGACACCCGCAGTACTGATCCCGCGTCCTGAAACAGAATTGCTCGTTGATCGGCTTTTAGAAGCTTTTCCAGCAGGCGTTTCCGGGAGAGTAGTCGATCTAGGAACCGGGAGCGGAGTAATCGCAGTCACATTAGCATGTCGCCGCCCTCTGCTTGATATTGTTGCCGTAGATCGGGATGAGGCAGCATTAGAAGTGGCAATTCGGAATGCTGAGAGAATGGGCGTCAGGAATAAAATTGAATTTCGTTTGGGGCGATGGTTCTCTAATCTTAAGGAAGAACAGTTCGATGCGGTGGTGAGTAACCCTCCTTATATCGCTGCCCAAGATCAGCATCTCAGTGAGGGAGATCTTCGCTTTGAGCCCAAAGGCGCCCTGGTTGGGGGGCCGGACGGTTTACTTGATTTAGCTGCGATTATTGACCTTTCTCCCTCTCATCTTTCCTTGGGTGGCTTGCTCGCCTTAGAACATGGATACGATCAAGCTGGGGTAGTGCGTCGCTTAATGGAAATGGCAGGATTCGTGAATGTCCAATCTGCTTTGGATATTGCGGGTATTGAGCGGGTAACGGCTGGCCGTTACCGCGTTGACCGTTCGGAAACCCCCGGCTATGCTCGGAGTACTTAACACCCTTATTTTTAAAGGCTAGATATGGATACTAAAGAATTAATTCAGCAACAGATTTCTGAAAACGATGTAGTGCTTTACATGAAAGGAAGTCCTGATTTTCCCCAATGTGGTTTTTCTGCAAATGCTGTGCGCATTCTCAAGTCAAGCGGTGTAGATCACATTTTCTCAGTGGATGTATTGCAAGACCCCGCTATTCGCCAGGGCATCAAGGAGTTTTCTGACTGGCCTACCGTACCGCAGCTCTACGTTCATGGTGAGTTTATTGGTGGTTCTGACATCATGACTGAGATGTATCAATCGGGCGAATTGGCTGATTTGTTGAAAAAACCAGCCTAATGTAAGGCCGCTCAACAAAACATACACACCAAAGAATATGAGCACATACGGAGCGGTTCTTATTCGTCCTGTCACCGCCTCTCTTTCGAGAAAAATTGCGGGGGTACTGGTACTGGGTTTGCTGAGCTTACTTTTTCTGGGAAGGCTTGCTGTGGATCAACTGGGTTCACATTTTAAGTTTGCAAGCCTTGCTTCAGGTCATGCTGATCTTAATAAGAAAGAGAATGGCCTACCCCTTGTTCTCATGCTTTACGATGGACAAAACTCAGCGCCTCCTGCCGAGGAAAGACGCGCCGTTGATGTATGGATTGCCTATCTGAAATCACATCCAGAATCGCGTATCAACTTAACATTACAAACTGGAAGCGAAATTGCAACAGAGAACAGTCGTCGTATCGCAAGCTTAGTTAAGTTAATGTCCTCGGCCGGAATTGATCCGCACCGAGTAAGAGTCGTTGAGTTGCCGCAATTTGAAGGGTTAACAATTAGACCTTCGGGTAAACCCGCTTCCCTTAATGATCGCGTTATTGTGGAGATTAAACTGGAATGATTGCTGAGCATATAGTCTGGGTGGTGCTGATGTGGTTATTCCTGTCGACTTGTTTGGGTTTCGTTCTGGCATGGTTTATTCAGCACTGGCGATATTCTGAGGCGCGCGCTTTGGGCGCCGCACTCGAAATAGAATCCAACGAACTTAAAAATATTCAAGATGAACTGCTAGATCAGTTGCAGCGAGCAGAGACTGCTTTGAATTCAGCTAACGCTAAGGATCAAAGCACTGAGTACAGTCAGGCGCAAAGGTTTGAAGAACTGAAGTCAGCGCTTGCTAAGAAACAAGAAGAGCAAGCGGCCAAGGCGCTGCAGATGGAAAAGCTACAAGTTGCCCTTAATGACAAAACGCGCGAAACAGGCCTTGCTTTGACCGAGATCCAAAGACTAGAAATGGATCTGACGGATCAGAGAACCAGTTACGCAGCGCTGAGCAGGGAGTTAAATGCGGTTCAGTCTTCACTGAGGGAGAGCCAACAAAATGTGGAATCCTATCGCGGCGATTTAATTGACACGCAGAAAACGCTCACTTTGGCTGAGGCAAAACATCACCAGCAAGAAGCCGAGATTGCCGAGTTGACCGAAAAATTGAGTGAAGCCAATCAAGAAAACGCATTACTCATGGAAAATATTCGTGGATTGCAAGATCACATTGCGGAGCATGAGCGAGAGATCAACGATACCCTTGAATCACTTCCTGCGATGCCCAATGCTACGCAAGAGGAGCGTGAGATTGCATTCCTTCGGCAGCAGCTATCTGAAGCCAATGTTCGTGTACTTCAACTTGAACAAGCCACACAACAGCTTCAGCTTGCCCTTGTAACGGCAAAACAAGAACCCCGTGTCACCGCCACTGCAGCAGCTTCAGCGCAAGTGCGCGAAGCGGCGGTCATGATTACCGATGATGAATTGGTCAGTTATCGTCTGGCGGCTCAGCGCTTGCAGGAACTAGAAGACTCTTTAGCCAAGGCCGTTTCACAGGCTCAAGAAAGAAAAACCGAAGTGGCTGGGTTAAAAAGCAGGATTCAAGATTTGGAGGCCACGGTTGCGCAAATGTGGAAGCAGCCTCAGTATCAAACCCATGTTGATTTGCAAGCCAGTAACGAAACAGCAGCTTAAACGCAACATCATTCCCCTTTTTTGAAGAGTATCAATATGCATGCCTTAAGTGCGCTTTTGCTTGGCTTTGTTCTCTCCTGCATGGCGTTTATAGCTGTATGGGTCCGACAACTTAAAACGCGTAATGCGGGAATGGTCGACCCAGTCTGGTCTTGGAGCATGGGCGCCATGGGCGTTTTATACGCGCTAATGGGGAGCGCCGATTTGACTACGCGCTTAATGGTTGGTGTCATTGCTGGCGCTTGGGGCTTGAGATTAGGAACGCACCTTTATCTCAGAAACGCAGGAAAGCCTGAAGATGGCCGCTATCGTCGATTAAGAACAGATTGGGGCGAGATGGCGGATCGCCGGATGTTGCAATTCTTTATTTTTCAGGCCGTAGCAGCGAGTTTACTCTCTTTGGGAATGTGGGCAGTATGCTGGCAAGCCACACCTTTAGAGGAATGGCAAATCATTTCCGCACTGGTTTTAGCTGTATTGTCTCTAGGAGGCGAGGCCTTAGCAGATAGCCAATTAGAACGATTTCGTACGCAACCTGAAAACAAAGGCAGAGTATGCCGATCTGGCTTATGGGGGTGGTCTCGTCACCCCAATTATTTTTTTGAGTGCTTGCACTGGCCTTGCTACACCTTACTGGCATGGGATACCCCCATGGTCTGGCTCTCCTTTATTCCACCTGTAGTCATGGCCTACCTGCTTATAAAGGTTTCTGGCATACCGCTGAATGAAGCCGAGGCGGCCGCCAAACGCCCCGAGTATGCTGATTACATCAAAACTACGAGCGCATTTATCCCTTTCCCTCCCCGTCGATTCTGAGGTTTTTGTGACAGATTCCAATTCATCAAACTATAGCCCTCGCCCCGTGATGTCGTGGTCGCCCATAGACCTGTGCGAGAGAGGATGGATTCCTGATTGGATTGCGCGAGCAGGCATGCGGCGCTTAATGCAGCAACGTTTAAAAATGGAGTCGGCGCTTGGCGTTGAAGGCATCACAGAGCGCACGCGTGCGATGGTGGCTTCACTTAGGGCGAGTCCGATTGCGATCGAAACCCAAGCAGCCAACGCACAACATTACGAGGTACCCGCAGCTTTTTTTCTAAAACACTTGGGGCCGCGTCTTAAATATTCATGTTGTTGGTATCCGGTTGGCACTGAAAGCCTGCAAAGAGCAGAAGAGGCCATGTTGGAATTGTATGCTTTGCGCGCGCGACTCAAGGATGGTCAGCGAATACTAGATTTGGGGTGTGGTTGGGGTTCCTTATCACTTTGGTTGGCCGAACGATTTCCCAATTCGCAGATTGTTGGCTTGTCTAATTCACATGGCCAAAGAGAATTTATTCAAGCAAGAGCTCAGGAACGGGGCATTCATAACCTAAAAATTGTCACAGGTAATGTGGTTGAATTTGATTTTATTGAAGCGCACGCAGAGGCGCCGTTTGATCGTGTGATCTCTATTGAGATGTTTGAGCATATGAAGAATTACAGCGCGCTGCTGGAAAAAGTGGCGCGTTGGCTAGGGCCGCAAGGGATGCTATTTATTCATATCTTCGCGCATCGAAATCTCACTTATCATTTTGAGGATCATGGCGATGATGACTGGATGACACGGTATTTCTTCTCGGGGGGCACCATGCCCTCTGAACATTTGCTTTTGTTCTTTCAAGAGAAGTTGAAATTGTTAGATCAGTGGTGGGTAGATGGCCGTCACTATGAAAAAACCTCCAATCATTGGTTGGAGCAATTAGATGCCAATCGCACAGAGTGCATTGCGATTTTAGTTTCAGCATATGGTGATGCTGAAGCACAGATATGGTTTCAACGCTGGCGCATGTTTTATATGGCAGTCGCTGAGTTATTTGGTTTTGATGAAGGTCGCGAGTGGGGCGTTGCCCATTACCTTTTTGAAAAGAGATGATAAATTGAATATTCCTATTGAAAAAACTAAACCTTTATCAATGACGCGCTTATTAAGTACTGCAGTTTTGATTGGTTCTGTAATCTTTGCTCTGCCTGCCTTGGCTGCAAAAGAACCCCGCAAATTCTATGGATTTGCATTTGATGATGCGACCGGAAAGTACCTCTACACCGAAGTTCACCAACATATTTATGACGGAGACCGTTGGTTAAGTGGCAGCGTGCGTTATTTCTCGCCAGAAAATCATTTGATGGGTGAGAAGACGCTAGATTTTTCAAAAGACCCTTACATTCCTGTGTTCCGTTCCAAGTTTCCCGGGGAACGTTATGAAGAAGCGGTTGCGAACCTGACCCCTTCAGCGATCGAATTGGAGAAATTATTCGAAGGTAAGCAGCAAAAAGCGTCGATCGATCGTCAACCTGGTATGGTGGCCGATGCTGGATTCAATTGTTATATCGTGGATCACTTGGCTGATCTTTCATCGGGAAAAACAGCACAGTTTTCTTTCGTTGTAGCGGGGCAACTAGACAAATACAGTTTCCGATTGAAAAAAGCGGGTGACGGGACCCTGGACGGACACCCAACCCTTAAAATAAAAGGTGAGCCCGACTCGTTTTTGCGATATCTCGTCTCACCACTTCAGATGACTTACGACTTGCAGACCAAGACTTTAGTGGAGTACCGCGGTACATCCAATCTACATGATCCCCAGTCGGGTAAGGCTTATTCTGCAGTTCGTATTGTGTATCCAAGCAAGCCGCCTGCAGGTGCGCCCGCACAGCTTCCCGCATTCGATAATTAATTGATGTGGGAGGAAGCGCTGGGGCTTTAAAAGCTTGATTGCGGGTGCTTAAAGTGACCGAGCGTTTGTCCAACGCTCGGTCAATAGGCACTCAATGCAACTTAATATGGGGCTCAGTAGCTTTACGTAATTGCACAGATAAGAAGTCGAGTGCGGTCTTGATAAAGCCATGAAGCGCAAACTGATGCATTTGATACAGTGATTTGTACATCAGGCGGGCGATGAAACCGTCGATAAACATATTCCCGCCCATCAAGCCACCCATCAAATTACCCACTGCACTACTGCGCCCCAAAGACACTAAAGAACCGAAGTCATGATAAGAAAAGGGACCCACAGTTTTCCCTTTCAATTTTTGGAGGAATAACTTAGCGAGGTAACTGGCTTGCTGGTGAGCGGACTGGGCTCTAGGAGGAATATATCCTTGCCCTCCTTTCCATTCACATTGTGCACAATCTCCCAAGGCATAAATGTGCTCATCCAGAGTGGTTTTTAGATGATCATTCACAACAAGTTGATTGATACGATTTGTTTCTAAGCCATCTAGTTGAGACAAGATATCTGGGGCTTTTAATCCCGCTGCCCATACTATTAAATCAGCCGGGATGATCAATCCAGAAGCTGTGCTTACGCCCTCTGAACGTACTTCAGTGACGCGTTCGGAAACTCTAATTTCAATTCCCATGCTCTCTAACAATTCGCCTACCGATTTAGATACCCGGGGGGTGAGACCAGGCAAAATTCTGTCTGCCCCTTCAATCAGGGTGATTTTGACGTCTTTTTTGGGATCCATGCGATGGATACCATATGCACCCAGAACCTTGCTGGTATTTCTTAGCTCAGCAGCAAGTTCTACACCGGTCGCACCCGCACCAATAATAGCAATAGAGACTTGATGGCTTTGTCCCTCGGCCGCGCGCGTCTCGGCTCGCATGCAGGCTGCAATCAGTTTTTGGCGAAAGCGCTCAGCATCAAAGACCGAATCCAAACCAATGGCATGTTCCGTTGTGCCGGGAATATTAAAGGTATTAATTTGGCTACCTACTGCTACGACAAGCTCGTCGTAAGCGAGATCGCGTTCTGGCAACATGGGTTGCCCATCACTATCATTGACACTTCCGACACGGATGGTTTTTTTAGTGCGATCTATGCTCAGCATGCTACCCATTTGAAATTCAAAGTAATGCCATCGCGCTTGAGCCACATACTCCAGGCGATGCAAACCTACGTCCATACTCCCTGCGGCCACCTCATGGAGGTGGGGTTTCCAAATATGAATAGGAGATTTGTCTACCAGGATGACTTTGGCTTTTCCTGCTTTTCCTAGAGTATTGCCAAGCGTTGTAACAAGCTCTAAGCCGCCGGCCCCACCGCCAATCACGATATAGGTTGGTTGATGCGCTTCGTTCATCTATTGCGCTCCAAAAAATTGATAAGCCCAGTGTAGCAAATTAGAGGGGTTCAGCATTTTTATACCAAGCCCCTAGAGGCAAGTTCGGCTGCGGAAATGACTGCCTTAGACTTATTCACTGTCTCCTGCCACTCTGAAGCAGGTACAGAGTCAGCAACAATCCCCGCTCCAGCTTGAACGTATAAAGTGCCGTTTTGAATGACCCCTGTTCGTATTGCTATGGCCAAGTCCATATCCCCGTTAAATCCGAGGTAACCCACTGCGCCCCCATATACGCCGCGACGTGAGCCCTCTAATTCATCAATAATTTCTAGGGCTCTTACTTTAGGAGCGCCGCTTAAAGTGCCTGCAGGGAAAGTGGCTTTGAGTACGTCAACGGCATCGAAACCTTTGCGTAGCGTACCTTCAACATTTGATACGATGTGCATCACATGTGAATAGCGCTCAATGACCATATTCTCGGTGAGCTTCACAGTGCCGGCATCCGAAATACGCCCTACATCATTGCGTCCAAGATCAATCAGCATCACATGTTCTGCGCGTTCTTTGGGGTCGGCCAAAAGGTCTTCAGCCAGTGCTTGATCCTGCTCTGGGGTTTTGCCTCTCGGTCTGGTTCCAGCGATCGGGCGCAGCGTCACCTGGCCATCTTGCAGTCTCACCAAAATCTCTGGCGAAGCGCCAACTACCTGAAAATCCCCAAAATCATAATAGAACATGTATGGCGAGGGATTGAGCGTTCGTAAGGCCCGATATAAGGTGAGGGGAGCCGCGTGATACGGCCGACGCATACGCTGGCTTAGTACCACCTGCATGGCATCGCCATCATGAATATATTTTTTTGCTTGCTCGACCATTTCTTCAAAACGTTCTTGCCCTATTTCTGAAATAGCTTCAGCATCGGATTCAGCGTGGATCGACGCAGAAATGGGCGGAATCGCTGAAGCAGTGCGCAGATCATCGCGAAGCTGTTCTAATCTTTTCACTGCTTTTTGATAGCTGCTTGCCTCTGATGGGTCTGCATACACCACTAAACGAAGCTTGCCGCTGAGGTTATCCACAACAATCAACTCAGTTGATAGGAGCAAGAGAATATCCGGGGTATCGGCGCCACCTGTTTTCCATCCCTGATTTAAACGACGCTCCATATAACGCACACAGTCATGTCCAAAATAGCCTACCAAACCGCCACAAAACCTTGGGAAATTAGCTAGGGGGGCAACTTTGTATTGGCTCAGCCAAGAGCGAATGAAAGCGAGAGGATCTATTTGTTGTGACTGTTCAATGATTTGGTCTTCTCGTATCACTTTCACATCATGACCATGCGCCACAATACGCGTTTTTGCAGGAAGCCCTATAAATGAAAAACGGCCAAATCGTTCCCCGCCTTGCACCGACTCCAGCAAATAAGACCAGGGTTTATTGGCTAATTTAAGATAGGCAGATAAGGGGGTATCCAGATCCGCCAAGGTTTCTAAGACCAGCGGAATACGATTAAAACCAGCTGCAGCGAGTGCCTGAAACTCCTGCTCGGTCGTCACAACTTGATTCACATCGCCTCACTTACTTGTTGGATTTCTGAACGCATTGCTGCAATAACCTCTGAATAGTTTTTAGCGCCAAATATTGCGGATCCGGCAACAAAAGTATCCGCGCCTGCTCGGGCAATCTCTCTAATATTATCGATCTTTATTCCCCCATCTACCTCAAGCCAAATTTCTCTTCCAGATTGATCGATGCGGCTGCGCACTGCAGCTATTTTTTTTAAGGTTTCAGGAATAAAACTTTGTCCGCCAAACCCCGGGTTGACCGACATGAGCAAAATTAAATCAAGGCGATCCATCACGTGATCAAGATAATACAAGGGCGTTCCGGGATTAAAGACCAAACCCGCTTTGCATCCGTTGTCACGAATTAATGCCAACGTTCGGTCAATATGTTCAGACGCTTCAGGATGAAAACTAATGATATTTGCCCCAGCACTCGCAAAGTCAGGGATGATGCGATCTACGGGTTTAACCATTAAATGAACATCGATCGGCGCTTGTGTATGGGGTCGTATTGCGCTGCATACCATGGGACCAATGGTGAGATTGGGAACGTAATGGTTATCCATCACGTCAAAGTGAATAATATCTGCACCCGCATCGATGACGCTACGTACTTCCTCGCCCAATCGAGCAAAGTCAGCGGAGAGAATGCTGGGGGCAATTCGAGCGGGATTCATTCAATTCTCCAATGCTTGCAGAAGCAATATGGTTTAGTGTGGAATGTAGTCATGACAGAACCTTCAAAATATCGCATTACGGTGCAAGCTGTATCTCAGTATTTACCCGATCAATCAGATGAAGCAGATCGGCGTTATGTATTTTCTTACACAGTGACCATCACCAACACGGGTGAGGAAACCGCACAACTCTTGAGCAGGCACTGGGTCATTACAGATGCCGATGCTCACGTGCAAGAAGTGAGGGGTATGGGTGTTGTGGGTGAACAACCTACCTTGCGGCCTGGCGAAAGCTTTCAGTACAGCAGCGGGTCTGCTATCGCTACGCCGGTTGGAACCATGACTGGAAGCTATCAGATGGTGGCCTCGGATGGCACCCGATTTGATGCTGAGATTCCCACTTTTGTACTGAGCGTCCCTCGCGTGCTGCATTGAACTCAGTTTACTTTGTGTCCGACTTATTTTTGCCTTCACGTGGCAGCGTCCACCAAACTATGAACAGGGCCAGCGCGAGCGCCAATCCCGCCTCTAATAAAATCCAAGCCATGAAACTTTCCTCTAGCACTAATAGCCTCCATTCTACTCTGATACCCCGAGCAGTTCTGGCACTTACGTTAGTTGTATTTTCCCTTGCATCACATACTTTGTTTGCTGCCGAAACAACTAAAACGCCCAGTATTAAATCCCCTTCAGCATCGACGCCAAGTACAACCTCAATTCCTGCATCTTCTGGGTGCGCCTGCAATGAAGCCGCAAATCTAGAACCTGCTCCCGCATTTGCCAGCCGCAAAGGTAGTTTACGCCCTGCTAACTGGTCAGATTTATCTGGGTTAGACGCCAAGACAGTATTGGCCCCTATGTGGCAATCTTTTAATTTGGGCTGTGTGGCTTTGCGATCCGACCCCATTTGGTCCGAAATCTGCAGTTCGGCAGCTACCCTCACCGATGATAATAACCAAGAAGCAAGACTAGATTTTCTTAAAACACATTTCTCGCCATGGCAGGCAGTGGGTTCTGAAGGGCAGGCTGATGGGTTGGCGACAGGCTACTACGAGCCTATTTTGCATGGGAGCCGTAAAGCGGATGCGCGTTATCGTATTCCTTTGTATAGCAAACCCGATGATCTGTTGACAGTGGAACTGGAAAGTATTGTTCCCGAACTCAAAGGTCGGCGTGTTCGTGGTCGACTTGAAGGTAATCGCGTGATTCCTTACTATTCGCGCGCAGATATTGAACAAGACACGCCTATTAGCCTGAAAGGCCGCGAGATAGTGTGGATTGATGATCCCGTTGAAGTTTTTTTTCTGCACATTCAGGGTTCAGGTCGTGTGGAATTAGCCGAAGGCGGGGGAATGCATGTCGGGTATGCAGATCAAAATGGCCAGCCATTTCGATCCGTTGCTCGGCTTCTTATTGAGCGCGGTGAATTAAGCGTTGCACAGGCTACCTTGCAAGGTATCAAAGCGTGGGCTCTCGCTCACCCTGATCTTGTCGCTGAGTTTTTGCATGCCAACCCTAGCTATGTATTTTTTAGAGAACTGCCCGGTGAGTTACCTGGACCATTAGGCACGCTGGGTACGCCACTGATTGGTGAGGGGAGCGTAGCCGTGGACGCACGCATTATCCCTTTGGGTGTTCCCGTTTTTATTGACACTACTTTCCCGCTAAGCCAGCAAGCGCTCAAGCGATTTGCGATGGCCCAAGATACTGGGGGGGCAATCAATGGCTCAGTGCGCGTGGATTATTTTTGGGGATTAGGAGAGGCCGCCCTTGCTCAGGCGGGCCGAATGCGTCAGAAACTAAAACTTTGGGCTTTGCTTCCTATTGGCACGCATGCAGAATCTGGAACACTTGTGCGAGAAACTGCACCGCTCATTCCAGGTGAAGCGCAGCGATAAAGATTAATTTAAATCTGATTTAAGGATTGCGGAAGGTTGCGGCCCTTGAGCCCGGTTGGATCAAGGAAATTAGCGAGCATGCGGTGACCATGTTCGGTCAAGATCGACTCGGGATGAAACTGTACCCCTTCTACATCGAGGGTACGGTGTTTCAAACCCATGATCTCGCCATCTTCCGTCCAGGCGGTGATCTCCAAGCAATCGGGAAGCGTTTCTGCTTTTACTGCCAGTGAATGGTAGCGGGTGGCCCGAAAGGGATCAGGAAGGCCTTGAAATACCCCTTTATCGTGGTGCATTACTGGAGAGGTTTTACCATGCATCACTTCCTTGGCATGGATCACATCTCCGCCGAATGCAGCCCCAATGCTTTGATGTCCTAAGCAAACGCCAAGAAGGGGAATTTTCCCGGCTGCAGCAAGAATAAGTGGAACAGATATCCCCGCTTCTTTTGGCGTGCAGGGTCCCGGCGAGATGACAATACGTTCAGGAGCAAGCGCCAAGACCCCTGCCACGTCAATTTCATCATTGCGGATGACTTTCACCTCTTCGCCCAGTTCGGCAAAGTACTGTACTAGGTTGTAGGTGAATGAATCGTAGTTATCGAGCATTAAAAGCATGGTGAACCTATTATACGAGAGCTCAGCGTGGACCGAGGGCCTTTTCGATTTCGTCGGTGGGAATCGCACCCGGAATTAAACGACCATTGGCAAAGATCAGCGTAGGCGTGGCTTCAATGCCCAATTTACTGCCTAAGGTTTTAACTTTATCTAAGGCAGTGGTGTCGCAGTTACGGACTTCAGGTAGGCTATTTTTGGCCCAATAGTCTTCCCAGGCTTTAGCGCGGTCAGAAGCGCACCAGATCCGTTTTGAGTGATCGATGGCATTGGGATGGAGAGCTGGAATAGGGAACAAAAAGGTGTAGACCGTGGTGTCAGTAATCGAAGCCATGTTCTGAACTAGCTTTTTACAATAAGGGCAGTCAGAGTCAGAAAACACAGCAACTTTACGTTTACCATTGCCCTTCACTTGTTTAATCGCAAGATCCAGTGGCAAAGAATCAAATTTAACGGCTGTGATCTCATCTAATCGTTCACCCGTTAGATCTTTGAATCCTTTCATCTCAAAGATATGGCCAGTAAAAAGGTAAGTGGCTTTCTCATCAACGTAAACCAATTTATGGTCTTCGGTGACAACCTCGAACAATCCTGAATAGGGCGTTGGTCGAACACTCGTTATGACAATTCCTTGACCATCCTCCCCGTTTTGAACCAATTTTTGCTGAATAAGCTTTTTAAGTGCATCAAGGTCGGCCGCTTGACTGGCTAGGCTGAGCATCCCGATAAAAGCCATAGCCGAAAATATCCGAAGGGACTGCGCTATAAAAGAGATCAAAATATATTCCTTAGAAAAAAGCCAAATAGATATTTAGCGGGGAGGAGAACCTGCCGCGTTACTCACGATCAGGGACTTTAAATAAGGGACAGTGTTCACCAGATTCATCCCAATGTTGCGTAAAGGGCGATGAATGAAGGTGTTCTGCGAGAATAACTGATGAAGACCGTCTGTCACCCCTTGCATCAGCGAAATAGGGAGGGCGCGCCGACGAGCATATCGCCGAAGCAGGCTTTGATCGCCTACGTCGGGGCCAGCCCCTCGTTCCTCTATAGTTTGCGCCAAACATGCGGCATCGGCAAAACCCAAATTGAGTCCTTGGCCTGCTAATGGATGCACCCCATGCGCAGCATCGCCTATTAAGGCACACCGTTCCCCAGCAATTTTGGGAACTTTGACTAATTCCAGCGGAAAACTCTGTGCCTGGCTGAGAGCTCTGAGGGATCCCAGTGGCTCACCGACTTTATCGCGCAGAGCACTGACCAATGCAGCGGGATCTAAAGCTAAAAGCTGTTGAGCTTGGTCTTGGTGAGCCGACCAAACTAAAGAAATATGATGGCCACCTAGGGGAAGGAGGGCGATCACTTCGCCATCCAAAAACCATTGCCTAGCAATCTCGTTGTGCGGTTCCGAGCAAGAAAGATTGATCACCACTCCCTGCTGTTTATATTCGTGACGTATGGATTCCCATTTAAGGGTTTTGCGTAACCAAGAGTTCGTTCCATCGGCACCCACAAGCAAAGAGGCCTTCAGCATCGGTGACGCATTGAGTTCAATCGAAATATCACAAGGATTGAGATGCAAAGAGCGCGCCTCATCAACTTGAAACCATGCTGATCCATACAGATCATGCAATACAGATCGCAATGCTGACTGGATAGCACCATCTTCAACCACTTGAGCCAGATAGCCTGATCTATCCCCAAAGCGAAGACGACCTTGAGCATCACCCAATACTTCCATTTCTTTAATGATGCCGATTCTGGAGGTATCGAGGTATTTCCAAGCCCCCAATGTGTCCAGCAGAGCGCAAGACTGAGGATTGAGTGCATACACACGCGAGTCGAACTCTGCAGGGGCGGCCCATGATTGAGGTGGGCGTCGATCGATAAGGGATATCTGCAAACCCTGTTTTAAAAGCATGAGAGCCAGACTTAACCCAACTGAACCCCCTCCCAAAATAATCGCATCCTTTCTTTTTGATGGGGCTGATAGTGATTTCATACTGCCAAACCGTCAGACATCAGTCTTGCAAAGCGATTGCGCATATAGGGGGTGAGGTCCATCGCGCTTAGGGCGCACGATCCCAAGATTTGCACCCCTGGTAAAGGGAATGTGAATCCCTGAGCAAGCAAATGGGTAAGCCCTCCCGTTAGCAATCTGTCTGCGCGTCGCGCAGTAGAAAAAAGTTCAAGTATGGATGCATGGCCTGGGTCTTGAATTAGGCCTCGTCCTAGGCAATCTCTTAGTTCAACCACATCTCGCAAACCCAAATTAAAGCCCTGACCTGCAACAGGATGCAGGGTTTGCGCTGCATTTGCTATCCGAATCACACGATGTTGAGCTGGGCGCAAAGAAAAACGGGATTTGAGCGCATAACGATGCCGTGGACTTGCACTTACAAAGCAACCCGCACGGTCGCCAAACCAATCCTGCAATGCAGACAAAAATGCTGGATCGTCTAATTTACATAGATCTTCAACGCGTCTGGATGAACCTGTCCAGATGAGGGCAAGCCCTTTTGCAGAAGGTAACAAAGCAATGGGGCCCTCTGGGGTGAATCTTTCCCAGGCGAGTCCGTCTTTGGCGCCTGTGCTTGTAATCTGGCAAGAGAGCGCCTCTGTTCCGTAGGACCAGTTCAGCGCTCGAGGATCGTCAATCTCTGCCCCGCCATCAGCAATAATCGATAAAGCACTGAGGAGACTTTGTCTGCCTGATGAAGCGGATTGATAACTTATTCGGGCTGCCGTACTTGAGCCCTCGATTGATAAAACACGGCTATTGGATTGAACAGTAATAAGCGGTTGTGTCTGTATTTTTTTTCGCAATCCCATCAAGAGCAACTGATAAGATACGGTGAAACCAAAGGCCTGTTTACCCGCATCTTCGGCAGATAAAAGAACTTGGCCAGGCATTCCGCGTTGAGATACATGGATAGAACGAATTGCCTGAGCATTCAACTCTTGAGGCGTGACTCCAATTTCAGCCAATACATCCCAAGAGGACTGACTTAATGCCAGCGTTCTTTCAGATTTTGCAGTCTGCTCAGCAGACCAGTCCCCCGCTTCAATAATAAAAATGGGCCGACCTTGCTGTGCCAATAGCAGAGCCATGCAGCAACCTGCGGGGCCTCCACCAATGATGTGAATAGAATCCATTATCCCAGTCATTCAGACATCAAAGATTCAATATCGTCGATTTCCTTAGGAGCATCCGAAGTGAGCACATCGCGTCCAGTTTCGGTGACCAACACGTCGTCTTCGATGCGAATTCCAATATTCCAGAATGCGCGTGGAATTGCTCTATCCGGCCGAATGTAGAGCCCCGGTTCCACCGTTAAGACGTTTCCCGGTGCGAGTCTTCGGGCTTTGCCATTTAAAGAGTAACTGCCTACATCATGGACATCCAAACCCAACCAATGCCCCGTGCGATGCATATAAAAACGTTTATATTCTCCGCTTTCCATGACCCGCGCGACCGGTCCTTTAAGTAACTTAAGATCGATTAAACCTTGCACTAAGACTTTAACCGCCGCATCGTGATAACTCGTGAACAGCGCTCCGGGTTTCACTGCTTTGATGGCGGCGAGTTGAGCAGCAAGAACAATTTCATAACAATCGCGCTGAGCAGGAGTGAATGTGCCATTCACTGGAAAAGTACGGGTGATATCCGATGCATATCCATCCACTTCGCACCCAGCGTCAATCAATAGCAGCGACTGGTCGGCCAACGGCGCGCTGTTTTCAATGTAATGCAAAATGCAGCCATTGGCCCCACCTGCAACGATAGAGGGGTAAGCGGGAGATTGTGCGCCATGCCTTCTAAATTCATGAAGCAGTTCTGCTTCGATTTCGTACTCGAACATCCCCGGCTTGGTAGCCATCATGGCGCGAATATGCGCCTGAGCGGCGATATGAGCCGAACGGCGCATGGTGCGAATTTCAGAACGATCCTTGATTAGACGCATTTCATCGATACAGCCCCGAATATCTGAAAATTCAGAGGGTGCGCTTATCCCACTGCGCACTTTTCCCCGCACGATATTCAGCCAGTTCATCATCCTTGTATCAAAGCTTGAGTCTGCTCCTATTGGGTAAAGCAATTTTTGCTGCCCAGCGATCAAAGAAGGAGCCAGTTCATCTAAAGCTTCAATGGGGTATGTCTCGGTGAAGCCAAACACTTGTTGCGCTGCTTTAGGGCCATAACGATAGCCATCCCAAATTTCGCGCTCCATGTTTTTTTGGCGACAAAATAAAATGGAGCGGGGCGATTTTCCACCTGTTAGAACTAAGACCGATTCAGGTTCGGGAAATCCAGTGAGATACCAAAAGTGGCTATTAAATCGAAATGGATAATGCGTATCTGCATTTCTCAATTGCTCATGCGCGTTTGGTATAAATGCAACCCCTTCACCTATCTCTTTTTGTAAGCGACGTCGACGCTGTGCCTGGGCACGGAAGTCTTGCGCAACCCCACGTGCAGAGGTTTTAGGGGAGCGAGTTAAAGCCATGAAAACTCCAAAAAAGGGGTGAATGAAATTAAGAGCGCAAAAAAGAGGGATTGTTCACTCTTTCTAGATCTAAAGGTGTACCTACGTTATCCCATTTGCCTGTGTGCTGCTGACCCGATACCTGATTGTTGCCGACTGCCTGCCTTAATAAGTTTCCTAAGTCTGCCTCTTGCCCGGCAACCAAGCCATCAAAAAAAGAGCGTTGAAACAATCCAATATTGCCATAGGTTAGGGAGGGGTTTTCAGAGCTGACAACATATCCATCTTTAAGATCAAAATCTTGTTTTACGCGATGGTCATTCACCATGACAAGATGGGCTGAGCAATTTGTTTCGTTGAGATCGGCCATTTGGGGCAGCCATCCATAATCAAAGTCAGAAAAAATGTCTGCGCTGGCGACAAGAAAAGTATGGTCTTCTAGCTTGTTGAGGGCATTAACAATACCGCCCGCAGTTCCAAGGGCGACGTCTTCTGGTGACCAAATTATTTCTACGCCATAGGCCGCCCCATCACCTAAAGCAGTTTCAATTTGATGTCCCAGCCAAGCATGATTGATCACGATGCGCCTGAACCCTGCGCTGGCTAGTGCCATGATTTGCCATTCAATCAGGCTATATTTCCCAACCTTGAGTAAGGGTTTGGGTGTGGTGTCGGAAAGTGGGCGCATACGCTCCCCTCTTCCTGCAGCTAGTAGCATGGCGTTCATTATCACGTTTAAAAGCTTAAACCTTCTGAAAGCTGGTCATGGCTATCTGCCAGAAGTCTTGATAGCGGTCGAAGTTCGGTATAGCGCTCGCAGGCTTTTTGGGTATAGCTCAAGACCCGTGGAAGTGAATCTAGATAGGCAGATTTTCCATCTCGATGATGTAAGCGCGCAAAAATTCCTAAAATTTTGAGATGACGTTGAACGCCCATCCATTCAAAGTTGCGATAACACTCACCCATATCATCTGGTACGGGGAGCCCCATTTTTCGGGCTTGTTCCCACCAGCGAACGAGCCAGTCTAATT
>Ga0136644_10001082_pt1 | contig 21565 bp, 20 predicted proteins | sample C_130820_EF_Meta_FD_94780 | JGI IMG/M metagenome (GOLD analysis project Ga0136644, IMG submission 94780) | Freshwater microbial communities from Lake Croche, Canada to study carbon cycling - C_130820_EF_MetaG (v2) (version 2) | ecosystem: Environmental > Aquatic > Freshwater > Lake | place... | reverse complement strand
TGCGAGCTCTTTTGCATTCTCTGTGGCAACTAGCTGCTCCTCACTCTCTTTTGTCCTGGCCAGCCGCTCAAATGCCATTTTTTCTGCGAGCTCTTTTGCACTCTCTGTGGCAACTAGCTGCTCCTCAATCTCTTTTATCCTGGCCAGCCGCTCAAATGCCATTTTTTCTGCGAGCTCTTTTGCATTCTCTGTGGTCGCTAGCTGATCCTCAATCTCTTGAAACCTGGCGTCTACGGCTTCATCTCGAAGTGCTGGTGATTTCAGTTCAGCTTCATTCGCCCAAAATTTACCGCCCCAAATTTTAAAACCCGAAGTCTTGTTCAGCACTTCCTCTTTGTATTGATTTTTTTTCAAAAGTGCCAAAACTAGATCGTCCGCGCTATTTATTTCAATAATTTCTGCCTCAGACTTTACAATACGACGGCAGGAATCCTCATCCTCAATAGGGAAACAAAGCAGAGCAAGCTCGCGTGCATCTGGAAAAATATTATGCGGGTTCTCATTAAAATTGTTCGTGCTGTAAGCCAAACTACTATGTAAGAATACACGATAACCTAACTCTGTTACAATCTCGACTACTGGCCAAGCCCCGTTCATAGAATTGCATTCGGCGTAAACTACTGGTCTATGCTGACTTAGTGTTTTTTTTGCACCCGCGAGCACCCGCGCTTCCATGCCCTCAACATCAATTTTGATGAAATTACACTGCCGAAGGGACAAATGGTCAATACATGTTACCGGTATTTCATGGGACTTTTCACTATCACCATCTAAAGTTAGCTGCAAATTTCCTATATTACTTTGTTCTGCTAGCATAGGCTTCACTACGTACATTTTGCCCTCAATATCTGATAATCCAGAGTTGTGAAACTCGACATTAGTTATGCTGTTGTCCACAATGTTTTTCTGTAGAACCGCAAAAGCTAACGGATTTGGTTCAAAAGAAAAAACCCGGCCATTAGGTCCCACAAAATTTGAAAAAGCCACGGTGTGCGTCCCAATAAATGCGCCTGCATCGATCACGTAATCTGCAGGTTTTATTAGTGACCTTATTAAATCTAGCTCCCGTTTCGCCCACTCTCCATATTCTCGCAAGAATCTTCCTAAAACAGAATCGTTTCTAAAGAAGGAAATTTGCCCAAACTCTGTATGCACGACTTCAAGTAAACTATAGACGTCAAACTGTGACATTAAAATACGTCCTTTCTTTCGCGTTCAATACGAATTCTTGTGCGCAAACCGTCAAGTCCTGCAAGGCCGTGACAGACTCGCAGACCTGTTACTTTAAGAGTTAAGGCTTCGTGAATCATATGATGTTGAACGTGATCGTGCCCATACCCCTCCGCCACAGCGGCAGTGACGGCGTATTCACCTTCCATCAAGGCCGGAACGACGTGCTCAAAATTCACAACAACTTTGTCTCCAGAAAAAAATTCCAGCCCTTTTTGTGCGTAGTACTCTTGATAAGCCCAAGTGGTACTTTCCGTAAAAACAGCTTGGCCCAAGCGATCCTTGATAATCAACCCAACAGCAGGAAACTTAAACCCAGTGAAGCACTTAAGAGCTATAAAAAAAGTAACGCGCTGGCCCGTTGTTAATTCAGACACTCGTGCACCGAATTCGTCAAAGAACCCCGAGTCAACAATCTTTGCCCCCCCAAGGCCGAATGCAGCGGAAGCTGTGTTGAAAGGAGAGACATGAATAGTATTCGGCGCCTGCAAAGATACTTCAAATTCGATAGTGCTCAGATTGGCATTGCCTGGTTGCGGCGCGCTGGAACTGCGATTCAAAGCCAAGGAGGTGTTAGGTTTTCGGGATTTTGAGGTGGATCTACTCGCATACAATTGCTCGACGTACATCTTACAAACTTTTTCCGACGTGTCCTCTTCGCGTAAATTTCCTTCCTGCAAAAGAATACCTCTTTGACATAGTCGTAACAGCGCGGCCGTATCATGACTAACGAAAAGTAAAGTCCCCCCGGACATTTGATAACTTTCAATAAACCTCATACATTTCTGCGTGAAAAAGGCATCTCCTACCGCCAATGCTTCATCGACTACCAAGATGTCCGCGTCAACGTGGGCAATGACCGCAAAGGCTAGCCTCACCATCATGCCACTTGAGTAAGTCTTGACCGGTTGCTCGATGAAGTCTCCGATATCGGCAAATGTGGCAATTTGATCAAAACGCTCATCGATCTCTTTATTGGTTAAGCCAAGAACGGCAGCGTTCAAGTAAACGTTCTCTCGTCCAGTGAACTCAGGATTAAAACCGGAGCCGAGCTCTAAGAGGGCCGCAACTCGTCCGGTAGTTCGGACGATGCCTGACGTTGGATTTAGGGTGCCACAGATCATCTGTAGCAATGTGGACTTACCACTGCCGTTTCTGCCGATGATGCCGACTGTTTCGCCTTTCTTCACCTCAAACGACACATCCTTCAACGCCCAAAATTCGCGGTAATATTGCTTTTGCGGCGCACCGACCGTGCGCTGCAGGCGCGGCAAGACGAACTGTTTAAGCCGGTCTCGCGGCTGGTCGTAGATCTGATAACACTTGCTCAAGTGTTCCACCTTGATAGCGATTTCAGAGGACATCGGCAAAACCCTTTCTCGTCTTCTGAAACCAAACAAAGCCAAGCCAAGCGATCATGGCAGAGATCACTGTATAGATGCTCACTACGGCAAAGTTTGGTGCAGCACCCCAATAAAGTACGTTCCGTGTTTGTTCGATAAACGGAGTCAGTGGATTCAAGAAAAGTAATCGCCGATACGTCTCCGGCAAAGTCGTGGCGGAATAAAAAATGGGGCTCATAAACATTAGGATTGTGGTGATTGTCCCTATGAATTGGGTGACATCGCGCAAGAAGACCCCGAGAGACGCCAAAGCCCAGCTCACTCCCATAACAAACAGTATAAGAGGTAAGATGACCAGCGGCAGATAAAGCACCGTCACGTGCGGCACGCCAAAAAACACCATGTACGCTAAAAGCCAGACCGCAAAACTTATCAGCGCATGGAATAGCGCTGACAGCAGGGTAACAACTGGTAGGATTTCAAGAGGGAATATGACTTTTTTGACGTAGTTGGGGTTATTAAGGATTAGGGCTGGTGCGCGGTTAATGCATTCACTGAATAGGTTAAAGATAATCAAGCCAGCAAAGAGCACCAAACTAAACTCGGTCTTGGACTCACTATTAACGTCCCAGCGAGATTTAAACACCATGCTAAAGACGAACGTGTAGATCGCAAGCATAAGAAGCGGATTGAAGAAGGACCAAAGCAGACCAAATACAGACCCGCGGTAACGTCCCAGCACCTCGCGCTTAGCGGACGCTTTGATGAGCTCACGGTTACTCCATAAGCTAGAGAACATTTCAATTGGTGATGTCGGAAATATGCGCATCAGATAGTCAGCCTCTCAATATTTGCCCCCTATAACACTGCCAGCAAAACTCGTCACCAAAATCATCATAAAAAACCTAAGCTCGTGTGGGAGTATAATCTTACCAATTAGTTCCAATTGAGTTTGGAAATTACCTCAAAACATGCGTGCCTGCCAAGACTCTGATCGTCAGTGCGACAAAAACCATTGCGAAAGAAACCGGTCGTTGGATCGGCGCAGCAACGCTTTAGATGTTGGGATTTGAATCGGAACGGTACTGAGCGCGACTTAAGAGGAGCGCGAAGCAGAAAAAGACGAGGGAGGCCGAGCCTTTTTCAGTGGAGGAGAGGCTACGCAGGAGAAAAATGCGAAGAGCATTTTTTCTACGAAGGAGCCAAATCCCCGCACCCCGACCATCTTGGTTGTTCCATGGTCCATAACAGATATTCCAAATAAGTAGCACTCAAAAACCACTTCCAGAAATGGCTAGACACTTCTTTAATTTAAAAGGAAAATTAAACGTCTTTATCTAGCAACATGGTCTATTTCAATGATTAGCGAACTCGCAATAGCTGTTCTTGTAAAAACGCCCGGGCTGAGTCCTATCAAAACTCGCCTGGCACTTAGCATTGGAAAAGAAAAGGCCGAAGAATTTTATAGACTCTCGTTAGAAGCAGTAGAAAGCGTTTTGACGGAAACGGAACAGAAAAATTCGGGGTGTTCCCTATTTTGGGCTGTAGCCGAACAAGATGGCTTAGCCGATCCACTGTGGAGTGGTTTTAAAAAAATATTTCAGGGGGAAGGTGGCTTGGGGGAGCGGTTGCATCACGTTTATTCCACTTTAATTAAAAATTATAAAGCAGTGATACTCCTTGGTGCGGATTGTCCCGTGATTCAAAGTCATCACTTGGAAAAATCTGCTGAGATCTTAAAAGAAGCAAAAGAAAAATTTGTTCTTGGTCCGGCAATTGATGGTGGGTTTTACCTGTTTGGGGGGAGAACCCATATCTCTAAAGATGTGTGGACCTCGGTTCCCTACAGCCAAGACACTACTTTAGCCAAGCTCTCAGAAAAATTAACGCCCCTAGAGGAAGTGGTTTTAATTGAAGCCGCTTGGGATGTTGACACGCTTGAAGACCTGATTGCGTTACGAGAGCAGTTCCCGAGCCATGTAACTCTAGAGCAGAAGAAACTTTTGGATTGGATCAATTCCGAATATCGAAAATAAAATTTATTTTTTAAACGGTATCCAGTATTAAGTCATAATGTGGTCTTAAAATAAATTTTACGATTGTCATTCTGCGCTTTTCAATGCGAAGTTTTCTTGCTCAGCTGTTTCAAGCTTTCAACGCAATCGGGAACATGAATAACTAAGGATAATGTTCCATTTTTACTCATATTCACTTTTCCATCGCCGTCTATAGTGTTTGAACGTCCCCAACCACCGCTGACCGTAATACCATTTTCACTGACATAGGAAAAACTACGACGATCGATAATCCAAGTTCTGTGCCCATCTTTTATTACAGAGGGATGAATAAATTTTTGAGAAATAAATCGAGTGATATCAACTGCTACCAAATCTTCTATGGCTTTCCATTCTTTTTCAGTCATTTTGGGGCCGATATAGATTCCATCTCCCCCTCGGCCATCAACTATCTTTACTACTCTTTCTTTTCTGAGGTCATGAATCGTTTTGTGCAGTAGTTCTCTGTCTAATTCTAGCTGTCCATCTTTTCCAACGTGAAAGAATCTATCCGTTGGAGGATTTTTGAAAATTGGTTCTTCATTTAAATAAAAGCGAATCAAATCTTCGACGTAAGTATGAAACATTTTATCCCCAATGAACTCCACACCTGGGGTGTAGTTGGATTGTACTCGACCGTCTAAAATGGCCTCAACTAGGCCTGGATTTGGGCCCTTTGAAGTTAACACCGAATCCTCATACATAAAGTCTTGGTGTGAAACTTTCTTAAGAACCGTTTCAAGCTTTTGAGGGTCAACTTTTCCACTTTCAGTGTCAGGTTCCAGAGCTTTTCTAATCAGTTCTTTGCTTTCTTCACTCGTATCTTTTTCATCCAAGTAGCTTCTGGCCTCATCCATCAAGGATTTAAGGTAAATGTGGGGATTTCGAGGGTCGGCCCAAGCGTGTTCACTGTTTAACCAAAGCATTCCAACTTTACGTTCATAAGGTTTTCCGCCGTATTTTGAACGCTCTTCTAAAAATACTCCATCTTCGCGGACGTTAAGTTTTTTATTTCGAGTGTTTGGGGTCACCAGAATGACACCCCGTTTGGCTAGCTCTTGGGCCATGCGGACATCTTCCTTATCGCCGTAGGGGGGAGTTGCCAACATCACTATCACACCATCTTTCGAAAAATGGCCGATTTTCGGGGAGGCAGACTCAGCCAAATTGTCCAGGGTAGCAGCTAGAAAATCTTTGGGATCATTCGTGATCGGAAGTTTCTCTCTGACTTCTGGAGCCAAAGCGTCGAATGCTTCTCTGGCGGGTATGGTGTCCCCGGGAGTTCCTCCGACAAATCCCAAATTGTCTTCGAGGACATAATATTGGCCGTCTTTACCTCGAATGAGATCAGGACCATATAAAAACCGAAACCTTCCCAGGTGATTTTTTTGAATCATGGGAAATAAGGGCCCTTCACCGGTTCTTCCTATGATTTGATCGATAATTTTTCCGGGAACAACTTTGTCTCTGTAAGTCGCTTTGCCTGAATAGTGATCGTTTAGAAAAGCCACGATGGCTTTGGCTCGTTGTTCAGTGCCAGCTTGGATTAATTTTGCCTCTGACTCGGTAACGATTTGAGGTAATGGGGCCATAGGAGTATCCCCAGAGAGAATTTTTTTAGACTTAGCAATCCAGGCTTCATACTCTTTTTTAGTGAGACTCTTCACCCATTCCAGCGCTTCTCGATACTTCGCTCGCACGGTTCCATCGGGATTGTAGACCTCATCGTAGAAACCTTCTTCCGTTTGCGAGCTGTCTTGATTAATTACTCTTAGGGTTACGGACGGATGGGGTGCGATATATTGATAACTAAGTAGAGCAACAACCCAAATTAAAATAAACTTTTTCACACCAAATTCCTCATAGATACCAGTCCGGGATTACTCTCCGAAAGACATGTAGGCATCCCACTCCGATCTTTTTGCGTCAAACATGATACCTACACCGGCGTAACGATTGTTACAGTCGACCATTGGGGCATGATGACCCGGACTATGAATCCACGCTGTCGCAGTCTTACTCGCCAAGCTCTCGGCCGTAATTGACTTAACTCCCCCTCCGCCATAACCAAACATGTTTTCTCGCTCAAATCTGATGACTTTTGCTGCCGCTGGAAACTGACCTTTAAACCACTTTTGGGGTAATCCTTTGTACCAGGCCGAATGAGGATTGGGATTGGCCATTCCCCCTTCTTTAATCAGACGAATCGCGTTCAACCTGGATATATAAGCTAGTCGTTGATCTAGAATTAAAGGTTTCGGGCAATAACGTTTTCTATCTTTATTGGCAAGATCCATAGTTATCTTTTCTGCTCTGCAGATTTTGTCCATTAAGTGTTTATAGTCCTGATCTGTCTCTGACCTTCTCCAATCTTGTTCGCGCCAAAGACAGCCACCATCATCTTTCTTGGCGTTTTCATATTCACTTTTGAAATCATCTGAAACAGAATTGGGAGTGCTAGCAATGGGTCTTTTAACTGCGAGAGGCGTATTGGATCGTTCATTACCGTGATTCTCTGCGAAAGAGTTTAGATTTAGTAAAAGTAAAAACAGGCCCAAAATCCGCATAGATAATTGTCTCCAATGTGGCGATGATGGGATCTCTTAAGTGCAGAAAACGTACCCATTTAAAGCTATTGATTTTATTGTGTGATAAAATGAAAAACTAAAAAATACTGTCGAAGCCTTTTTCAGTTATGCATTTAATATCCAAAATAGTTTGTTTCGGGCTCTTGGTTTTTCAATTCGAACTATTGGCTAAGTCTGGGAATGAACACGACTTGAATACAGAGACCCGACTCCTTGAGCAATTGGCTTCGACAGATAGCGAGACAAAGCTCAATGCCGCTGTGGAACTGGGAAATGTTTTTCGAAATCAACAGGGGCTTCATCCTCAGGTTTATTCTAAGCTTTTAAAAATGTTGGCTCCTGAAAGTTCGCACCCCGAGAGAGAAGGGGCGGCGTGGGCCTTGGGCGAAATGCGATATGTTGATCCAGCAACAAGAAGACTCATGAAACAATATGAAGTGGAGGCGACAGAATCTGGAGACATCTCTCTTGCTACAGTCTTAATGCATTCCTTAAGAGAAATCGCTGACGTACTGCCGGATTCAAAAAAGAGAAAATGCGAGGGACTTTTCAAGTCTTTGCGTTGACTTTAAAAGTAGTGCCGTTAATGGAGTGGGATAAAATCTAGTTCATCCTCATCGCATTAAAACGCACATGAAATTTTTTGATAGGAGCCTCTTCCCACGGGCGTTTGAGTTGGAAGAAAAGAGTAAAGCCCCGGTTGGGATTTTCATCAACTTTAAAACGAAATCGTGTTACCCCAATGCCTCCTGGAAGATCGGTACTCGCTATAAAGACGGGCCCTTCTAATAAAGTTACGGTGTTTGGAGGAGGAGATTGTTGCAAATCCCACTCATAACCTGTTCCGGCTGTGTTGCGAATATTGAGCTCAATCTCGCCATTTGCTGTTACGTCCACATCGTTAACATCCAAGTCACCTAGCAACCACAGGACTCTTTTTTCTAAAGTTCCATAAGAATCAAGGCAGGAAAGGGTGGCTAACGGCCTTCCTCCGCCAATCCAAATCTCACTCAACTTCACAAACGCTTGATCAGTGTCGGTTTGCGGATAAAACAGTAGGCTGTATCCTGCATCCATGACTCGCTCTGAGTGACAAGCCAGTTTTGCCTCGGGATTTGTGTTCTCTTGTAGATTATTACAACTGAGATTGCCAAAACGCACAGGGGCAAAATCCTTCATGACCTCGGCTATCTGTTTTCCAGGGTCTATAATGACTTGATAATCCGAATCTCGAGAAACGCAGAGCATGGAAAAACCCTGGGTGGGCAAGCTGACCAGAAAGAAAAATCTAAGAAGAAAATTTTTATACATCAGAAACCTCTTTCGATTTTTTAAACTGCAAGGGCTATTCCCGAGGAGTGACTTCATAGAAAAAAGGATTTAGAATTTTTTATTGATTAAGGATGCCTCATGAAGACTCTATTCTTATTTTGGGCGTTACTCGGTTCTGTGGGTTTTGCTGAGGTGGCCGGACCCGTTGTGACTTCAGCTAGTGCTATCGGTGGAGTGGGGTTTATCTCGGGAAAACTCGATGGCAAAACAGATAGGCCGCTAGGGATTTCGGTCCAAAATGGAAATGTTATTTCTTCAACCGTGACCGATCCGGAGGGGCGATGGGCCATCGTGATTCGTCATCTCGCAACTCAATTTACCGTGACAAGTTGGGAACTGTCTCAGGGTTTGGAGCGGAGCGTTGAGGTTCGTGGGGAATTAAGCCGGTAAGTGCTTTACCCCTCGAAAAATCCTTGGTAAGAAAAATCTATATCTGAATATCGGGGGGGATTTTAGGTATGCTAGGTTACTGGCCGGCACTCATTTTTCTTTTTTCTGTTTCGTGTAGTTGGGACCCTAAATCAATTCAAGTGGGGGACTACATTTTAAGGCGAAGCGCTGTTGAATGTCGGGATGCTGTCATCACTGCAAGTTTTCCCGAAGACAAAAGAAAGCTAGGTAGGGACCAACTGCTTCAAGCTTACCGTCATGTGCAAATTCTAAAAAATTTCGGGCGCGAAATTACTCCCGAACAGATAAAAACAGAAAAAGAAAGAATTAACCAATCGACTTTGACGCCCCAAAAACTAGCTCAGATCAAAGAAGCTTGCGGAGGAGAAAACTCAAAGGCCTATGAAACAGCGGTTGTGATCCCTTCGATTGCGGAACGCAGTATCTATTATGACTTTTATTTAAAAACTCCCGAGCTTCATCAGGAGTCTTTATTAAAAGCTCAGAAATGGAAAGAGAAAGTAGCCATTCTTCCCGGTCAATTTGAAACTATGGCTAAACAGGAAAGCGTTCCGATCTCCTCTTTCAAAGTTTCTTTAAAAAAAGGATTGGAATTGCATCGGGCTCAGGCAAAGAGCGGAAATCAGATCAAGGAGACTCTGCTTGCTGACCATCCGCCGATTCCCCACCTTGTAGATTCAAAGTTCAAACAGGAACGAGAGGCTCTTCTTTCCCAAGAAGGCAAAAAGTGGATTGATGAAATTTTGAATCCTTTACAACCTGGTCAAATATCCGAACGAGTGGTGGATCAGGGGGAGTTGTTGATGGTTGTGAAGTATTTAAAACCCACACCGTTTCAAAAAGATAGTTACGAAATTCAAGCGGCCGTGTTTCCGAAACGTCCTTATAACGAGTGGTTAGAAACCGAAAAGCAAAAAGTGAAACTGACTATTTTAGAAAAGAGCTGAAGCCTTTCTCCCTGAGCAAGTGAAGTGCCAAAGAATGGCTGCAAATGAGTTTGTGGCCGTGCTGGAATCACAGTTTGTAGCGACAAAAATGGGCACTTTTGATGCCCTTTGAACAAGGATATTGATCTTTTTAGGGGTTCCTTTATACCTGCCCTATGACTAAACAGTTTCAACGAATTTGTAAGTCTGTTCTTTTAACCTCCTTCATTTGGGCAACTGTTGGGATGGCCGATTCGATACCTCTATTTCAAGGGGGTAATCTGGACGGTTGGATTTCGACTAAAACAAAAACACCTGCTGCTTGGAAAACCTCTGAAGATTATATGGAGGTGGTCCCCGGATTAGGAGATATAGAAACAACCCAGGTGTTTGATGATTTCGATCTTCATGCTGAGTTTTGGATTCCCTACTTACCCGAGCGACATGGTCAAGACAGGGGAAACAGCGGTATCTTTTTACAGGGCCGTTACGAGATTCAAGTTCTAGATACATATGACAATGAGACTTATGCGGATGGAATTTGTGGGTCTCTCTACAAGCTTATAGCTCCACAATTTAATGCGAGTCTTCCTCCTGAAACTTGGCAAACCTACGATATCCATTTTGTGTCCCCAAGATTGGACAGTGAGGGGAAGGTCAGTCAAAAGGGAGAGGTTACTGTGGTCTTAAACGGCAAAACAGTCATAGACCGAGGCCTCTTCGAACGTCCCACAGGTTCTGCCGCAAAACAAAAACAAGGGGTTCCAGGACCCATCCGTTTGCAAGATCATGGCAGCCCAGTCAGGTTTCGAAATTTGGTTCTCACTCCTTCCAACAATTAAATAACCACCAAAAGTAAAGCCGTACCTTTTGTTGCTGGCAACTTGAATTCAGCGCCGTACCTTTTGTTGTACCTTTTGGTTATTTTTTGGTGATGAGCCAGGCGCTGAAGGGATGGCTTCGCTCGAAGTCGGTAGGAGTGAGCGGGTGGGTCATCTCTTTGATCTCAACATCGCAAGTTTGTTTCAAGGCCCATTCTTTGAGTTCAAAGCTCTGGCAGTTAGTTGTGAAAAGAACTTTGCCCTGCGGTTTTATTCTTTCCAAAACCAAACCTAATAACGTTACATGATCTTCTTGAACATCGAACTCCTGACCCGAGGTTCGGTTAACCGAATGGACTGGGGGATCGACCCAGCAGAAATCGTAAACCTTTTTAGAACTATTTAAAAACTCCATCACATCGTTGCGATAGTACATATGCTGTGGCCCATTGAGCTGATTAAGCGCCATGTTTTTCTTTGCCCAGTCGAGATAAGTGCTTGAAGCGTCCACGAGTGCTGTCGATTTGGCTCCACCTGCAGCAGCACACACATTGGCAGTTCCTGTGTAGCTAAACAGATTTAAAAAGTCTTTTCCTTGAGCTTCTTTTTCGATCCACTCTCTTATTTTTCGGTACTCAAGAAAGATTCCTACATCCACGTAGTCCACCAAGTTTACTAAAAATTTGTGTCCTCTTTCTCTGACTTCTAAAAGGTCTGTTGTTTCGGTTTTCGGTAGCTTTTGCCCTTTTCGCACCTTAAGAAAAACTTTTTCAAATGGAATTTGAATAATCTCGGCAGCGGCTTTTTGCATGAGCTCTAAATACCTGAGGTGTTCAAGTGGGGAGTGGTCATGGTTTCTTGGAACTTCAGCAAAGTGAATATTTCTCCCCAAAATATCTATGATAAATGGGAATTCAGGAATGTCTCTATCGTAGATTCGCCAACAAGTGAGCCTTTCTCTCTGGGCCCATTTGGAATAGTGCTTCAGATTCTTTTTTAAGCGGTTTGAAAAGGTTTCAATTTTGTTTTTCCACTTCTCATCATCCGATTGAACAGCCGATGAACTTTCAAGTTCTGAGTCTTTTTTTAGCCTGAAACCTAAAAGCTCACACTCGATGGCTCCATTCAAGAACGGAATTCGCTGTTCGGTTTTAATGCCGAACTCTTTGGATGCCTCTCTATTTCCCATGAGAATAAAAGCTGTCCAGTCGGAGTAGCTTTTTTTAAGTTGTTGCCCAATTTCAGAGCAAAAGAGAGCAATGTTTTCGACGGGAAGCCTTTCGTCATAGGGCGGGTTCATGACGACTGTTCCGGGAGGGGAGGGAATTTTGTCCCAGGTGAGAAAATCGCCCGCTTCAACTTGGACCAGATCCCCGAGACCAGCTCTTTCAATGTTTTCTTTAGCGATTGTGACCATTTTAGGGTCTTTATCGAATGCTAAAATAGTCGGTGCCTTTTCTTTCTTGATGGCTTTTTGAGCGTCATCGACAAGACTGTTAAAAAGGGATTCGTCGTAGTCTTTCCAAAATTGGAATCCAAATCTTTTTCTGAATAGGCCTGGAGCTATGTTTCTACTGATAAGACCCGCTTCAATGGCAAAAGTGCCTGAGCCTGTCATTGGGTCGACGAAGGGGGTTGTGTCATCCCAGTGGGATAACAGAACTATTCCGGCAGCCAAAGTTTCTTGTAATGGAGCTTCGCCCGATTTTTTTCGATACCCTCGTTTGTGAAGAGATTCTCCAGAGGAATCGACTGAAATCTCAACCTGATTTCTAAACAGGTTAACAGCTATTCTAAGGTCGGGGTTTTCAAGGTCTACCGACGGGCGTTCTCCTGTTTTTTCTCTGAATTGGTCCACAATAGCGTCTTTAGTGAGTTGAGCTAAGAAAAGAGAGTGGGTGGTGAAAGAGGAGTGGACATGGGCGTCGATAGCCAATTTACCTGTGGGGGAAATCCATGGACTCCAGTCTATCGCTTTCACTTTGTCATAAAACTGATCTTCATCGCTAGCTGTGAAGTTTTCAATGGGTCTTAAAACTCTGATAGCAGTTCGACACCACAGATTAGCTTGATAAAGCAGTTTGAGATCTCCCACCCCCGTAACCAATCGGTTACGAGCTTTTACATTTTGGAGACCTAAAGCCAACAGTTCTCGACTTAAAATTTCTTCAAGGCCACTTGCAGTTCTGACATGAATGGGAAACATAAATTCCTTATCTAGCTTTGGTGAAAACCCCTACGACTTCGACATGATGGGACCATAAAAACTGGTCTATCACTTGGAGGCTTTTTAATTGGTATTTACCTTTCGCGAGGATTTTAGCATCTCTGGCAAAAGTTGCAGGATTACATGAAATACCCACTAGAGTTTTGCATTTAGAAAGGGCCATTTCATGGGTCTGTTCTGCGCAACCTGCTCTAGGTGGATCAAAGACAATGGCGTCAAAACTATTCAGATCTTGATAGCGAACAGGGTTTTTAAAGAGATCTCTTCGATAAACTCTTAAAGGAAATTCAGAACTAAGTTTGGATAATGCTTGTACTGCCAGCGCGCCCGACTCGAATGCCTCAACGCTACCGCGGTCTAAGAGAGGGCCCGAAAAAGTCCCACACCCCGAGAAGAGATCCATAAATTTTCCCTTCGCAGGGAGTGCATTCATTACGGCAGTAACTAAAGCCTCTTCTCCTTCAGAAGTAGGTTGTAGAAAAGCGGCTGGCGGAAGCTCTACTTTTAAGTTTCCAAATGTTTTATGTACCGGTTCTTTTTTAATGAGGGTTTGAACTTTATCTCCAACTTTGAAACTCACTCTAGAGATAGATGTGACATCACAGAGATCCTCAAGAATCTTAAGAGTCGTAGAGTCGATTTTTCCCATTTTCGCAAAGGGGTCTGAAATCACCATGTCGATGGACCCATCTACAAGTTGAAAAAAAAGATCGGCAGACTGCCCTTCTTTCACCAAACGATTAAGAAAAGGTTTTAAGGTTTTTTTTAATGCTAAAAGTTTGGGATCTGCAATTTCACACGATTCGATGTCGGTTACTTCTTTAGAGCGTCGTTGGTAATAACCCATTACGACTTTGCCCTTCTTTTTTACGACAGTGAAAGTGAGACGACGTCGATTATGTCCTTCGACAAAGATAGGTTTCAGCCACTTCTGGGGTTTTAGGCCGACTTTTAGAAAGGCCTCTTTAACCATGTTAGTTTTCCAAAACCGATAAAACTCAGTGTTTAAATGTTGGAGAGTGCAGTTTCCACATTTTTCATAATGGGGGCAGGGGGGAGTCTGGCGATAAGCGGAGGGATGTGTAACAGCCACAACATCACCGCGCAAAACCCCTTCTGAGTCTTTATAGATTTTCGCTTTGACCTGGTCTCCAGGAGCCGTTCTTTCTAAATAAACGGTACCTCTAGGGCTGCGAGCTATTCCATCCCCTTTGGGGCCTAGCCTATCGATTTCGAGTTTTAACGGCGGGAAAACCATGCGGACTCTTAGCACAAAAGGCTTAACTTGATAAAGGGGGTTTTCTCTTTAGGGTGTTTAAACTACTGAATTTATTTGGTTAAAATAATACGAGCTCCAATGGGCCAGGTGTTTAAATATCCTCAGGCCTAGTCCTCGTCCGGTGGCAGTGAATTATCAAATAGTTCTTTCATAAATTTTTTGGACGCTGCTGGGGTTAAATGGGGCAAAAGTTTCCACCAGTGTCTCCATAATAGGCCTTGTCCTTGAATGCGTCCTTGGTAGTCGTCTTTACAAGGGCCTTCATAGTCGGCTTTATGGAGATGAGCGGCTAAACTGCGACGACTCACGTGGATAGTGCGTGCTTTAAAGGGATCTCCATGAGGCACATGACAGATCCTAATTTTCGCATATGTATTCGCAGGACACTGATATTTATCGGGTTTATCGGGCTTGGGCTGACTTAATTTGTGCTTATGATGTTCGCAGGCATCAATGTCATGACGGTGAGGCGAATTGTCGTCGTTATCGTCGTGGTTATCGTCGTCGTTATCGTCGTCGTTATCATCATCGTCTATAGTTTTAGACTTATGTTCTTTCCCGCACCGCCAATGTGTTTCCTCTTCGGCTTCATCTTCATATCCAAATTTCCAGTGTTTATGGCGTGGGTGGTACTTAGCTATTTTGGGTTCACAAGTGTAAAAAGCGTTGGGATCCTGCATGGTGGTGGAAGTAGTTGTAGTCGTTGTGGCAGGTAAAGTTGTAGTTGTCGAAGTCGAAGTCGTTGCGACCGGCATCGTGGTAGAAGTGGCTGCGACCGGCATCGTGGTAGAAGTCGTTGCAACCGGTAAAGTGGTAGAAGTAGCTGCGACCGGAATAGTGGTAGAAGTCGTTGCAACCGGTAAAGTGGTAGAAGTAGCTGCGACCGGAATAGTGGTAGAAGTAGCTGCGACCGGAATAGTAGTAGAAGTCGTTGCATTCGAATCAGAAATAGCTGCCCCACTCGAAAACACGGCAGAGGGTCCTCCGCAGTTAATCAGAAATAAAACGGGAGAATGCCAAATTAAAAATTGAAGGAATTTTTTTTGAAACGGCATACTGCGTATCGAAGCAAAGTGCAGACCATTTTTTCACGCGTAGATTTTCCTTACAACTGAAGAACTTTTTTACAGCTTAGTCGACATGTTTTGGAAATATTGAAAATATATAAGTCGTTTTTGTAGCTTAACTAACCTGTCAAACTTTTTTACGTTTTTGGAGGGGTGTTCAGGTTTGGGTGGTGAGGAGAATGAATTCTCCCGTGATGAAACGAGCAAAGAGTAAGAAGATTATAGAGATTATGTCCGCCCCCTTTCGACCATGGCTTTAGATGATGAACTGCCAACCACTTTCTTTCCTGACACTGGGGTGCTTGGCATTTGCCCTGATCCCTCAAATGAACCTGTCTTAAAATAGTGGTTGGGATTTTTCTCCGCGCGGAGAAAAAGTTGGGTGTGGGGCTGGTTCGTTTTTCTCGAGCTGTCACTGTAAGACTGGGGCTTTGGTTGTTTCTCTTCGCTTTTTCTATCGGATCTTTCTTGTCTAAGAAAAACTTCGCCATTGCCAAAAGAGTATTTTCTAAAGTTGCTGGTTTTTTAGTCCGCTGGGATTCTAGGTCTTTGATTCTTTCGATCATCCCCTCTAAATCTTTATCGATGACAACTCTTAACTCTCTTTTACTCTCGGTGATGGGCTTAATTCTAGGTCTCACCCCCTGTTCAGGGTGCGTTTTCACTATCTCTTTTTCTAATTCCTTTTGTCTTAAGGTTTTTGCCTTTTCGATCCAGCTTTGTTGGGTCTCAGGAGTAATCACCGACACAATCTTTCTTGCGGCATTAAGACTTAATTCCCCCTTCTGAACTGCTTCTTTAAGCTCAGGAACTTCTCGACTCTTTTTTAATACGGAGGTAAAGGCGTAGGCTTGGCCGTCGGTAAGTTTGAGGGCCAGGACACAATACTCATGTAGACTCCTGTAGCCTAATTCCCTAAAAGCTTGGGTATCAAAAATCTCTTGGATAATCTCTAGAAGCTCATTTTCAGATACAAGATATTTTTTCACACAAATAATCGCTCGTTCATGTAAAGCTTTGGCCAAATTCATAAAGTCCTCTCTTTCCTGAAATCTTTTCTACCATGAGTTTTTTAGTCGATTTAAAGAGCCTGAGTTTGAAGTCTTTTCATGAGAATGAGAAAAACTTATTCACACCTAAAAAGTGTCTAAGGTCGGGAAGGGGAAGTGATTTAAAGCGGTTTTAAAAGAAAAAAGAGGTCTCAAAAACTGAAAGCTGTTTTATCTCGTCAATAGGGTTAGGGGAGCGTCGCAAACAGGCAACAAACTAAGCCCCATTAAGATACCTTGTTCCCTTTCCTATCTCATTTTCTCCGCGCGGAGAAAAAAGCTTAAAAGATAAAATAATAAAAATTATGCGACTGTGTAAGCTTGTTTCACAATTTCTGCGGTTTGCCTAAGTCCACTACCAATTTGAAATGTTCTTCAGATACGGGTTGCACGGAAAGTCTGGAGCCTTTTTGGAGCAGCATCATGGTTTTGGCGCGCGGTTCCTTTTTTAATAACTCTCGCGTCACCGGAGTTTTGAAACGGTGAGTTGCTTTGACATCCACCATGATCCAAGGCGATGCCCCTTTTTTCTTAGCGTCTTCGTCGAAATATTTGCTTTTAGGATCTAACGCAAAACCATCTGGATAGCCCTCTCGGACCACTGTGGCAATGCCAAACACTGATGGCTCATCCACATTACTATGATATATTAATACCTGGTCTCCTTTTTTAAATGAATCACGCATAAAATTACGGGCTTGATAATTTCTCACCCCTTCCCAATGGGTCGTGCGGTTTGGGGCTTTGACCAAATCTTCAAAGGAGAAAACATCAGGTTCAGTTTTCATTAGCCAAAAATTTGTAGTTGCTTTTTGAGACATGTTTTTCGAATAACACGGGAGCAAGTTTAATGCAAAGAGGTAACTTAAAAGACACCGCAAAAATTGCGACTCTTGCCGATATTGCTCAATTAAAAGTAGCTTTACTTCTGCCCTGCCTCAACGAAGAACTTACATTGGCAAAAGTTATACGAGATTTTAGAAATGAAATTCCAACCCTTGATATTTACGTTTTCGACAACGGATCTACCGACCGAAGCAGAGAAATTGCGATAGCTGAAAAGGCAAAAGTCATTCCTGTTCCAAGACGAGGTAAAGGGAACGTTGTTCGTCGAATGTTTGAAGCGGTCGAAGCCGATCTTTACATCATGGTAGACTCCGACGCGACTTACGATCCCAAAGGTGTCTGGAAACTTCTTGCTCCCGTGCTTTCAGGTGAAGCCGAAATGACTGTGGGAAGTCGAGTCGCAGAAAGCTCTAGCGCCTACAGAAAGTTTCATCAGTTCGGTAACCAATTGATCATTCGAATGATCAACACGATTTTTAATAGCTCTTTTACAGATATTTGTTCGGGCTATCGAGTGATGAGCCATTATTTTGTAAAAAACATCCCACTACTCAGAAAAGGTTTTGAAGTTGAAACTGAACTCACCGTTTACTCCTTAATGAATGAATTTAGTGTGAAAGAGATTCCTCTTCCTTATGGTGAAAGACCTGAGAATAGCCACAGCAAACTAAAAACCTTCTCCGACGGGTATAAAGTTCTTTTAACCATCGTGTGGCTCATGAGGGACTTAAGGCCTTTGCTCTTTTTCTCACTTGTCTCAGTAGCTTTAGCCTCTTTAGGGGCTTTGGCCATGCAATCGATCTTTCCGAGCAATTTGTTTGCGCAGATGTTGGTGGCTGTATCTGCCGTAGGGCTTCTTACTACGGGACTCATTTTGAATACTCTAAATGTGAAATTTTCAGAACTTCAAGTTTTGTATCGTCGACAATATAAAGGTCGAGATTCGGTTTATCAAAGTCAAACCAAAGTGTCTTCGGAGGAAGAAGAATGCAAGCCCAAGCTGTCCGCTCTACGAGCAATGTAGTCTCTTTAGATAATCTAAATACAGATAGTTCCGCGACCCTATGGGAAGAGGTCAGTTGTAATCTGTGCGGAAGTCGAAATTCCAAAGTTAAATATCAAGGCACGACCGATCCAGACATGGAGAAGTTAATTACCTCTTATAGTGCTTCGGGAAATTTTGTTTCCAAAGAAACACTTGTGGAATGCTCCGATTGCGGGCTGATTTACACTTCGCCCCGGCTTAGAAAAGATTTGATTCTTAAAAGCTACACCGAAGCCGAAGACCCTACTTACGTTTCACAAGCAGACGGACGGATCAAAAGTTTTGAGCGGTGCTTGGATGCTGTAGAAGAGTTTAAAAAAGGGGGATCCATTCTCGATATCGGGGCCGCAGCCGGTTTCTTTTTAAAAGTGGCTAAAGAGAGAGGTTGGAGGACTTACGGTATCGAACCTTCTAAATATCTCTCGGACTACGGAAATAAAAATTATGGGGTCAACATCACTTGTGGAACTCTAGATTCAGCTCCCGCGCCAAAAGAAAAGTTGGATTGCATCACTTTATGGGATGTACTCGAGCACACTTTTGATCCCAAACAGGTTCTTAAAACCTGCAATTCCTATCTCAAAGAGGATGGGATTGTTGTGATCAATTATCCCAACATTGGAAACTTGATGGCCAAGATGGCAGGAAAAAACTACTGGTTCATTTTATCTGTTCATCTTTACTATTTCGTTCCCAAAACAATTAAAGCCATGTTGGAATCTGCCGGGTTTGAAGTGGTGTCGAGCAAGCCTCATTTCCAATGGCTACAGTTGGGGTATTTGACCTATCGTTTAGAGGCCTATCTTCCTAAACCGGCTAAGTTGATGGGTAAGCTTTTTAAAACCCTTTCTGTGGATCAAACTTTAATTCCCTATTTTGCAGCTCAAACTAGAGTGATTGCTAGAAAGGTCCGAAGCGTATGACACCCAAAAAACGTGTAGTTGTTCTTGGAGCTGGTGTCACAGGCCTTTCGGCTGCTTATCGCCTGAGCCAAAACCCTGATATTGAGGTCCACGTTTTTGAAAAAGAAAATGAGGTGGGGGGACTCTGCCGCAGCTTTAAAGACGGAGGATTTATTTTAGATTACGGTCCTCATAAGTTTTATACCCTCATTGATGGCGTGCTAGAGGAAATGTGCAAAGTCATGGGTGACGATTTCTTAACCCGCGATAAATCACAAAATCTCTATCTCAAAGGGAAATATTTCGATTTTCCTCTAAAGATCAGTGAGATGATTACCAAATTTCCACCTCACAAGAGTGCTGAGATTTTGGCAAGCTTTGGCGTGTCTGCGGCCAAGGGACTTAAAGATAAGTCTGAGCCCAAGAACTATGAAGATTTTATCATTCAGAAATTTGGAAAATCACTCTACGGCCAGATCTTTGAGCCCATGGCCCACAAGATGTTTGGAAATCCAAGACAGCTAGACCCAAACCTGGCTCGAGTTAGAATTTCCTCGCCGGGATTGGTATCGGTGATCAAACAGCTTCTGTCTCCTAAAAAAGTGGATAGAACGATTTCCGCCCCCACTTTTCACTATCCGAAATATGGTTTTGGAATGATTCCAGAAAAGTTGAAAGAGAAAAGTGAAGCCAATGGGGTCAAGTTTCATCTGGGAGTGAAAGTTAAAGAGTTAAAAGTGGGTCAGGGCTCTATATCGGCTGTTTCTTTTGAAGATAAAAACGGGACTTTGCAGACCTTATCTTGTGATGATGTCGTTTACACGATTCCTATGCAAGCCATTGCCGATCTTATTCCTAATTTGTCCTCTGAAATTCGTCAAGCTTGTCGATTTGTGTCTTTTAGACACACTATCGTCTATTATTACCTCTTGAAATCTCAGCCTGTTCTCCCAGCGATGTGGGTGTTTTATCCAGAGTCTAGATTCAGATTTGGGCGTTTAAGTGAGATGACCAAGTTTAGCCCTTACACGGCTCCGCTCGGTCATACGGCCTTGATGGTCGATTTTACCTGCGACGATCTCGATCCGACATGGAGTATGGATGACAATCAGTTGGGTGAACTCTTATTGGATCAGTTGAAGCCATTAAAGCTATTTAATCGGGAACAGGTGGTTAAGAGTTTCTCGAAACGATTCAGAAATTTCTACCCTGTTTATCGTATAGGCTACCAAGAGCGGGTTGAGAAAATCAGGTCGCTTGAGAAAGAGCTAAATAATATTCTTTTTGCGGGCCGATTGGGAGACTTCAACTACAACAACTCCGACCAGTGTTTTGATATGGGCTTCAAAGCCGCTGAGCAGATCGAGAAGAGTCAGGAAGTTGGGCAAGGTTGGGGCGAAATTAGGCAGAATCGATTTGAGAAGTATAGGATTGTGGACTAAAGGGTCACTTTTCTTTCAGGGTTTGATTTAAAAAGCTTTCCAGTGCAATAAAAGCTCTACCCTCCATAGGGATTCGAATCTCTTTCCGAGGTTTTTTGAGAGCTCTAGAAAAAAGTTCGCTACTTTTGTTTCTTAAACTAGAGCCTCTCTTTAAACCTGCTTTAGCATTTTGAGTGAGTTTTCGCGTAAGTTCGAAATGTTTCTGAAGTTCTATCCGAATTCCTAGATTCTCAAGGGAGTTGGTCTTTTCTTGGCTCCTAGCCAAAATAGAATCCATCCAATCTAAAAAGAGTTCTGAAATAAACAGGGATGCCCTTTCGAGGGTAATGGCATCCTGCTTTTGGTCTTTTTTAAAAAGAATGACATTGTTTTGGGGAAGGATAAGTCCCAAAAAGGCCGAGCTAAAAAGAGCTATACTTTGCACCCCTAATTCCAGCGCAGTCTCAACCTTCCCCCTGAAATTTCTCTGATTCATCTGTTTCACCAGGGTCTTGAGAGCGGTTTGAGCCTCCTCAAAGGTCACTGTAATCTGTTGGGAAGGGGTCCCATGGGCCGTCTTTTCCTGGAATAATTTCGCCCACAAAGCTTGACCTTCGGTCTCTAAAGTGTGGTTAAGCAGCTGGGTTAACTCTTTTAGGATGTCGGCTTCCCGGAGCGCTTCTGTGGTTAAAGACTTGCTTTTCATCTACTCTTTTTTTAACAGTTCCGTTAAGGTGATGACAAATGAATAAGGAAAAAACTGGTTATTTACTTATAAACTTGGGAACGCCTGATAGCCCCCATCCGGAAGACGTTCGAACCTACTTAGATCAATTCCTAATGGACCCGGAAGTGATCGATATCCCTTATCCCATACGTTGGATATTGGTTAAGCTTTTGATCTTAAAAGACCGGCCTCACCAATCGTCGGCCCAGTATAAGACCGTATGGACCGAGGAGGGATCTCCCCTTTATTTTTATACGAAAGCATTAACTGAAGAGGTGAAAAAACGACTACACGGTA
>Ga0136644_10001080_pt1 | contig 21582 bp, 21 predicted proteins | sample C_130820_EF_Meta_FD_94780 | JGI IMG/M metagenome (GOLD analysis project Ga0136644, IMG submission 94780) | Freshwater microbial communities from Lake Croche, Canada to study carbon cycling - C_130820_EF_MetaG (v2) (version 2) | ecosystem: Environmental > Aquatic > Freshwater > Lake | place... | reverse complement strand
TTCCGGGCGCCCGGAAAGATCAAGTCCGTACATTGCGTAACCGTAGCTAATCAATATTGGCGTCTTTTATAGCGCGTTGGTCGGACAATATCCACGCAAACATTAAGTCTCAGAACTTTTCGAGAATTTAGAAGGTTTCAGGCTCTAAATGGCCTTAAACCTCACGCCGGGCCGATCTTCTGGCGTCCCGATGAACTCAATGCCAGCTTTTTCCAATGAAGCTTGGATTAATGAAAGCGTCTGAGAAGGGCCGCTGGGTATGCCCTCCTCCTGCTCCAACCTATTAATTGTCGGGACACTAACTCCGCTGGCTTCCGAAAGATCTTTTGCAGTCCTACGCAAGAAAGCAAGCGCTGCACGCATTTGCCCTGTGGTTATACTGTTTGGAATCACGGGACAGTGCCAACAAAGCCTGTCATTACCCTTGCGGGGTGAATTCTTCCCAGACTCGGACCGCTCGAAAGGGCGATCTTTTTTATCATTCGAATTGCTCACATAAGTGAATTCATTTTTACAAAATTTATACGTTGCCGCTAACCGAGTGATATAAAATTGGCTTGTCAAATAAAAAATATATTTTATATCAAAGAGTTATAATTAAAAAATCTTAGGGGCAGTGTATGGACAGCGAAATTTTAATTGAATTTTTTCCTAAGGGAGAAAAAACTCAAAGCGGCTTTGGGTCTGTTACCACATTTTCGTCGAGTGGTTGTATTTCTTACGTCATGGTTTTGGATGCGGGTCAAATTATTAAAGCCTATGACAACTCACAAAAAGACCAAATTTTTTCACTCAATATTCGAAATTACATAGGCAATAATAAAGTTAATAAGGAAATTATCAAAACGGCACTGAACGAGCCCGATAAATTTTTTATGTTTAATAATGGTATTTCCTGTCTGGCCTCTAAGATCACTGTCAATCAAGACAAGGTAGTTGTGGCTGGTCTAAAAGTCATCAATGGCGCACAGACCGTAAGGGCACTCTATGAGGCTGGCACAATCGCTCAAAAATCTGATCACTGGAAATTTCATAGTCCTCATATCGTTGTTCGAATAACGGAAATTGAGGGTGAGCACGTTGAGGCTGAAGATTTTCGTGAGCGGGTGACTCAATATAATAATACCCAAAACCTCGTTAAGGGCAGCGATTTTCGAACAAATGACACGGTCCATGATTTATTGAGCAAACGGTTTGGTAAATTATCAAGATTTGGGAAGAGGGTAATTTATCAATCCAAACGTTCAAACGATGTTTTTAGAAACGCTGAAATCATTAAAATGGATGAATTTGCAAAATCAATTTATACTTTCTTATATAATTTTGTTGATTTTTCGTCCTCGTCGCAATTTCTATATGATCGTTCCCTAAATGGTGGATACTTAAAGGTCTTCGGTGACGGTGAAAGTGGATATAAAAATTTGTCCGACGCCGAATTTGAGCTATTTGCCGGAATTTATTGGCTTACCAAGGAAATTTCCGAATATTTAGAACATCATCGAAGCGACGAGTTGGATAAGGACTTTGACGCTTGGCAAGCCTTAGAAAAAAAATGGATATTGATATACACGGTAGCCGACGTAATGAAATTTATGTACCCCGAAGATCGGTGGAAGGATGAAGTGAGAAAGCTTTTCAAGGGTGACTGGAAAATAGGTGAAGATAATCGAGGTGAAGCTATCTTAGAATTATACATCATTGCAAAAAAAATAGTTGTTCAAACATACAAAAATTCCAAGAAGTTTCAAAAATCTTTTGTTCACGCCGATTGGATGAAAGCCAAGGAAACACCTCTTAAAATACATTACAACGTATTAAATCTTGTTCCTACCGGGCGACGGATTGAATGGTGAAGACTTTGAAATTTTCAACTATATTTCCATAGCTTCCCTATCTTCGTTCGCATCGTTTAAGCTCATTGCGACAGTATTTTGTTGATGCCATCGTTCTTACATAAACTCATTTTGATCTAACCGATGGCTACGTATGGCGGAAATTTTATTTGAATTCACTTTAAGACATTTAGTATTCTATCGTGATGAAATTTTAAAACCGCTTTGATGAGCAAAACCAATATGCTGATCGCTATAACTATCAAAAATATTGCGTCAATTAAGGTTGTGTCTGAAGGATAACCACCAAGAACCAGCGTTCGTGCTCCATATAGTCCGAATATCACTGTTCCACCATTCACGGCAACAGGTTCAAACGGCATGAAAATGACCGTATAGAGAGCTAGAAACGTCACGAGAGCCATAATTATTGTGTCAATAATCTTTATAAAAAGAGGTCGCTGAAAATTTATTATCCCGGAATAAGCGTAATCGAAAGTTGCTAATTTTGGTTTTACCACTGAAGGCTCAACCGGCTTGAAGGCGCTTACCTCCATTTTAAGGAGCGATTCATTTAACTTGATTGAATATTGCCGGCTCACTTCTTCAGGAGAAAGAAGGCGATTCGATTTATCTAAAAGTATTCTTTCTACCGTAATGCCAACGCCGATCTTATAGGTGTCAAAAGGATATAAAACGAATTTACCATCTACAGGGAAATTAAAATCTTTTGAGAAGTCACTAGATCCGTCTGGAATTATTATGGCTTCAGTAACAGGAAAGCTTTCACGAGTGGGATCTTTTTTGCTAATGGCAAAAAATGTTACGATATCCGTATGGTCGCTACAATTCGCAGAACACGTCCGGTGGCCTGAAACTTTTATCGCCGCCGATTGCCCTAGTTCGCTTAATGACACGAGGTTGATATCGACACGCGTGTAATCCTTTCCGTCCAAAGTAGCATCATTAGGTGTAATCGAATAGTTTTCTGAATCATTAAGGTCGACGCTATTGAGGACGTCGAGCGAAGCAATTGGCAAAAGAACTATGATGACAAGCGCCATGGCGCCAAATAACCAGGACAGAACTTGATTAAGACCGATGAGATATTTTGATGACATTCGAGATCAACTGACTTTCAAGTACAATGCTATGGTGAATATTGGCCCAAATGGTGCCCGTCTGACAAGTGTCTATTTTTAAAAACTCAGCTATTAGTCGAATGGCAATTATATTGCCTTCTATATTATTTTACTCGAATAGATAGCGCTCTGCTCGTTCTACTCAGGCAGTAGGGTTAGGTTAAAATTATAGGCCATTTTGCATTTAGGTAGCCGGTTTGGCGAATTGAATACCCCTCTGTTGTGCGGAGGTGGATATTGTATCGATCACATAGTCTTTTGTAACATGTCATTGGTGCATGTGCTAATATAGCCGCATGCGAACGGCAACGTATGCACCTTGGAAATCAGTAAATCCTTAACGCCTCCCGATGTTTTAACGATTTTGATGGGCTGGTAACGGATCACTTCTGGCGGTAGTGAAATGTAGGTCAAAACCAACAAGAAACATTTAAAATAACCGACTTAACAACTTTAATCGAATCGGCCTATGAATAGAATAATTTAAATTAGGATTTTTGTATGACTTCTGTCCATCAGGCTGCGTCGGTTGGTTTTGAATCGGGGGCATTAAAATATCAAAATGGAAGACCCGATTATCCATTGGCTGTGACTGATTGGCTTAAGCGATCTATTAAGCTAAGTCCTGAAAAGACCGTGATAGATTTGGGGTCCGGCACTGGTAAATTTATTCCCCAACTTAAGGAGACTGGTGCGCGCATTATTGCGGTGGAGCCCGTTTCGGCTATGAGAGCTCAGCTAATCAGGGCACATCCCGATATCGAGGCACTTGATGGCAGTGCTACTTCCATTCCCCTGCCCAAGGAATGTGTAGATGCGATAGTTTGCGCACAGTCCTTTCATTGGTTCGCAACTGCCGAGGCCCTGCAGGAAATCCGCCGAGTCTTGAAGCCGGGCGGTTATTTGTGTTTGGTCTGGAATGGTCGCGACGTGGAAGTAAATTGGGTTGCCCGGATGGCCGAGTTGTTAAGTGAGTACGAGGCCGATACTCCGAGATACCATAAACAAGATTGGAGAAAAGTGTTCCCCGCTCCCGGCTTTTCAACTTTGGATGAATTATATTTTGATTATACCCATCATGGGCATCCGGATAGCGTTATCATTGATCGCTTAATGTCGATAAGTTTTATATCAGCGCTTCCAATTGATGAGCAAATGCTATTTAAACAAAAATTATTGAATATTGTTTCCGAAGAGCCGATGCTTCGTGATAGGCAGGAGGTCGGGTTTCCTTACCGAACCGTTGCTTGCTCTTGTCAAAGTATTTGATACTTTGAATTCTGAGAATAAAACGACCAATAAAAATTTTAGTAATTTAGTTCTGTCGGATCGAAGGCTTAGCGAAACTTATTTGGATTACCCGATCGAAATTGACGCATGCGATCGAAGCGCTCTTTTATGGAAAGCTTCGTTTCATTCCATCTTCTATTGGCGGCACCAATTTCTCTTTCAAAAATAGCCAACGCTGCCTGTGCATCAAAATCGAGCAGAGTGCCACCTGACTCAAAATGTTCAATAAATACTTCGCCTAATGCATAAGTTATGGTTGCTCCAAAGCTTGCCATGGCCACTTCGCCAATAACGGTACCTGCGACGGGTACGAACTTTGTAGCAGGCATTGCTGCCATTAGACCACTGAAAAATCCAGTCGATAGCCCCTGAGGAACTGCAAGCATAAGAGAAGTCACCGCCAGCTTTCCTAAGCTATTTGTAAATTCAACTCCGTAAACCTCCGAGATTTTTGCGAGCATCCGTATTTGAAGGGCTGTCAGGGCGATGACATCTAGATACGGTATTGGAATTAGGCCACCGGCAATCGAGAGCGTCGTGTATCTACGAACAATAAGTCGCGCATCATCTCGCTCTTTGGTGTTATAGTCAGAAATACCCAACGATAATTTACCGATATGTTTGGCGTGCTTCCAATATCTTTCAAGCCGTTCAAAGCGGTTTTTTTCTACTTCGCTTTTGTTTTTTAATAAAGGCAATAAGGCAGTAACCGGCTCTAAGGCGGGCTCTACTGTTTTGGTTCCAATTTTGCGCCAAGGCCGAGGGAAACTGAATGTCGGAAAAAATTTCAAGTTATAATCTCCCCGAATTCTAAAAATATAAACGCTTCTTTTAAATTTGAACTTGATTCACAGCGAAACTTTACACTAGATAATGATACTATTACCATGAAGAGGGTGTTTCTCAAATGAAATTTCTAGGGCGCCCAGATATCAGCTTTGTATTAATTCATACAGCTATTTTACTTATCGTTTTTGCTGGAATAAGCCAAAAAGCGGCGGCAGAGGATGCCGACCAAAAACCGGCAATGCCCAAGAGCTTTATGGTTATATCTACTGGAATCAGAAATTCTGATGAGTACTTACTTGGTAGTACTATTTGTAAAATGGTCAATTTAAGAAGTAAGGAAAATAATATTTATTGTTCCATTACATCCAGTTCAGGGCCTATTATGAACGTTGATAGGATGCGCCGAGGCAATGCAGATTTTATTATTTTGAAGAGCTCCAAAATTCTTCAAGCCGTTAAGGGCTCTTCGGCTTTCGCTAATCCGCGTCCTTTTAAAGATTTGCGTGCGGTAATGACTGGCTACACGCAAGATTTAACCTTTTTAACTTCTAAAAAATCAAAAATTGAAAAATTTGTCGATTTTCAAGGAAAGATCGTTAATGTGGATGACGATCTAGACGGTGCGGCTACTTTGACTGAGTTGCTTAATGGAGAAAACAAAGATCCATTTGTAATAGATAAGCAGAATACTGATTTTTCAAAGCAAACTACCGGATTGTGTACAGATACATTTAGCGTTGTTGCGGTAGAAGTCGCGCATAGAAACGATGAGTTAGGTCGGGTGGTTGAGCAGTGCGGCCTTAATATTGTTGGGTTGGAACAAAGTATGGTCAAGCGTTTAGCGGCCAAGAATTCATATTTATCTGAGACGGTTATTGCTGCTAATACCTATCCTCACCAAACTGTTGACGTGCAGACTGTCGGAGAGGGCGTAAGTGTTGTGACGACAAAATCAACCGATCCTAAATTGGTCAATAGTCTTGTTTCATCGGTGGTTGGGCAATTGACAAAATTTAGGAATGCAATGCCGTTTCTGAGAAATGCTAATGTCTTGGATTTGCAACCTAAGACCGAATTTATACAGCTTTATCCCGGCATTGAAAGTAGCTTCCAACAATAGAAAGTTTTATTAGACTAATAAGCTAATCTGGTATGTGTTTACGCGCGGCTATTAAGACAAGCGAACAATTTTCCAGAAATTTTGAGCCGTCTTTAGCAGGTCTATGATTGAGTTTCGACTTGCAAGCAATACCAAATTGCAATCTATGAATTATCAGAAGAATGCAATTTTTATCCCGAGTAAAATCATAGCTATAGAACCAACAGGGCCGGCATATTTACTGGTTAGAACTATTGTCTTTTTCTCAAACTTAGTCATCGCTACAATCAGTATGCTCGCAAACATAAGATTGAACAAAGGCAAAGCGAGAGCGTATGCTAAACCTTTTTGTGCACCCGCACTAGCGAATGTAGGGCTTAATACTAAAACATTATTGTAACCGTTCGCTAACACCGTCCCCATTGCAACCATGAATGGATATTTTGTCCAACCTTGAGCAGGTGTTTCATCTAGGAAGACTGCCTCTGCCGCGGAAGTCTTCTTTAAGATGAATGCGTCGAACGCACGCCAAACCCCTAATAATATGAAAATAATACCAATCGTTTGCGATAGTCCTGAACCATTAAAATAGATTTCAATCGTTTCACGATCCGCAAGTAGAGAAATTGCATAGCACGTAAAATACAGTGCGGCCGAAGCTAAAATATAACCGAAATAAATTTGCAGTTTACTTTTAAACAAACTAATTGTTAACAGCGGCAGCCAAGTCCAGTCATCGTTATTCACGGTAGCATAAAGAGTAGCAATCACAAGTAAATCAGATACCTGTAGCATATCATCGCCTTATTATCTTACTGGATAATATAGTATTATTGGTAGCAAAAATCCAAACAACACTCTGAATACTTTATACATTAAGTTAGTTATTGAAAAGTTGAAAAAGGCTTTTTTGGGATATGTTGTTGGTGAACGCGTTAAGTTTTTCGGTTGAGTATATAAATTTGCCAATATATTGGCATTTCTACCGAATTGCCGTGCGTTGATTAATAGAATAGACCGCACCCGCAGTCGCAAGATTTATGATAATTAAGACCATGGCCAGTGCAGATGCAAACGAATATCGGCCATCATCCGTGTAATTTAATATTGTTATTGGAAGTGTTTCAAGCCCTGGCGTGAAGAGCAGTATGGCAATGCTTAACTCACGAAGCGCCACGGCGAACACCAATATCCACGCGGCGACGAACCACGATTTGAGAAGGGGTATTGAAATGTCCCGGATTGAACCTAGCCAGGAGGCTCCCGAGATCCTGGCAGCGTCTTCGAATTCGATAGACAATTGGCGAACAGCGTTTCGCAAAAAGGCAAAAGCGTATGGAAAGCGCTGAGCTGTAAATGCAATAAAAAATAACCAAATTGTTCCGTAAATCATTAGAACAGGCTGACTGTAGCCGATGACAAAGCCAACGGCTAACACCAAGCCTGGAAATGCGAAAGTAACGCTGCTTATAAATACTAATAGGGACCGAAATTTAAAATTTTCACGCTCAACGAGCCAAACAACGAAAATGCCAAGGAAAACGGAAGCTGTTGCAGTGACAAACGCAATGAGTACGCTGTTGATGATTGATGTGGGTCCAAGCGATGAAAATTCGAACACCCGGAGATAATTGTTAAAAGTAATGTTGTTAACACTGGCCCCGAGGCTCCACCGTTTGAGTATCGAAACATAAAAGATAATTGCAACAGGCAAAATGATTGTGCATGCTAGCATCACAACGCTGTATATAAAGAATAGATAGCTAGAAAGAGCACGGCGAGTGTCTTTGACACGGTTTTGACGAACTGAAATAACACTGTATCGCGTGCTTTTAGAAAACATCGACTGAATGACTAAACCAATTATTGTAAAGAAAATTATTGGTGTTGCTGTGGCAGCCGCTAATTCAAATTGGGGGGGGAACGTAAATAATTGGTAGATTTTAGTTGTGATCGTTTGAAACTGCGCCCCTGTTGCAATTACCATTGCCGCTCCAAAAGCACCCATTGACTCGAGAAAGACCAAAATACAAGAAGACACGATTGCAGGCATAGCTAGTGGCACAATAATGAAAATTGATGAACGAAGTCGTGTGGCGCCTACCATTCTGGCGGCCTCTTCGTAGCTAGATCCAATATTCTCTAAAGCGGCGACCAATGTCGCAAAAACAACGGGATAAAAGCTAGCAGACAAGATCAGAACGAGGCCCTGCATACTGTAAATATTAAACACATAATTTGGACCGATCCATTTTGTGATCATCCCATTCAATAATCCCGCATTTGGTCCCAACAATAGTACCCACGCAATCGCGCTGATAAAATTAGGAACGACATATGCAACCGTCACCATGGCCTGAACAAATGTTTTGCCCGGCATGTTAGTGCGGGTAACACCCCATGCTAATGGAAAACCAATCACGAACGCAAAAAATGTGACGGCGGTACTGATTTCTATGGAATTTAAGAGCGCGGCAAGCAGTCCGCGTTCTGTAAAAAATTTAATATAATTCTCAAATGTTATGCCGCCGGACTTAGCGTGGAAGCCCATCGAGAAGATAATCAAAATGGGGTAAAGCACTAACCAAGAGATAAGTCCGGCGGAGAGAAATAAGACAACGTTTTTTAAAACATTATGCCTGAGTGCGGCAACTTCGAACATTTATTTGAGGCCCAAGGCCGAATTAAATGAACTTAAAATGTCCACCGTCCCGTCGCCCAATTTTCCGATCCCATAATTATTCACTTTTATGGTGCTTAATTTAGGTAAACCTTCAGGCGAACTATCTATATCATTACGGGCGGAATAAACGCCTTCTTTGGTTATCAAAGTATTTTGGCCCTCGGTCGACAGTAGCCAATTTAACAAAAGTTTTGCGGCATTAGGACTTTGCGCCTTTGCCATAACGCCGGTTAGGATAGGAACTACAGCCGTGCCTTCTTGCCAATAAATGAATTTTATTGGTGCCCCATCTTTCGCGGCAGGGCCTGTTAGATATGTTGGCAAACCCCAATTGAGTGAGGTTTCACCAGTTACAACCGACTCAACCGCATTTTCATTGCCATTTGTAATTAGAAGCTTCAGATTTGCTGCGTTCTTTACAAAATCAGGCACTGCGCCTTCTGAAGCGTTCATTAAGCTTGCAATCGTTATACCGCCGCCCCGTGAAGGATTCGATATTGATATTTTGCCAACCCACTTTGGATCACTCAGTTCCTTAAGTGATTTGGGTATATCCCGTTCCGCAACCTTTAGAGAGTTATATGTGCCTGCAAGTGTTGTCACACAAAGTGCAGTAAAATAGCCGTCTTTGTCAAAAAAACCTTCAGCCATTTTGCTGGTTTCGGGCACGTCGACTTGTAGAAGGAAGTTTTCTTTTTTCCAACGTAAAAAAGTTAAAGGGTCAGTGAGGTGTACCAAATCAAAGCTTGATTTTCCTGCGGTCCGCTCTGCTTCCATAAGTTGAACCAGAGCGCCAGTCGGTCGACGTGAATAGACAACCTTAACGCCAGGGTATTTATCTTCAAATACCTTCAAAACATTAGTCATCTCTTCGCCCGTCAACGGACCAGAAAACCTAACTTGCCCTTCTTTTTTAGCTTCAGCATAAAGCGTATCAGTTGATTGAGCATTTTGAGCGTCAGCGGCAATAGCAAAAGAGAATAAACATAATAGGGACGCCAGAAAAATTTTTGATTGATCTAATAGTTTCATGATCTGCTCCGCATGATTACAAAAAAACCCAGAAATTGATAAATTAAAAATTTACTTTCAACAAGATTAAATAATCATAATTATCTTAATGCCATTCATAATTCTTATTTTAATCTGGGATAAGTCTGCAAAGGGCAGGATCAAATTCCACACCAACGGATTGGGACTTCTTTAAAAATCCGTCTTTGATTGAAGCATCTATCCTCATCTCATAATTACCGATGGCGACATAATATTCGATCTTTGAGCCAAGATAAATTGACTCCTGAATTTGACCAGAAAATAAATTAGTCAAATTAGAATCTGTATTTTTCTTCAGTTTTAGTTCATGAGGCCTAATATACAGGCTTACCTTCGTACCTACTTCGATTTGATGAGCCGGTTGAATTAAAAAATCTCCTAAACTCGCAACATGTAATTTCGTCCCTTCATTGGAAACGTCCGTGATAGTACCCTTGAGTTTGTTATTTTTCCCGACGAATTCAGCTACAAATTGAGTTTTGGGATTGTCATAAATATCGATTGGTGAACCGATTTGCTCGATCCTTCCTGCGCGCATGACGGCTACCCTATCTGCTAATGCAAGGGCATCGTCTTGATCGTGAGTCACATAAATACTTGCGATTTTAAACTCACTCAAAATAGCTCGAATTTCATGCCTCAATTCCTCTCGTAACCCGGCGTCCAAATTACTTAGTGGTTCGTCAAATAAAATGATTTCCGGTTCTAGAACCAGTGCGCGTGCCAATGCAACCCGCTGTTGTTGTCCACCCGAAATCTCTCCGGGATACCGATGAAAAAGCTCACCCATCTGAACTCTATTGAGCGCTACGCTAACTCGCTCCTCTATCTCTTTTCGGGTGCATCTTTTTAGTCTTAGTCCGTAGGCAAGGTTTTCAAAAATTGTTTTGTTCGGCCATAATGCATAGTGCTGAAAGACCATGGAAAGGCCGCGCCGTTCTGGAGGCATCGAAAATGAATTCGATGCCATCTCACGCCCATTGATAGCTATGAATCCGCGATCAGGCTGAATAAAGCCTGCTATCATGCGCAGTAATGTAGTCTTGCCACAACCGCTTGGTCCTAGAAGGACCAAAGTCTCTCCGACCTTTAGTTCTAAGTCGATATTTTCAACCACTTTAAAGGTACCGAATGTTTTCGTGACATTGGCTATTTTTAGCTTAATCAGATCTTGATCAGTGTTATTACTGATACTCTCATGCTCATTATTTTCAATCTTGCGCATTTTTATACTTCCTATCCAGGAAACGTAAACGGAACGGTGTGGTCAATTATTTTTATAAAAATTGATTGATCCATTATTCTGTTACTCGGCTCTGTATAAAATACCGATAGAAATATGGCCCAATGACCATGACACCAATTGCTCGTAGTAGATGATGGACACTAATAAATGATATGTCCTCCGCTAATGCGACTGCTAGAAGGCTCATTTCTAATTGACCGCCAGGAGCATAGGCAAGAACGATATTCGGGATATCGAAAGATCCTAAAAAAACCAAAATGAATGCAAAGAGAATGGTGAAGTTAATATGAATGAATGTGGATATCATTGAGAAACGGAATGTCTGCCAAAGAAAAGCTATTTTCACGCCACGAAAGCGACTGCCATACCCTGCGCCTACTAAAACTTGACAAAAGGCGCTAATGTCGCCAGGCGGGGAGGAATGAGTGAAACCAGCGGCTGAAGCAAAGCCAAACATAAAAAGTGGTCCTACAAAATGACCGGCAGGAATTTTTAAAAATTTTGCAATATAAAACCCCGAAGTTGAACACAGTATCATCAGAAAAAGATCAAATGGTCCGTCAATTTTATTAAGAGATATTGACGGTGACGCACTACTGAAATCGGCTCCACTTGAGTAGATGACAATAATGGGTGTTAGTGCCACGACCAGCAAAACGCGGAACGTATGGATCATGGAAATGACCCTCTCATCGCCACCCACCTCGCGTCCAAGTTCGGTCATTTGCGCAAGACCGCCAGGCATGGCGCTGTAGTATGCGGTCGCACTCGAGTATCCAGCAAAACGCCGAAGATAAAAATAGCACACTGTCGTTGCTACAATAACGCAAATCGTAAGAGCTATAATTGACTCTGACCATCGATACAATCCTTCAAAAAAATCAGGCTGCAATCGACTACCAATGACAAGACCAAGAATAATACGCGCGATCATGGCAAATTGCCGAGGCACGTAGGATTTGACGCCGATTAACGATGATGCCACGCCAAATAAAATTGCGCCTAAAGTCCATGGCAAGGGGATGTTAGCCAAATAAAATATCACTCCGCCCGTCCCGCCGATCAGCAGTGCGAGGATAAATTGCCATGATCTGGTAATAAACACGCCGACTTGCGGAGAGAGTTGGTCTTGCAAAATTTTGAAAACATCAACCAGGGACAGTGTTTTCAATTAGGTTCATCCATTTTAAACACACATCATCCCGAAACTGGGATGATGTTAAGAGTTAGGTGTGGCTTAACGACCACTCCTAACTGGATTTGGTTGGGGGGGGCGGCTTACCGAGTTACGTTCTTCAGCATCCCCAAAATCCCGCCCGATCCACCACTAAATTTAGAAGTTGAGCCGTCGCTCGAAATTGCATTCCGAGCGTCAGAGATGCACATAAGCAACTCTGAAATATTACCTTTATTTTCTTTGCTCGCTTTCGGTAAGCTTTCCATTGCCTTTTTCTTAATTTCAGATAGGCGATTTGAAAACATCATCACGGATTCTGATGTGAGTTGTCCCGTCAGGCTTAACTCACCGAATTTCTGCTCAATTTGCGCTACTTCGGCAAGGTAACCGCGCAAGACGGCATCATCGAACTTAGGTCGGGTGTCCGAAATACGACGCAGTAATATTGTTCCAATGATTAAAATGAGTAATAATTCGAACCAAGCTTTCAGTCGTGCTAGCAAGTCAGGTGAAACGGCGAATGTGCCGCGTGAAATGAAGTCCGTAGTTCCGTCTGATAATTTATAGCCTGAGGGTTCCGTGATTAATTTAGGATCAAAATTAATCTGCATCGCCGACGAAACGGCTGGCGAGTAAAGCGCCTCTAGAACTTTAAATACGAAGCGCTTGTCCACGTTTTTATTGACAAGAATGTTTTGTAGCACACCAAGAACTTGAGTGTCCTTTGAGGGCTCTGAGCCATAGGTATTATTCTGCACGACCTGATGCTCAAAAAACGGATAACGTAATTTAAGTGTATCCACTAAGTCCATTTCTAGGATGTGATAATGAAATCTATCAATTAAATACTCCCCAAGTTCTGCGGGAGGGTAATTGATATCGACAACAATATTAGGAATTTGTTTTCGAGGCATTCGCTCTAGTGCAACAGCCGCAAAATTTGTTTCGATAAAGTCGACACCTAATTTGAGTTTTAAGAATTTTAATATAGGTTTAATGATGAGGGGATTGCCAGTTACGGCTGCACCCATTTCAATCTTTTGACCTTTCATATCTTCAAACGATTTAATGCTTTCGTCGACAAAAAATACAATCGGCATTGGGTTGATTGTCGCAACTTGCTCGAGGTTAGGGAAGTCATTTGGCATTCCTGCCGGAACAACCGCAAAATCCAGACTTCCCTCGTTCAGCATCTCAAGGGCTGTCAATGCGCCCGGCGTGGGAATGGTTTGCATGGATAGGCCATTCCTATCAGCTTCTTTTTCGATAGCTCGCGCCAGAAGGTGTCGCGTTCCAGTCGTCGCACCACCCGAAATACGTAGCTGAGGAAATACACCTAGAACGTCATCCAGCAAGCCGTAGCCTAAGTACAACATTGATCCAAAAACTGCCGCCCCTAAAACCACCCGGAAGGCGATATTGCCTACACCGAGTGAACCTGGCTTCGATTTGGTTTCTTCCGGATTTAGTGCCATAGCTCATGCCTCAATTTACTGCTCGAAGAGCGGTTTAATGGAAAATATTACTGGACGGCAATTTGCCCTTGCTCAGCCACAATTTTTTGTCCCTCTTCGCTCAAAGTAAAGTCAACAAATTCTTGTGCTATCTTATTTTCTTTGCCCCAAAGGACCATGTAGTATCCGATATAGAGGGGGTAGAGTTGCGAAAGGATACCCTGATCTGTCGGCTCCATTCCGTTGATTTTGAGCAGCTTGCCTAATTTATTGCTCAAAAACTCCCGCCGCCGCACGAATGTCAGTTCCGCCTCGTCTCGTGTTACGTGTTCTAAGCGTGCTTTTGAATTTTCGATAAAAACCGCCGTTGGCGACGGCATTTCTAATGCCGCGTTGAGGACTTGCTTATATAAATCCAAATCGATTGACCCATCCATCGGGAGGCTTATTTTAATCGCCTTATCTTCGCCGCCCAAGTCACGCCAATTTTTAATTTTACCAACATAGATGTCGTGTATTTGCTGAGGTTTCAAATCGTCTACTTTATTCGCTTCATTTGCTACAACAACGAGAGCGCCTCGAGCAAATAAGCTACCCCGTGCGAGTAGCGTGTCTTGCTCTGATGACAAAACAACTGAGGTCAGAGCAACATCGATATTGCCCCTCTTTAGGATGTTAAAGGCAATGTCGTTTTTGCTATTTTCGACGAAGACGTCAACGGTCGGGTGGCTTTTTTTAAAGGCTTCTGCAAGCACTCTAACGATCGGCGTAATTAAAGGCGTGCCCGATAAAATAAGAGTATCCCGGTCAGGTTCGCGAGAGAATACCGCCGCATGGGCATGCGACGTTAATGTCGAACTAATTAAGAGTAATGTTAAGACGGGGAGCCATTTATTGAAATAAAACATTTAGTCCTCCACCTCTTCTACGCCGACGATTTTATTCGCATCCAACCACTTTTTATTCAACTTTCGTGTCAATAAAAATTTTGCGAAATCATGGGTCGTGTGGTTCGCCCGATCCAGATAGATCACCCGCAATTCGCTCGTTAATGGATATTTTTTAGCAAGTATCTGCTCTGCGGTGGGTGGGATTTGATCGATCAAAATTGCTTTAATATTTGAGCCAACATCAGCAAAAGGAATTAATCCAATACCGTCGGGATCATCTTTGAGTATTGTGTTTAATTGATTTGACGGCCTAGAAATTTGACTAGCCGTAATCAATTTCCCGCCTTTCAAGAGTTCTTCATACACAAACGTTTTTGTAAACTCGTCCGGCGATGGTCCGTATAAATGAATAGGCCTGTCGGGTCCCGAGACTGCGGACCAGTTTGTTATTTCGCCAGTATAGATTTTTATGACGTCATCCAGGGCAATGTCACCTACGGGTAGATCTTTATTGACCACGACCGCCATGCCAACAGTTCCAATTTTCTTGATAATCAAATTGTCTTTTTGGTCGTGCAGCATTTTTTCGAGTTCTGGCGCCGGCCCGGATCCGGCAACAACTCCCAATTGCGACGTTTTCTCTATAACCGATTTCCACACATAATAGGCGCCAACTGTTTTAACCGAAATCTTGGCCTCCGGTTGAATTTTCATATAATCGAACGCCATGTTGTTCGAAAATAACTCGGCCGTTGATCCGGTTCTAACGATAGACCCCACGTCGTGCGACTTTTTCTTTTTGTCTGCGTCTGATTTATCTTCGGCTAGTAGTTGCGAAGAAACAGCAAATATCGAAGCTAGCAAAATCGACACAATGGCCGAAAGTTTTAAGATCCTTCGAAACGTTGGTTTAGAAAATGACCTTTGTGTATCAATCATGAAGCACCTTTTTTGCATCGGCTACGACGTTCATAAAAGTAAATTTTGGCAATAGTCCAGAGAGTGTGGCGTCAGACACGACACTGCTTGAACTTTGAAATTGACCCAATTTATCGGCAACGCTTTCCACAACAGCGCGTGTGACGTCCGGATCCGTATCTTCACTCGTCACCAATACCGCCTGCGTGCCGATGGATGGCACCTCGTAGTCGATCCCCGGGTATCGATGTGGGGCAATTACCGACGGTACAAGTTCGGGGTTTAACTCTCCCATAAAATGAATAACACCTGCATCAATGAGCACGAACCTTCCGCCGCATCTCTTTAACGCTTCAAGAACCTTTGGGCTTGGGCTACCGGAAAGCTCAGCAAAGCCATCAATCGTTCCATTACAAAAGGCGTCAATCATTGCACGATTTTGCAAATGCGTTACCTGCTTGAATTGGCTCTCGCGAATCCCGTAGCCGTTCAGTATACGGTTGAAAAACGATGCGGTCGCCGATCCTTCCTCGCCCGCATCGATCGTCTTGCCTTTAAAATCTAAAAAGTACGATATTTCGGTTTTAGTATTGGCAACGGCCAGAAACTGCTCGGGGAACAAGGAAAATACACCGCGTAATTTTGGGAACGCGCCAAACACGCCCGTCTGGAATGTGCCGTCTATCGCCCTCTTGGCTTGATCGCTACCAACAATGGCAAAATCAACATTATTACGCAGCAAGCGCTCCATATTCATATCAGATCCGGAGCTTTTTCTGATCGAGCAGTACACGTGGTGATCGCTCGACTTTAGGTTGACCAATTGACAGATTTTGCTGCCAACAGGCGCCATGTTACCCCAGCTCGTACCCGTTGAAATCGTCATGAATTTTTTAAATGCTGGCTTCAAACCACTCGGATCGTCGGCGCTTTGTGAATGTGCTGCCCCAGATAGTAGGCATAGGGTCGCAAGTGCCGAATATAACACCGACTTAATTGAAAACTGAAGCGTATTGGAAAGATTACACTTCATAGTGATCAGCCTCCAACAAGCGACCAACGAGGACCGGCCCGGTGTTGTTTGAGTATCCGGCGTCTGCGCCATTTTCACGCGCATCTTGCCTGGAATTTTCTTTGATAATTTTAGACACGCCTAAGACGAGTACTGTCGCAATTATTGGCGCATAGATCGGAAAATCTGCATAGTCAGGGCCGAGCCACTTGAGCACGAGCGGATCGGTCGAGCCAATGGCTCCTGCGATCCAGCCGATAAGACCGCCGCCGACCCAGATAAGGATTGGGAAGCGATCCATGGCACGGCTAATAAAGGCGCTACCATAAAAGATGAACAGCATCGAAAAGAGCAAACCGATAACAAGTAGCAATACCGAGCCATCTGCAATAGCTGCGATGGTGACGACATTGTCAAAACTCATCACAAAATCCGCATACATAATTACTCGTATGGCATTCCAAAGATTTTCCTGGGCATCAACATCAACGCCGTCATCTTCTTCGGTCAGAAATTTAATGGCGATATAAACAAGAAGAATGCTTCCCACTAATTTTATCAGGGGCACTTTGAGGAAAAATGATATCAAAGCCGTAAAAAAGATCCGTAACGCGATAGCGGCAAAGCTACCAAATACCATACCAACCCTTCGCATGGCGGGCGGCAATGAGCGACAGGCCAGCGCAATAATCAGCGCATTGTCGCCACTAAGCGTTAAATCAACGAAAATGATTTCGAGAAGAGACTGAAGGAAATCAAATTCAAAGAAGTCATCCATGACGCCAAAGCCCTCTTACGGTTTTGTTGGCGGAGTGGGAGCCGCAGCGCCAGTGCCCGCATCATTTAATTTCTCAGCTTTCTTTGGATCTTCCATTGGATTCATTTTTTTAAGCATGTCCTGAGCCGTCTTTGGCGCCTCCCCCGAACTAGAAGACTTCGACGCGTTGGCCGCGATTGTCGCATCCGTGTGGGCCTGCTGCGACAATCGCTGCTCTGCGGAAATGTCATTCATCAAGGAATTCGCGATTAGCGGAAGGTTATTGCTTTCACTACCCCCAAACACGACGATTTTTGCATTTGGTGACTTGGCTAATTCAAGCGTCGCCTCAATGCTCTTCATCAATAGATAGCTCTTCGAAATTCCTTCTGGCATGATGTCGGAGTAGGCTTTAAGACCCAAGGCTTCCGTCTCACGGCGTTTTTTCTCAAGTTCTTCTTTTTGCAAGCGATATTGGTATTCGAGCATTAATTGGTTTTGTTCTGCCTTCCGTTCAATCGCTACGCGAACGGTTTCCGGCATTTCGATGCCACGCACCAAGACGTCTTCGATTGAGAGCAGATTGACCATGCCACCCGCTTCCTCAATCTCTAAAAGATTGTCGCGATTTAATCGCTCAGTAATTTGATTTTGAATGAAACTGCGCGCACTTTTATAGAGCTCTTCCGGAGTGTAAAGAGATATCAATTCACGCGCATACGCGCCGACCGCCGGATCAACGAGGATGGCCAGATAGTCCTGACCCACATGCTTATGAAGAAGAGATACTAGTCGAGGATCAATACGATAACGCACTGCAATTTCGACAACCATGTTCAAGCCGTCGGATGAAATAGTGTTGAACTTAACGGAGTGTTCTTGGAGGCGAATGCTGTAGACGTAAAGCTTATCCCATGGATAAATTAGATGGAAACCTTCCTTGTAATTTTCATGAGTGTTAGTTCCACCCTTAAACCGTTCCCACAACACGCCAATTTCACCCGGTCCGACGTTTTTGAACGTGAGGGGAAGTGAGAGGAGAATGACGAGCAAGACCGCAAGTAAAAACAGGGAAATATTAAACGCTATGCGCTTTCCCCACCTCTGCAGAACACCACCCTCGGGCTTTGACGAAACTTCACTCATTTTTAAAAAAACCTATCAGCGTAACACATAGACGCGATCAAAAGCTGAGCGATCAAGTCTGACGTTTGATATAATGATTGTCGTGAAACCCTTGCCTCTTAGGTAGTCGCAAATTATTGGGCTAAAATCAACTCTTTCCGGTTGATTTTTTTGACCAAATATTTGATCAATAATTAGAATCTCGCGACCTTCAAAGATGGCTAGAGACAGAAGTATTTTTTTTTGTTCAGTGTCCTGTAGTTGTTCTATACCCGAGAAACTAGCCGAGAGGTTACCTAGCTTTATGGGGCTCAAAACTTCAATTAAGCTGTCCCACTGATGCTTAAGATGCGGATCAATTTCAAAATCGGTTAAATCGATATGCGGTCCGATTATGGTCGCTCTTTTTCTCAAAAATAATTCACTTGATTCTAAAATTGGTCCGGCCTGAGAAATGATCTCGATGGATACAGATGCCGTGTTCCCCTTGGGGTAAAATAATTTGTCTGAAGCCGGCATTTCAGCAACAATTTGAATTATTTCACCCTTTTTTATGTCAATTTCCAGTGGCTTTTTTGTCTTTACCTCGCTGATCGCTGCCACGACTATATGAATAGCGTTCCATTCGGATTGCGATCTAGGCGGCGGGGCAGTTAGGGTCCAGTTTGAATGGCCTTTTCGACCAACAACACGATTGGCCAAATTGTCGGTATTGAAACTTAGCGCGCCGGAATAAAGGCACCACAGCATCAAAGCGACGGAAACAGTTGCAGACGCCTCATTTGCCTCAACACCAAATATGATGGGATTAAAGAGCGTTACTGCACCCAAAAACAGTAAACCTAAGGCAGAGGTTAAAATAAAATACCTTAAAAATAGTCGGGTTTCGAGTTGGCGGCGTTGGGTTTCTTCTTCGAAATCAATTTGATGTGAACGTGTCACCCAGCTGCGTAAAGGGTGTTTCGCTGAAATTGATTTTTTAACTGGGCTTAATTCAACGTTTAATTCGTTTGATCGAGCCATAAACCAAGTTCGGACGAACCAGTATGCTGCAGCGGCGATAGCTAAAGACATAAAGGCTAAGCCAGAGAACGATAGAAAGTAAAGACATCCAATGATGAGGGTAATAAAAAATGATGCTCTAACTGCCAGACGTATAGCGTTATGTCTGACATTGCGTGCCCAACCCCAAAATTTTTCGAAATCATCCTTAGTAACAGTAGACGATTTAAATAGACGCTCACTCTCTTTATGAATCGCGAATTCACCCGCGTTTACGATTTCATTCATTGTGAATGATTGTAAAATTGTTTCGATGACGAGGGCGTTGACAAATAAAAACCCAAGAAGGCTGAGATTATCGCCTGGTTCGTATCGCGCCGCGGCAATGATAATTAATATCAATCCCAAACGAACTGTCTTGAGAAATATACTTCCCGCTAAAATTCTAATCTTTTCGATAAAACCTAAGCTTGCAATAAAGTCAGGAAGAACGCGCGGACTTAACATTCTCACGCACCTTCCCACAGTATCCGTCTATTAGGTAGCCTGCCGTGACGGCGTGCGGGTCAGAAATATAGCCAACAAAGGAAGTAGCGGCGTAATCAACATCGAGAGAAACAAGAAACCCCAAAAACCGATGGCGGTCCGACGAGCCATAATCGCCGTCAACAGGCAAAGGGACAGATACAGCACAAAAAGAAGGCCGTAGAGGGTAACTTCATCCATTTTTATGACCCTTTAGAAAATCGATTAGGAAGGGGCAGGGAGTTTTAACTAACACCCCGCCCCGTTCGCTTTAATTAAATATTTAGTTCTTCTTTGTTGAAGCTTCAGCGGCGTCAGAAGCCTTGGCGACCGTTGCAGCCTTTGGCTCAGGCGACTTGTTCATGTGAGCATCAAGGTGCTCTTGGAAATAAGCCTTCAACTCATTTGGGTTGAGGTCAAACAATGTACCGCCAGCTTCGAAGTGCTGAATGAACGTCTTTCCGAGGGCGTATGAAATCCCCGACGAGAGCGTCGGCATCATGATTGCGCCAGCAAGTTGACCAACGACCGGAATTGTCTTGATGGTCGAGCCCGCTATACCAGCCGTCAGGCTTTGAGGCACGAGCGAACCAAGAAGCGACGACAATACGATTTTCACGCTTTCTTGCGAAAATGGTATCCCATAAACTTCCGCTATCTCTTGAAGCATTTTCATTTGCGCTGAGGTCACAACCGCCAAGTCAGCGAATGGGATTGGGATCAGGCCACCAAAAAACGAAATCGTCGAATAACGGCGGACGGAGCGAAGAGCGTGTGCTTCCTTTTCGCCGCGGCCTTCATCCGTAATTTTAATTCCAACAAGGCTGCTGGTCTTGATGATAAGATTGTCAAACTGGTCGACCGCGCCGTGGAGTGCGCCACTTACTGCGTTCGACATCTTGTCCGTTGAAACAGTGAATTCCATTTTAATCATCCCTCAATTTAGTTAAACGCAGCTAAATCAGCGGCCGAGAATTGGCTTTTTTCTTCCAGACAACCCAGTTAGATCGCATTCATGGCAACCAGATGACACGCGGGGCGATCATGAAATAATTAACGTAGTATACATAATTACTAGGATTGAATGTGTCAACTTTGAGGTAATTGCCTTAATTTCAGGCAATTAAGAAGGTTACAGGCCCTAAGGGACCTTAAATCTCACGCCGGGCCGATCTTCTGGCGTGCCGATAAATTCTACCCCAGCCATTTCAAATGCCCGCTTAAGGTCGTTCAATGTTCTTTCCTGAACGGTTGGAGAAATTCCTTCGTATTTTTCTAGCCTTTGGATCGTTGGCAAACTTAATCCAGAGCGTTCTGCCGTTTCACGAGCAGACCAACCCAATATTCCGCGCGCTGCTCGAATTTGCCTACCTATCAACATTTGGCGTTGACAGTTTCATTAAAAGATTTAAATTGCATCACAGTATTCATTTTGAATCTTATAGAAGGAGTATTTTAGATGTCACACACCTACTGGCAAAACGCACTTTCTGGCAATTTTGGAGCTGTTCATGAGAATGACCCTCAGTGTGGTTACTATCGAATGCGGAAGGGCCGTGGCGGCCCGTGGGTGCCTGTAGCGATCTGG
>Ga0136644_10001079_pt1 | contig 21587 bp, 17 predicted proteins | sample C_130820_EF_Meta_FD_94780 | JGI IMG/M metagenome (GOLD analysis project Ga0136644, IMG submission 94780) | Freshwater microbial communities from Lake Croche, Canada to study carbon cycling - C_130820_EF_MetaG (v2) (version 2) | ecosystem: Environmental > Aquatic > Freshwater > Lake | place... | reverse complement strand
ACTTCTACTTCTACTAGTAGTGGTGCTCTTACTGTTGCTGGTGGTGTCGGTATTGGTGGTAATATTTATGCCGGCGGAACTATTTATATGAATGGCGTTGCTTTAAGTACTGGAGGTGGAGGTGGGTCTTTCACAGGTGGTACTGTTACTGGCGCTTCTTACTTCTCTAGCACAAACACTTCTACTTCTACTAGTAGTGGTGCTGTAACTGTTAATGGTGGTGTTGGAATTGGAGGTGATATTTATGTAGGTGGTACAATCTATATGAAAGGTGTTGCTTTAAGTACTAATGCTAGCAGTAGTAGTAGTAGTGGTGGTAGTAGCAGTAGTAGTTATGATCCGTTTTCTACATTAGCAACTCCAATATTAGGTTTGTCATTAAATTTTGGTACTTTATCTTCTACTTCATGGAGTTTAATTACAACTTTTACTAATAGTCCAAGCTATATAGCTATTTCAGGAGATGGCGGAACTACTTTAGCTACGTATTCTACTAATATTTATGTAGCAAATTTCAATCCTGGTTTCTCTCCTTTACCAACTTCACGTACAGGTACAATAAGTAATACTGTAATATCTTATAACGGATCATATATTTATAGCGTAAGTAATACAGCTACAGCTATATACACGTCTAATAATTATTATTCTAGTAATACTAGTTACTATCCAAGTCCAAGTGATAGTTCACTTCTAGGAATTTCTTGTTCTGCTGGTGGTCAAAATGTTGTTGTAGGTAGCAATAATAATAATTGGGTATGGATTTCAACGAATTACGGTTCTTCATTTTCAAAATCTACTTTACCAAGTAGTTATAATGGTTGCGGTTACGTAGCTATGTCTGCAACTGGTCAATATATTTGTACTGCACAATCTAATACTAGTCCTCAATATGCTATTTATTCTACAAATGGTGGTACTAGCTGGAGTTTAAGTAATAATACTACAAGTAATTATACTTTTAATAAAGTAAGTATATCAGGAAACGGTCAATGGATGGCAATATGCGGTTCTAGTGGTGGTATTATGTTGTCTAGTACATATGGCTCCTCATGGATATTTCCGTATTATGTAAATGGTAGTATCACTTGTTATAATATAGTATTTTCTTATACGGGAGCAATTCAAAGTGCTTATTCAAGCAGTACTTTATATATGTCTACTAATTATGGTTCGACTTGGAGTACAACTCAAACTGTTAGTAGTACTAGTAGTGCTAAATTAGTTATGTCATATTCTGGTTCAACTCAACTTTATCATAATGGTACTAGTAATGGTTTTTATTATATAAGTACACCTATAAATATTAATGGAAATGTTACTTTAAATGGAAGTGCAATAGGTGGAGGTAGTGGAGGTAGTGGAGGTACTAGTTCGACCACATATGATTCATATGCTGGTCCTACAACAGCAATCCCTTTTTTCAATTTTACAGGTTTAAATAGTAGTAGTTCTTGGAGAACCGCGTCAGGTTTGTCCTCCGTTAGCGATTACGCCATCGCTATGTCTGGAAATGGTAATAATGTTTTTGTAGCTTCATCTAGTAGTTATTTATCAAAACAAGGACCAAATGGAAATTTTACTCAAAATTCTTCAGCTATAGGTGGTATAAGTCAAATAGCATTTTCTTATAGTGGTAATTATTTTTACACAGCATATAATAGCGGTAATATTTATTATTCTAATGATTATGGCAATTCTTTTTATTCAATTTACGGTTTTGGATCTGATAATATACAATCAGTATCTTGTTCATCAACTGGTAGAATTGTTGTTTGTGCTGCCTACAATAATAGTTATGTTTATATTTCGACTAATTACGGTAGTAATTTCACAAAATCAAATTTACCTGGTAATGGTTGTGGTTGGGTAGCTGTTTCTGCAACTGGCCAATATATTGTTACTGGACAAATTTCAAGTTCCCCACAATATATCTATTACTCAACTAACGGTGGCAGTAGTTGGAATAGTGCTCTTTATTCTAATAGTTATGCTAGTTATGCTTTTGCATCTATATCTGCAAATGGCCAATTTATGGCTATGTGTGGTTCTGATACATTTTATTCTACTAACTATGGCTCTAGCTGGTCAATTTACAATACTATTGGTACTATTTATAATATTGCATTTTCTTATGATGGTAGCGTACAAACTGCTGTAACAAGTAGTTCTCTTTACATGACTAGTAATTATGGGTCTACATGGAATTCTACAATAAGTGTAGGTAATGCATCATATGCATACATATGCATGTCACACTCGGGGACAAATCAATTTTTTTTCAATGGTAGTAACTCGAACTATTATTTTATATCGCCTATTAATATTGCAGGTAATATTACATCTACATCAAATACAACTGGAACATTAACTATTACTGGTGGTCTAGGTGTATCAGGTGCTATCTACTATTCTGGAGGTCAAGTAAGTTCCGATTATCGTATTAAAGAAAACATCACTTCCTTAGATGCTACTTATACTGTAGATAATTTAAATCCTGTTAGATATTACAATACTGATTTGAATAAAGATGATTTTGGAGTAGTTGCTCATGAGATTCAAGAACATTACCCTTCACTTGTTAGTGGCGAAAAGGATGGACTTCATTTACAAGGTGTGAATTACTATGGTATTATACCTTTATTGATTAATGAACTTCAGTCATTAAAGAGGGGTAAATTGTTCCACTCTGTTCTTGATCCTTCCCTTAACCAATTTGTCTTTGATTGCAATAATAAATCAACCTTCTACGTTGACGATGTACCCTCCGAGAACTTTACTGGCTATTTTATAAATGTTCCTACTTTGCTTGACCAACTTTATTCGTTATCTATAATCTTGAATACTGCAACAAACAAAAAGTTTATTAATAATGTTAACGTGAATGGAGAAGCATCCACGCTTTACATCGATAACGTGAATGTTGCGTCATCTTCAGTAGTAATACAAAAATTTACCTTTGTCAATAATGGCTCTGGAAACCCCATGTTTGTATTGTCAGAAGTGAAACCTTACAATTAATAGAAAGCAGGGAACCAAGGTTCCCCCGCGACCCCTCCTTTTAAATAGTAGTTATTCAATATAGGTTTATTAGAAAATTATTTTTCTAATAAAATAGTAAAAAGGAGGGGTCGCAGGGGAACCTTGGTTCCCTGCATTAAGTATACTGTTGTAAATTAATTGGGTCACTTACTCCCTGTATATTATACCAAAATGATGTGTTATGTTCATCGTCATTACTAAACGAACTACCATCATCAAATACAGTTGTTAATACACCTTCGACTAAAATATTGTTTGCGTCGTAATAAGGATAATGGTAATTTGTTGTATTTATTGTGCGACTACTTATCGGATTTCCATTTGTATCCAACGCGAAATTTGTTCCACTTGCATCTGTGTATATACTTACGATAAGAGGACCCATTCTTACTGCCATATTTACATCTTGCATAAATTGTACATATTCACCATTATCTAATGGTGGTATATTTTCTGGGTTATTTCCACTAAGATCTCGTAAAAGATAAAAATGGTGCGTAACGATGTAATGTGGGTTTGCTATTAAAAAATCGCTCAACTCGGGATTTGCCATTATTATATATTTTACTACTACTAAATATTTTTCGCAGCTGAGTTGCTGCAGTAAATTACAATTCTGAATACATATCTGGATTATTGATTTATCGGTGTATATTATTTATATTCTTGGATATCGAGGTATTTTTTTAAATCCTTTTTATCGGGTCCGTTTACATGGACAAATAACGGTGTTGATCCACGATAAACCGCTATTGAATTCTCTTTATCCAAATAAAAATACATTTCATCCATATCCACCGTATTTAAAAACAGCTGGTTTTTATAATCTAGTCCTATTAAATCGGGGTTCTCGAAAAACTGGGTTGTCCAAAACCGCTGATCATCGTCTCTATCATTATATTTATATTCCAATATACATTTACGGAGAGCCCATACTCTACCAATATACATACCACTATTTAAATAGGGGAATTCTGTATCCTTGAATTTGTATTCGGACGCACGTTTTGGATCGGGATTACATTGCTTTTCACACCCAAATACAATTGGTTTATCAAATTCTAGGTATTTATCTATGATCTCTTTCTTTGTCCCACAATATACCACGTCGTATGCATCTGTAAAAAGGACAATATCGTCCTTTTCTAAAAAAGGTGCCTTTAAAAAATCGCTTACTTCGCGTAATTTAACGCCGAAATTTTGATGGCCTTCCCATCCAATTTGGCGATTTTCATGTTCACCTAATACATGAATCTTTTCCTTGTTTTGTTTTACCCGCTCTTTTATTTTGTTGAGAACCGGATTAGGTTTCGTTGCCACCGTTATATAATAAAATTTATGCATATGTATTTTATTATATTGAAACTTTTATATTAATTGTTCTCATAAGTAATTGTATTTTTATCAATACTTACTTGTTTTGCAATATTTTTTATGATCTTTTCATCCATTTTATCCTGTTTTTCATCTAGGTCGCCTAGTGAATTTCGCATAATTTGCATGCAATATTCGTATTTTTTATCGTGCATATCCATACATTCCGGATTTTGCTGTCGCCATTCCGGTATTTTTCGCATATTTTCTTTGGCTACTTGTCCAATCATCTGTTTTAATTTGGTCTTTTCTTCTGTATCTTTATTCCATTCGTTTTCGTCGCGAATATACATTGTTTCGCGTTTTACATCCGTACAATGTAGAGGGCGTTTTGAAACTTCTAATCCTTTTATTCGACTTAAAATAATTTCGGAAATACCGGAAACATAACCATTATTCCCGACGTTTTCTAATTCTTTTATTTGTATATTTAGGTTTTGGATAAAATCAGTTATATTCATCGCGTCTTTACAGGTTTCGTTCAAGAAAAATTGGAGGTTAAATGTATTTGTATTATTGTTTGTATTGTTTGTATTGTTAGAATTACTTGTATTGTTGACTGTATTTGGTTTCGTAGATAATTCGATGATCTTATTTTGCTGCTCTAAAATTAATGTTTTAAATTCCTGATTTTGTTTTATAATTTCTAAGACAGTAGCTGTATCTAATTTTAATGTGTTTTCTGGTTCATGTTTTGGCACCTGTTGATTTAATGTAGTTTTACATTTTTTTAAATGATACCATAAACCACTACTTGCTAAATATTCCTTATTGCAATTCGAGCAGATATATATTCGTTTTGGTTTTTGTATAGGCTCATTTCTCTCGACTGATTTCATTCTGAGTTTATGTATTGCAGTTATTTTATGTTTTTCGAGATCACTTTTCCACCTGGCGCTGTATTGACAAATTTCACATCTATGTTTTTTACTCTCGATCGAGAGAATTTTCATTCTGAAAAGATTCTATAAATTAGAATGAGAAAACTCCTAAATTATTATTCCGCATAAAATTGTTTATTTTTCTTATGCAGACAAACTTTTTTCGGTGTTTGCTTTTTTACTGCATTATGCAGCAAAACCCGAATTTGGGCATTTTCATAAAATCCCTTTTTGAAATTCTTTTTGACAAAATCGATTTTGGACATTTATTTTTGTCCTTTTTTAAATTCGTCCCCGACTTTTTTGTTTTTGTTTCAATAGAAATAACCACATTTTTTAAAAAATAAGTTAGTTTCTATTGAAATCATTTAAATTTTTATCTATGAAAAGTGTATTATGGAAAATAAAGAAATACTTGTGAATTTATTGAAACCTGTAAAACAAGAAAAAGAAATCGTGCCAAAAATACCCCGAAAACGTGTGATTACGAAGGATAAAAAACGATGGAAATTCCAAGAATCCGATTTAGTACCTGAAAATCAAATTCAGTATATTTGCCAAATGAGTGACGGTGTGTACGATTCGAAAATTAGCGATATGATGGAAAAACACATTCATCAAAAAATCGGCGGATATAAGGCCCAAGATATACATAAAAACCTCTATGTAGAAGAGAAATTCATAGATTTCGCCAAAGTTCTCGAACTATTAAAAACCTGTGAAAACCGGTGTTTTTATTGTAAAAAAACGGTACATATTTTATATGAAAATGTGCGAGAACCTATGCAATGGACCTTAGAACGCATAGATAATGAATTTGGGCATAATAAAGATAATGTAGAAATCGCATGTTTAAATTGCAATCTTCGTAGACGTACGATGTATCATGAACGTTTTTTATTTACGAAGGAATTAAATATTATTAAAAACGTTGGAAACTAGATATTATTATTAATTAAAAGTTAATAATAATTATTGGTTGTTTTGTATAAACCATTTATTATGTTTTATCATTTTTTCCATTTTATCATGCCCATATAACCAATTGAAATGAATTAAATATGGTTTTAGATAGTTAAAATAAGTATAATAATATTTACCTGTAGGAAATAAATAAAGAGGTAATTTTTTATATTTTAACATATTTCTTATTTCATTTATGTAAATCTGATCATCCCAACCTACAACATTTTTATATTTCTCTACATTTTCGGGATTAAATAGTGAAAGCGTTTTCGGATTGGATTTGATGAACATAAATCCTGTGCAGAAATCATCTATTTCTATTCCTTCACTTTGAGCTAATAAATCATTATCATCTATATTATCTAATAAAAAATCCATAAAAAAGTTATTTTCATAAACAATATCTCCATCGGTAATACAAACATATTCATGCAATAGGAGATTTTCATAAATAATCTTAAATTTATAATATGTAATGTTTGACCAATTTCCATTACGAAATGTTTGAAAATTAGAATTGACGTCATCTTCAATTAAAATGGTTTGAAAATTGTTTTCCTTTAGTTTATTATAACCGTCTGTTCCTATACAATAACAAGTAAGATTTATTTTACTATTGATTTTTTTAAGTGACTCTAAACAATTTAATGTGTAATCTATATATCCTGAATTCGTTAATGTTATAAATGCAACATTATCGTAATTGCGCTTCGTAATATCGTCGTTTATTCCTCCTGTTCTTGATGGTTTATAATAGGACAATTTATTATTTATATATGAAGTTTCTATATTTGGTAACCCAACAACCCGATTACAAAATACTGAATCTTCTTTGGTATGGTATTCTATTTCTTCAGGAAATTGAACAAGATCTAGTATGTTTCTTTTTACTGTTACATGGCCGTGATGAATATCACCATAATGTTGCTCCTTATGTCGAACACATCCAGAATAACACTGACATAATGAATTTTTATGTACATCAACATACTGTATTGGATCTAGTGATACATCATTCATATATATATTATAATAATTATGTAATATAATATCCGAATTATAATTTTGGCAAACAATACATAGTATTTCTATCCTTTGCGGATGCATTAAATCATCCGCATCAAAAAACGTAATATAATCCATATCCATTAGTTTTGAAGACGCAATATTACGATTTTCTGCTGCGGATTTCTTATCTTTCGTAACTACGGTTTCTATTAAAAACCCATAATTTTTTAATTCAGGAAATTCGTCTGTAGATGAACAACTAATGGCTACCTTATCAGGTAACCTGGTTTGTTTTTCTATTATATCTAATAATTCCAATAGGGATTGTATATGTCCATGATAACAAGGAATAGCTATCCCTATTTTCATTTGTATTTATTATTTTAATACTTTTATATATATTCTATTCAAATATATAAAAATATTGATTGTTCATATCTATCGAATGCAATACTTACCAATTCACCAAAAAATTAATGAAAAATTAGACTATTTTATAACATCCAATAAAATCCCGCATATTATTTTTCATGGGTCTTCCGGATCTGGGAAACGAACAATCGTCGACCAATTTTTAAATAAGATCTATCAAAATGATAAACAGAAGTTAAAATCGAATGTAATGTTTGTAAATTGTGCACACGGAAAGGGGATCAAATTCATACGCGAAGAGTTAAAATTTTTCGCCAAAACGAATATTCAATCCAATAATGGAACATTATTTAAAACAATCGTATTATTAAATGCTGATTATTTAACGATCGATGCGCAGTCCGCGCTTCGTCGTTGTATTGAATTGTTTAGTTATAATACGCGTTTTTTTATTATCGTTGAAAATAAGAATAAGCTATTAAATCCTATTTTATCCAGATTTTGTGAGATATATGTACCTGAATATATCGAAAATGGCAAACTCGTAAATTTACATCAATTCTCTATTCATAAAAATTTTGATATTGATTCATTACAAGATAAACAAAGCTGGATTCGTGAAAAAATGGATTTTTTATACGCTGATGAAATAACCCATTCCATACTTACTCAAGTTGCTACTGAATTTTATGAAAAGGGAGTATCTTGTTTAGATCTAATACGGTGGGTTAACTCTACGAATCGTATACCGGATGATGAAAAGGCGACGATTTGTATCTGCTTCGACAAGATAAAATTAGAATATCGATGTGAAAAATTATTATTATTCTATATTTTTGACTTTATGTTTTTACGTTTAGAAAAGGATGTAAAATGTATTTTAACAATATAAATATGGATGATTTTGTGATTTCTAATTTAAATGAATCCAGAAATGAATGGTGCAGCCGTTTAGTAAGTATTTTTACACCATTAGTAATCGAGGGTGTTAAATCTATTTTTAATGAAGCTTGGAAGTTATGTTTAGATAATGATGAAGTCAACAAGTATTTGATGACATTTCAAAATCTTTTATCGCGTGTTCCCAAATGGAATAATGAGATTATTGAGGAAGAACGTAAGCGAATTGTAGAACGAAGCGGTTGTAATTATTTAGAAGATTTAATTACATGTGTTCATGTAATACAATTAAAAGTTCTTACCTGTATTCGTGTTGGAAATAAACAAAAGAAGATCGATATTTCCATACCAAAATTAGATATGTTTGTTCATAAGATTTATATTAATACGGCTAGAAAAGTATATTCGAATGTATATTTGTTTGAGAAGAATATTTCACCACTTCAAACTCAGAAGAATAATCGTGAATTAGAAATGATTGTGCAAGAATGTATTTTATCGGCAATTCGTGATAGTATTCCTACTGAATCTATTATTCGTGCATATATGGATGAATCTATAGAACAAGAAGAGGAAGTAACGATTGAGAATATTGAGGTGCCAGATGCTGAGGCTACAAAAGAACCCGAAAAAGTAAATGAGGAATCCGAAAAGAAAGAAGAAGAGTATGTAGAACCGGTTGTGCCTTCTATCAAAAACGTCGATGATGAGCCAGTAACTACGCGTTTAACATTTAACACTATGGATACTGTTTTGAATCGGGATACGGTTAAAAAGGAGGAGGAAGCTCCCAAATCCTTAGAACGTCTTGAAGAGTTCAGTACCTCAAATGCTATTCAGCGTAAATTAGAGGAGGAAGAAGATAATGACCGTATACAAATTTATGCGGATCAACCGTTTGATTTAAGTGAATTTGATATTTTAGATGAAATTAAAACGGCGAAACCATCTGGACCTTCAGACGATTTTTTATTAGATGATGTTGAAGAGTTATAAATTTTATCGGTGTAAACAACTAGCGTGTATAGAGTTAAAAATAGTTTCTTATATAATTTCTATTAACTATATAAGAAGAGAATGTCGAGTTTAAGTTTTTTAGGAAACGCAACCTCTTATATAATTATACCATCAACACCAGACTTGAATTTTAGAACAAATGACTTTACAATAGAGTGGTATCAATATCAAACAGATACAAATTCATTTCCTCGTATTTTTCAGATTGGTTCGTATGCTAATAGGACTATAAGCATCGGAGTTTCTATAGAAGGAGGAACTTTTTATTTTTGGTCAAATAATACACCTACAGTTGTAACTTCATTAACAAATGGACAATATAAGAATAAATGGACGCATTTTGCAATTAGTAGATATCAAGGAGTAACAAAAATTTTTATGAATGGAATATCTATTTTTTCTATGGCAGATACCACTGATTACAATAGCACAGCGCCTCTACTTTTATCTAATGAATCCAATCGAAGCAATAGTTCAGCATTTGGTGGATATATGGCATATTTTTCTTGGGTAAACGGAACTGCATTATACAGAACAAATTTTACTGTTTCGTCGGATTATACCCAAAATACACCAAATACAAAATTGTTAATAAATGCCTATAATTCTGCAGGAACATTAGGAAATAGTGTTACAAATGTGAATGTTGGAGTATATCAAATTGCGCCTCCAAGTTTTACAACAGTTGTACCAACTCCACCAACACCAACACCAACACCAACACCAACACCAACACCAACACCAACACCAATAACTCAACAAATTTCACTAACTATGGCAAGTCGTTATACAAATAATTCATCGGTATACTATAAAAAAGGTAGTCTAGCATCATGCGGTGTAGGAACAGTAAGAAATTCGAATATAAAATTTCGTAAAATATAGGTAAGATAAAAAATAATTGTTCAGAAGAAAAGGGGGGGTTTAGGATATTTGCGTTTTATTAAATATATAAAATTAGGTGGTTTTTATATATTTTTCAATCATGGAAAAGGTGGTTATTTTATCTATTATTGTGACGTGCCTTTTTGTTTTCATAAAAGTTCTTGAAATGAAATTTATTGATAAAGAATGGAAACCCATTAAGTTAGTTGTACGGGACTCTGTAATTGTTTTTTGTTGTAGTTTAATTGGTGCATTTTTATTATTCCAAGTAGATGGGTCGGTAACCGATTTTTTGAACGTAGTAACTGAAAATAAATCATTTAATATGTCAGCGACTCAAATCTTTACAGATGAGCCTGGTTTTTAAAAAATAAATATAAAGAGTTTTTATTATTTATATTTATATATATACATTAATGAATTCGTTATTTAAAAGAAATATGAATAATTTATCTGTTAAAAAAGGAAGACACAGATACATAAGTAATTATGATTATATTAATATTATAACGGCGGAACAACAAGTAAAACTAGTTGATAATAGTACGAATACTATATCCTATGGAGAATGTTGCCCCAAAGGTGAAGCTGGTGAACAAGGCCCTGCTGGTGAACAAGGTCCTACTGGTGAACAAGGTCCTACTGGTGAAACTGGGCCCGTAGGAGAGACAGGTGAACAAGGTCCTACTGGTGAAACTGGGCCCACAGGTGAACAAGGTCCTACTGGTGAACAAGGTCCTACTGGTGAATCTGGGCCCACAGGTGAACAAGGTCCTACTGGTGAACAAGGTCCTACTGGTGAATCTGGGCCCGTAGGAGAGACAGGACCTACTGGAGAACAAGGGCCCGTAGGAGAGAGAGGTGAAACAGGTGAAACTGGTCCCACAGGTGAAACTGGGCCTGTAGGTGAACAAGGACCTATTGGTAGTACTGGAGAAACTGGTCCCATAGGTGAAACTGGGCCTGTAGGTGAACAAGGACCTACTGGAGAACAAGGGCCCGTAGGAGAGAGAGGTGAAACTGGTCCCACAGGTGAAACAGGACCCGTAGGAGAGACAGGTGAAACAGGTCCCACAGGTGAAACAGGTCCCACAGGTGAAATAGGTCCCACAGGTGAAACAGGTCCCACGGGTGAAACTGGGCCCACAGGTGAAACTGGGCCCACAGGTGAAACAGGACCCACAGGTGAAACAGGACCCACAGGTGAAACAGGACCCACAGGTGAAACAGGACCCGTAGGAGAGACAGGTGAAACAGGTCCCACAGGTGAAACAGGTGAAACAGGTGAAACAGGTGAAACTGGTCCAACAGGTGAAACAGGTCCCACAGGTGAAACAGGTCCAACAGGACCCACAGGTGAAACTGGGCCTGTAGGTGAACAAGGACCTATTGGTGAAACTGGACCCCCAGGTGAACAAGGGCCAACAGGTGAACAAGGACCTACTGGAGAACAAGGGCCCGTAGGAGAGACAGGTCCAGCCGGAATCATAGATAATACTGCTGATCTTTCTTTACAAGGCCGTTTATTTGCATATAATCCAATTGAAATCGAATATTCGCCATTAAATATAAATACAAATAATGTGGGTTATCAAAAAACAGGTACACAAATAACTACTGGACAACAAATATGTCAACAAGGATTTTCTCAAGTTGCCTACCCTTATTCAAGTATTGAATTAACACAAGGTGTTTGGTTTGTAGAATCCGCAATTTCAATAAGTTCGTCAGCATCTAGTAGTTCTATGAAAGCATATTTATCATTATCAACTACATCTACCGCCATAGATAATAAGAATTGCATTCTGGATACAGTTTCATTAGATTCAAATTATGCATATGTTAATAAAATAACAGCGGTTTTTAATATATCTGAACTCACCACGATTTATATGATTGCTAGTGTTTTCAAATCCATAGATCATGAAGGGAATTCGAATGATATACCATTTACATTCGATAATTTACCATTAATGGTTGCCACAAGAATCGCATAATAATTTTCCATATATAATATATATTAATTATGGAACAAGAAGAAACAGTAGATGTAGAAAAAATAATAAAATCAATAGAAAAAGAACGTAAACATAATGAAAAAGAACCCGAACCTAAAGAAGAACTCATTCCAAAAAAGAAAAAATTGATTATCCGGGATGAAATAATTAAACTAGAACCAAGTGCTACTGCTATTCTCCCATCACAGCCTATTATAACGCAACATTTTAAAGAAATGCCACGTTATAATGAAACATTTATCGAGGTTTTAGAGAGATTATCAAAATTGATGTCTCAGAAGGGTGATTACATCCGTAGTAGAGCATATACAAAAGCCGCTGATACAATTCGAAATATCACCGAAGATATTACTAGTGTTTCCCAGCTAGAAGGTAAACCAAATATTGGACCGATGATTAAAGAAAAATTCACAGAATATTTGGCAAGAGGAACACTACGGCTGTTTGAGTGTGAAAAGGATAAGCCAGAATATATTTTAAGCGAGATTTATGGTGTTGGACCTAAAAAGGCAAAGGAATTAGTAGAAAAAGGTATTACTACAATTGCACAACTTCGATCACGTCAAGATGAGCTCCTGAATGATGTTCAGAAGGCGGGATTGAAATACTATGAAGATATTTTGGAACGCATTCCACGTAGTGAAATCGATGAATATAATACTCTTTTTAAAACCTCTTTTGAAAAGGTATCCACACCAGAATCTAGATATGAGATTGTAGGAAGTTATCGTCGTGGTGCACATACATCGGGTGATATTGATGCGATTATTACATCAGATGATCCGAGTATGTTTCCGAAGTTTATTGATGTTCTCCTAGAAAAAGATGTGATTATTGAAGTGCTTTCTAGAGGAAAAACGAAATGTTTGGTAATTGCTAGATTACCGAATCATAAAACAGCACGTCGCGTAGATTTTATGTATACTTCTCAAGAAGAATATCCATTTGCTGTTTTGTATTTTACTGGAAGTAAGACGTTTAATACGGTTATGCGTGGGCACGCATTAAAGATTGGTGTTTCGCTAAATGAGCATGGTCTTTATAAGAAACAGCCCGGTAAGGAGAAAGAGGAAAAGGTTGATTCTGTATTTAAGGATGAAAAGGATATCTTTGATTATTTAAAGCTTGAATATAAGGATCCGGTAGATAGAATAGATGCGAGGTCTGTGGTTATTAAAAATGGCGCGATATTGCCAACTGCGAAGCCGATTTTTTTAAAACACGCAACAACTCAGAAAGTAAGTGAACCGAAACCAGAAAAAGAGAAAAAAACCCGTAAAAAACGAGATAAGACATTACCAAAATCACCTAAGTCTCCAAAACCAGAAAAACAAAAAAGGACATATAAAAAACGAGATAAGACATTACCAAAATCACCTAAGTCCCCAAAACCGGAAAAGCAAAAAAGAACATATAAAAAGAGAGCACCAAAAGAAATAGTAGAAAAGGCTCTTCCCCCACCGATTCCACAAGAAATTGTGAAAGAAGAAATACCTGTTGTTTCTGTTATTCCTTTGGAAACTATCAAAGCTGCAAAAATAGAAATAAAAACAAAGAAGAATAAAACGAAAAAGGAAGGGGTATTAAGGTCTCCAAAGGTTTCCCTGAAAAATAATAAAACTAAAAAAATTGATTTAGAAAATAATCAAGAGAAACCTGTAAGAAAAATGACCTCTAAAGCAGATGCTAAAAAGAATATAAATTTTTTTAAAGAAAAAGGTATTTCTGTTATAGAGGGTCTCACAGAGCAACAAGTAACAGATATTATTGTTACTGCAAATGATTCCTATTATAATACAAAAAAGCCACTTATGACGGATAATGAATATGATATTGTAAGAGAATATGCCGAAACAAAGTATCCAAATAATGAAACTATTAAGCAAGTCGGTGCTCCTATCGAAAAAAATAAGGTAACACTTCCATATAATATGCCTTCTATGGATAAAATTAAACCCGATACAGGCGCCCTTACGAATTGGATTGGGAAATATAAAGGGCCCTACGTTTTATCATGCAAGTTAGATGGTGTAAGTGGTATGTATACTACGGAGGGACCCGAACCTAAGTTATATACGAGAGGAGATGGTAAAGTAGGTCAAGATATAACGCATCTTTTACGCGTAATTAAACTTCCTATGGAACCCGGACTCGTTATTCGTGGCGAGTTTATTATTCCAAAGAAAGTATTTGAAGATAAATATAAGGCTAAGTTTGCAAACCCACGTAACTTAGTATCGGGGATTATCAACAGTAAATCTATCGATGATAAAACCAAGGATTTGCATTTTGTCGCATATGAGGTTATTCAACCATTAATGAGACCCGCTGAACAGATGAAAAAATTGATGGAACTTGGACACGAGGTTGTTCAAAATAAATCCGTAGATACACTTTCGAATGAAGAATTATCAGAAGTTTTGATGGATTGGCGTAGCCATTACCAATATGAAATTGATGGTGTTATTGTTTCGGATGATAATCTACATGCACGAAAAGATGGTAATCCCGAATACGCATTTGCTTTTAAGATGGTAATTTCGGACCAAATGGCGGAAGCAAAGGTAGTTGACGTAATATGGAATGCTAGTAAAAATGGGTATTTAAAGCCGCGTGTTCAAATTGAGCCTATACGATTGGGTGGTGTTACGATAGAATATGCTACGGGTTTTAATGGGTCATTTATTGAAACGAATAAGATTGGGGTTGGTGCTGTTATACAGATTATTCGAAGTGGTGATGTTATACCACATATTAAATCTGTAACAACACCTGCAGAACACGCTAAAATGCCGGATGTGAAATATCACTGGACAGATACACATGTTGATATTGTGTTAGATAATTTGGGTGAAGATGAAAGCGTATTAGAGAAAAACATTACAGCATTCTTTACAAGTCTTAAAGTTGACGGATTATCCGGAGGAAACGTAAAACGTTTTATTAAGGCCGGTTTTAATAGTGTCCCTAAGATTTTAAAGATGTCAAAGAAGGATTTTGAAGAAGTAGAGGGTTTTAAAGAGAAAATGATAGAAAAGGTATACACAAGCTTGCATGATAAAATTGATAAAGCAAGTTTACTAGAAATAATGGCTGCATCGAATTTACTTGGACGCGGAATCGGTGAACGTAAAATTCGCCCGATTTTAGATACTTATCCGGACATATTAACTCGAAAGGAGAAACCTGCGGATAAAATTATGTTGTTGAGAGGAATAAAGGGTATCGGACCGGAAAATGCGAAGAGTTTTGTAGATCATATTGATGAATTTATGGCGTTTTTGAAGGAATGTGGTTTAGAGAATAAATTAGAAGAAGCACCATTAGAAAATAAGATCGTAGTGACATTTGATAGTACGCATCCTCTTTATCAAAAACATATTGTTATGACAAAGGTACGTGATAAGGCGATAATTGAAGGATTGCAAAAAGTTGGAGGTGTGTTAGATGATTCGATTGGGAAGAATACATTTACGTTGATCGTGAAAACAAAAGATGATGTATCGAATAAGACAAAATATGCGGAAGAACATGGTATTCCTATTATGACGCCACCAGAATTCTATGAAAAATATTTCCGCAGTTGAACCGAACCGAACCTATGATTACGGTTACAACCGCATATTTGTTTTTATTGTAATTTATTTAATATCTAAATTACAATAAAATTCCCTTTACTATTTCATTATCGTGTTTTCTAATCGATGTATATTCTGTATAATCATTATTAAATATAATTGTATGAATTGCACCACAAAAGGTTGCCTCAACTATATATGTATCAAGTTTTCTGTATTCACCCTTTTTTCCGAATGCTTCAATTTCACCATTTTCAATAAATATAATGTATTCGTTTTTCCAAGAATATTTACTTGATCTAAGATTATGAATTTTTATACATTTGTTTAAGATTCTTTTGTAAAATGCAGGACAAACGACTGTTGGACAATAAACTATTTGATTTTCATTTGCTAGTAAATGTGCAGCAATTGATAAAGAGGATATATTCATAATAAAAATATTGGCATTAACAAAATCGCTCAAAATTTGTAATACATCTGTATTTTTATCATAAATTGTAGTATTATCGGATTTTAAAAATTCCACATCACCGTCACTATGAATTGTGACTTTATAGTCATTCTTATTTTGAAACTGTTTTACAAAATTAATTAATAAATCATTATCTAATGGTCGTTGTCCTACAGCATCATTTAAACGAATGTGACAAACCACATTCGTAGAATTATTATTATGATAGGATGGTTTTGGTAAAAATGGATTTTCCAAAACAAACATTTTTCTTAGAATCGGTAATGATTTTTCTAATTCATCCGCATGTTCAAAATTATTTGGGAGTAATATTCCAGTTTCAACACCATCATAACAATATAGAGTATTTATGTATTCGTTATCATTTTTAATTATATCTTGAAAACTCCTAGTTTCACTTAATTTTATTAATTTTATATTATGTTTATCAAACGGCTTAGTAGTTGAAGAATTTGTATCTAATGCATGTATAAGATAAGATTGTAATTGGTTTTTATCAAAATTTGAATGTTCAAAAAAGAATTGCTTTCTATAATCATATATATATTCTGCTTTGTTATTTAATGATAATGATATTAATCTTAACATTCCTTCTAATTGATGACCGAACCCGTCTGTTCCGTATTGACATATTTTAATTTTAGAATTCATTTGTTCCCAAAAATTAGTCATTCGGGTCATTTTAGGGCCATATTTACCAATTCCACCAGCAAAATGATAAACTATTCTTTTAGGATTCACAGTTTTTGGGTCTATTTCTGCATAGGGTCTTAATAATTCGTAATCTTGCATGTTTTTTGAAATCGTATTATATACAATAAATGGTTGATCTAGACACAACGGAACATCATGATCTTGAAGATAAACTAAGATATGATCCCAAATAGTACTAAATAAAGATTTTATAGAATCACTATTTTTAAAATAAAGTATCCCTGAACTAAACCCAGGTTGAAGTGAATAATATTTAGTAAAATCAAAAAACATCGACCCCCAAAACTCATGGCCTATGATTCCCTCTTCTAATGCATACAATTTTTCCGAAGATATTTCTAGATCAAATAAAGTGTTTATATCGGAATTTACTAGTATATCGGTATCTAAATATAATATTTTATCATAATTATTAATAATTGTTGTATTAAAAATTAATAACCTAGCACATGCTGCCTCAACTAATGTATTTACATCTAAATAAATATAAATTATTGGAAGGTCAATATTTGCTAATTTGTTTTTAACTTTTTGTTCAAATGATTTCGTTGTCATAATACAGATATGGGTTGTTTCCCTATTTATATTAGACTTTTCTTGAATAGATAAAAGAAGTAAATGCAATAAATTTATGTAACTTTCTTGATAAAACACACCAATATAAATTAAGTTCATTTATATTTATTATTAATACAACTATTAAATAGTAAATAAACGAATATAAATTTTTACAAAACATCATATATTGAATATTACTAAATATACGGAAGAAAATGGTAATGACACGACCAGAATTCTATGAAAAATATTTATCTAGATAATATAAAATGGTGAAAACAAGAAAAATTAATAAAAAAGTAAATGGCGGATTAGTAAAATTTCCAGAGAAACCGCCCTATTTCGGTCCAAACCAAGAATTATCTGCGAATGATTTAGCTAATGTAACCGGCTATGATATTATTGAAAAAATCATAGGTAGATCAAATATAGAATCATCTTTATGTAGAGGTATTCGTATTGAAAAACCGGGTTCAAATTTAGTATTATATGCATTTTACGATGTATTTAAAAAGAAGACAGAATTATTAACATCGCAAGCAAATGCCGCTAGATTTTTCATGTCAAAGATTAGTAACGGGTATGCCTTTTTAGAGAACTTAGGAAAAATATTAGAACGCCGTGGATCTTCTAGGGTTATTACAAAAAGTATTATAAATTACCAAGACTGTTCTATTGAACTCGGGTTTAATAGAGGGAATTCAGAACCAAGAAAAATGAAAACTCGTACAGATGGAAGAACTGAGGAATTTAATTTATTCAAGTATTTCAAAGGTGTATTTTTTGTTAGGAAGAAAAATGTTACAGAGAAGGATGAAATAGAAAAAAAAATAGAAACTATTGGTTTGCGTATTGGAATTTCTTTAACAAGCAGCGGACCTAGGTTTAAATATTTACCATGCTTTGGTCCACCCGGAGATAACGCAAAAACGTTAGCCAATAATTTCTTCAAGAAAACTATAGAAACACCTAACCCAAATTATAACTATTGCATGCAGAGTAATATTTTTGGATTTAATAAATTATCTGAAGTATTAACGTACTATGATTTTTTTAATGATATGGAAAACCAGAAAGATAAACTTCCTGAAATAATATCTAAGATATCGTTGCCACATCCATATCAATACATAGATAGTAGTGTTAGGCATAGTACAAATAACTGGGACGAAACGGTTTTTAAATTATCTCTACCTCAAGCACAACCTATATTACAAGGACAATCTGTAGTACAAGGACAACCTGTAGTACAAGCACAACCTATAGAACAAGCACAACCTGTAGTACAAGCACAACCTGTAGAACAAGCACAACCTGTAGAACAAGCACAACCTGTAGTACAAGCACAACCTGTAGTACAAGGACAACCTGTAGTACAAGGACAACCTGTAGTACAATCACAACCTATACCTCCTGAATCAGAAAAAATGAACACAGAACCAATTCCAGTAGGTGGTAGACGTACTCGAAAAATGCGTAGTAATAAAAAGCGCCGTACTTATAGAAAATAAAATTTTATATTACACCATTAATAGTAATATAAAATAATTTAACGACTCTTTCTTGTGCTCTTTCTGCAGTAACTTCTTCTCTTCGAAGTTTTGCGAGTTGATCTGCAGCTTTTAGAAGCGCGCTTGCACTTTCTAACTGTTCTACCACGGCATGGGGATTTAAGACGATTGCTACCACCAGTAGATGTACCGTTTAATGCTGTGAGTAATTCGTTTTTATCTAATGATGCATCACTACCTGCAGCTTTAGTAAAAAAAGCTGTCCATTCCCCACTATCAATAGAACCTCCTCCGTCTTTGTCAATAGCTTTAAATGCAGGTTCTGCCGCAGCTCCGAAATACATTTTAAATTCATTAATATCAATATTTCCTCCTTTATCTGTATCCGCAGCAGAAAAAGCTGCGTTCCATTCAATTAATGATATATTACCATCATTACTAGTATCGATCTTTGAAAACAAAGTATCTCGTGCAATATCCATAATTAATATAATATATAATACTGTTATATTTTTATTGAATTTTATATATAGAAATAAAATTAGAATCAACTATTATGTACGGAGCGATTACAAAAAACCCTGACTTTTATGAAGAATATGTTTCTCTAAATCAACTCGATACTCTTGACGAGCCAGAGAAATTAGGGTATTGTCATAATGCATGTAATATATCAGTTTGTATTTTGGTATTTGCATCATTTTACGGTGCTATTTTTTATCTAGTATTTTATTGGCTCTAAACCTTTTTTGTAAATACATAATATAAAACAATTATGTATTTTAATTTTTTGTTGTTTTTTTTAATGGGTTTAGTAATTCAAATGGCGAATACAGAAACTTTTTGTCCTACTGTTTCAGAACATAGGGATATGCGTAAGGATAAATCGAAATTACGAATCGTTCAATATAATGTAGAATGGTTATTCGTGGATTATTGTTCGACATCCGATTGTCCAGGGAATGGTTGTGCATGGACAACGGAAAAAGATGCTATAAGTCATCTAAACCAAGTCGCCAAAATAATCAACCAACTACAACCAGATATTATCAACCTATGCGAGGTGGAAGGCTGCGACGAATTAACTATGCTTGTAAACGCAACAAAAAATCCTTCCTTTAATCCTTATATGGTAAAAGGTAAGGATACTGGCACAGGACAAAATGTCGGAATGATAACATTAGTTGACCCACTAATCAATTTATATAGAACAGAAGAACGAATTACCTATCCTATTCCAGGTTCCACTTGTGGTTATACAGGAACGCCGACCGATACTGGTGTGAGCAAACATTATATTACAGAATTTTACATAAATAATATTCACGTGGCGATAATTGGTGCACATTTAATTGCATTCCCAACAGATAAAACCCGCTGTGCAGAACGTGAAGCACAAGCCCAAGTTTTACAGAATGTTATCTATGGGTACGTTGAAAAAGGATATGAAATCATTTTTTTAGGTGATTTAAATGATTTTGATTCCGAAGTATTGGATGCAAATAATAATAAGCCGATTTCTATGGTCCTCGATATATTAAAAGGTAACTTTGGTATGCATTCGGGAAAATATGGGTTATTTAATATAGCGACAAACATACCACAAAACAAAAGGTTTACGGATTGGTGGGATAAAAACAATAATTGTAAATCCGTACCTACAGAATTTTCTATGATCGACCATATTTTGGTAACACCATTTTTACAAAAAAAAATAGTGGGCCAATTTATTTATCAAGAATATACAGAATATTGTGGCACCATGAATTCTGACCATTATCCGGTTGTTTTAGATTTTGCGTTTTGATACAGGTTTATTTAATAATTCATCTTAAGATACCGTTTATCCTCAGGTAAAAGCCCATCAATAAACTTCTGCTCAAGCATCATAATAGTACCTTTGCTGGTCTTCCACTCGTGAACAGGTACATTTACCCAGCCCATAAAGATAAAGTCACGCTTATACATATTATTCATTATTTGAAGATAAACGGTAACTGTAGAACCTTTTTCAGGATTGTCAACCTTTAAATTTCGGTCACCGTTGAACCACTCCTCTTTCCCGTCAATAGGACACTTACAAATTGCAATTTTTTTAGCAATTCCTAGGTAAAATTCAGGATATCTATTATTTTTATGAAAATAGGCACACAATTTATCCATGTTTTTTGATGTGCTTTTGCGAAACACAAAATCTCCATGATCTTCCAAGTAACTCAGACCATTATGATCATAACTCTCAAAATTATTGGGACCAACTGCGTAAACATTCATTTCTGCCGACATTT
>Ga0136644_10001078_pt1 | contig 21594 bp, 16 predicted proteins | sample C_130820_EF_Meta_FD_94780 | JGI IMG/M metagenome (GOLD analysis project Ga0136644, IMG submission 94780) | Freshwater microbial communities from Lake Croche, Canada to study carbon cycling - C_130820_EF_MetaG (v2) (version 2) | ecosystem: Environmental > Aquatic > Freshwater > Lake | place... | reverse complement strand
TTCGCCTGTGTTCCCACGCCACCCGCCAAATTCTGTCGGAGGGATCCATCAAGGTTGACACGGTTCCGCAGGAGGAACGCACGATCCGCATATCGTTCTACGTCTCTGTATTCACAAAGGACCAGGCGTCCTCGAATACAGCGTTCAACATCGTTCCTATTCGAAGGGCGGACACCAGTCCTAAGAAGTACAATCTTCCAGAAGGAGGTGGAAGGGCACCTGAAGCATTCATGACCAGCGACGAGTTCCTGTATGAAGTGTCGTACGAGAAGGAGCGAATCACATCGGGAATTACGCGACTGATCAAGCAGGCGGCAGTGGACTGCGAGATTCATCGCAAGCTACACTCTCGCGAGAAGCCCGTGCTTCAGTGTATGCGATTCGACAGCACGACCAAGAGCGAAGATCTGGCATTCAACCCGAATCTCAAGGATGACGAGCTTGATGCGTCCTACCTCAAGAACATGATGAAACGCAAGCGTCGGCTCCAGAGGGTAAAGGTCAAGGATTTCGTATTCTTGGTGGATCCAGATACCAAAGAGGTCTTTGACGAGCCGGCATTCGGAGACAAGCAACGTCTTCTACGATTAGGCGTGCTAAAAGAGGACAGAATAGAATTCTTTACCTATAATTAATGAAGCGGCGGGATACACGCAGGAATAGGCGTCGCACGGCCCGTCAGAAGAAATACCGTATTCCAATGATAGGCGGCGATGCGGCCATTGATGCGATGATGGCAAAGTATCCGATTGGAAAGCCCGTTATCGTTAACCCCAAGAGCAGGTTTGTGGTGTGTACATACTGGTGGGGACGCGGAAACTCGAACAAGAATTACTGGCGGTTCGGAAACGAGACAACAGATATGGAGGTGAAGGAAGGCAAGAATCGCGTGAACTACGAATGTCCTTCAGAAATCAGCGAGAACTTGAAATGGGAGTATCTGGACGAACTACGCGATGAGGCCAATGTTCCGAAGGACAAGGTGAAGGAATGGGACAAGAAGACACTGGAGAGCCCAGAGTTCAAGGACGCACTCACAAAATTAGTGAATAAGACACTGGAATCCCGCGTTGCCAAAGGAGATGAGCGTCAGAGACCGATAAAGATGGAAGAGATGATCGAGCAGTGGAAGGAGATGTGTAAGAAGGCAAACTGTAACTACCTTGTCCAGGAGTATCCTTTTGAGCGGGGACAGTACCAGACAGCAATTAACATGAAACCCAATTTCATTGCGGCCGCACTGAAAGCCGCAAGCAAGGAAGGCCGAGCTGTTCTTTACATTGATGGCGATATGGTGATCAATCGGTACCCCGATATCTTCGATATGCCATCGGTCGATTTCATGGCACGAGGGTGGAACTGCGATCCCCGCAGTTCTTCGAGGTATATAACGAAGAGTATCTGCTTTGACCCCTACATCTTCGAGACGTCGGGGGGTATTATGTACTTTGCTCCTACCCCCCAGGCCGTTCGCTTGCTTGGACACTGGGCATGGTTATCCAGTTTCCCAGACATGAAGGGCAAGGCCGATGACCGTATTCTCTCCATCATTTTGACCACCGAACGTGAACACGATGCGATCTCGACTATCCAGCTGCCTATAGAGTACCTGTGGCTCACAGATGCCTACCTCTACCACCCCCCATCGCATATCGACAAGAGCAGGATTTACGTATCCCACCCCGCCTGCCTGACGTCCGAGGAAGCCGCACGCGAACAGGGTGCGGCCAATTCTCGTGAACCACCGGGGTACGAGGAGCTCATTATCGACCCTACAAACTGCGAGACGGACGGTGGATACTTCTATGAGTATGTATACTTCACCGAACGCCGGTTCGTGGAAACGTTCGAGCCTTACTTGAAGTACTTACGTATTGCCAAGAATCGCAACGGTAAGAGTCCAATCAAAGTGATTGACTTTGAGGATAAGTATGGGCCTTACAATACAGTATCTCTTCGCAACATTGATGCCATGAAGTCGGTGAAAGTTGTGACGGGACAGACGATGGTGACGCTGCCCCAGAGTGCGACCGTTCCCCAGATCCTTGCGAACTTAAAAGCGGGCATGCACGTCCTGGTCGGTCAGTTCAAGAATAAGTTTTCGTTTGATTACGATATGATTGCTACGAATAACGGGGGAGAACAGATCTCAGACTACCAGACGGAAATCAAGATTGAGACAGATCGCCCAATGTTTTTCGGTTCCGGAAACCCAGTCGTATACCATCTCCTAATGATGTGCCGCACACTGGATGACATGAACATGCATTTCAAACAAAGTTACGTATTTTCCAGCCGAATCCGTGGATTCTGGATAAAAACGGATCTGCCGAGAATGACGGAAGAAGCCGAGAAGGCACTCAAAGAGATCAACAAGAAAACACCATGACAACGTTCCTGAAAGTCGTCGCGAATCCCCTGGAGATCCATCTGTACAAGAAAGCGTCGGAGCTCAACATTGCTCCGCCGTTCTTTGAGAGTAATAATACGAGTTACCTGATCACCCAAGACATGGACGAGATGTGCCTGGCCGACAAGTACGGTCCCCAGCCCAAGAATATACCTGGGTGGGTCTGGAATCAGATTCATTACATTATCAATCGGCTCTTGAAGGAGGGCAACATGGAATACATTGATATCACACCCTACAACTTCATCGAGAAGGATGGAGTTGTATGGTGCGTAGATTACGGGCACGCAACGCCCTTTCGGGGTGAAATTAAGAACTGGTTTCTCAAGGACTTTGTGGGGAAGAAGCTGAAGTCTTGGAATCCCGATTTCCTCTAATCCTTCTTCTCCAGGATGCTCTCAAGGAAGGCGTCGCAGATCTTGGACCATGGACGAGAGCGGGCGACCGAAATACATTTTTCGCTTGTCTCGCGGCCCAGCATGCCCAGCGTCTTCTCCATCGCAGATGCGACCTCCTCGGCCGTCGTAGTATACTCTGTGAGACCGACGCCCGCGGTCATCTGGAGGTACGAGTAAGAGGAGAGAGGGCACCGCACACTGGTCTCGGGAGTCATGAACGACTTGTAGCAGTCCAGATCCAGAACCACCTGAGGGGCACCGGTGGCCATGTGCTCCAGCTGGCAGAGGCCGAATCCCTCGCCGTTGGACGTGTTCACGCCCACGTCCGCCACATTGTACAGCTGGTTAATCGCCTCATCGTTAAAGTAAGCAGTTGGGGGAGTCGTATCGACAATTGAGACGCGGGTGCCGTACTTCAGGTTGTCCAGCCCCAGAAGCTCGAGCTCGTTCAGGTAGATCTGGAGAGGCTGGTAGAACGCTCCGCCCTCCGGCTTCACGCCGGTAACAAGGAGGAGATGAAGCGGTTGGTCGGGGAGCTTCTTCAGCAGACGAGCAAATGCCATGATTGTGAGATCCAGACGCTTACGCTGGGAATTGCGGTTCATGTTCAGGAACACCTTGGCGTTCGGGTGGATGCTGAGGTTCTTGCGAATCCCGATCCGCTCCGAGTCGGGCATGGGCTTGAACACCAGAGTATCCACACCGTGCTCCATGACATCGATCTTGATGTTGGGGGTCGTCAGACGAGTGAGAAGGTGCTGCTTCCACGTCTCGGTAAAGCAGATAATCCGGTCAGCGGCATTCTCGATATTGCGAAGAAGACCCATGTCCGCACCCTTGTACACCTGATCGAGGTACACCCAGAGCTTCCACTGCTTCTCCATATCCTTCGTCTGCTGGATGAACTGGTTGACGATAATCGGATCGTTATAAATCATGATGATGTCGGGGTTCACTGTCTCGACATACTCCTTGAACTTGTTGAACCCGAACCCCTGCTCCTTGGGATCCTCGTTGGCGGCGGCATCGTACTGGATGACGCCCTTGAGCGGGCGGGCGGGCTGTGGGAGACGGGCGGGAGTACGCTGAAACCCGAAGTGGAAGATCTTGACCAGCGGGGATAGAGTGCCCAGCTGCTTGAGAAGGTTGTACGACACCTTCGAGTACCCCGTAACCTGCTCGGTATGAGTAGACACAAGTAGAAATCGGACTGGGGCCATTTTATGATTAACCTTTTCTATCTGTAAATACAATAGCATGGCTGAGTATTACACGAACCTCACACTCAGCGGGCTTCCGATCACGTTCAGTCAGCAGACTCGGTTCAAGAGTGCGTCTGAAGTCACCCAGATGAGGAAGCGAACGGTTGTGAATAATTACTATACGAACTATCCTCAGTCTCAGAAGGCCGCGTACGCGTCCACATATACGACCTTCCAGGCAGGTGCCGTCTACAACGATATTGGAGAATCAACCACCTCTCTTGTTCCCACGTGCTGTACAAACGGCAACAGCTTCGTCCTTGCCAACAACAAGACATTGGTACCGGGAGGCGAGAAACAGACAATCAATATGAACGTAAAGTCCCGGGCAGACATGAACAACCCTCAGTAATAAGCCATCCCAGGTGCCTGTCCGCTCTCCTTCATTTTCGGGATCTTGGTGAACTCCGAGAAACGGTCCATGAACGGAACCGGGGGAATGGGGTAGAGCTCGTGGACCGAGTTGCTCCTTTTGTACGCCCCGTGAATAACCCTGCGTGTCTGTGTCCCGATCCAGTCGTATCCGAAGCGAACGCTCATGTACGAGTGAATCAAGACAAAGAGGACAAGGATTCCAATAATGATATACGGCAAGTTCCGATACATTAATCATACCCTATAAGATAATATAGTAAGAATGGGTGGCGGACTCGTTCAGCTCACTGGCTTCGGTGCCCAAAACGTGTTTGTCAATGGAAACCCGTCCATGACGTACTTCAACAAGATGTACAAGCGGTCCACCAACTTCGCGATGGAACACTTCATGCTGAATATCGCACATATCACAGATACCACCCTCCCGCCTGCGGGGACAAAGACGTTCACATTCCCAGTTCCCCGCTATGCCGATCTTCTCCATGACTGCTACGTGTGTGTCCAGATCCCCGACATCTGGGCCCCGCTCTCTGGCTTCGATAAGCAGACATCGCTCGCCTACGAGACTGCCTTCCAGTGGTCCCGCAACCTGGGCTACAATATGATCGAGACTGCGTCTGTACTTTTTAATGGAACGGCTATGTGTACGGTCACGGGAGAGTGGATGAAGATCAAGAGTTATATGAAGGAGAACGGAACACAACGAGCAAAGTTGAACGCCATGGTGGGCAATACACCGGACATGTACGATCCCGCAAATGCTCCTGGCCGCACGAACCAGTACCCCAACGCGATCAACGTCTCCGCCACAAATACCGCACCTCCCGCTCCCTCTATTCGCGGCCGCCAACTGACGATTCCCCTGTCCTTCTGGTTCTGCGAGGAGGTCGGACAGTCTATTCCTCTTGTAGCCATGCCTCAGACCGAAGTGTCGATCCAGATCACGTTCCGCAATATCTACGATATGTTCACTATTTTGGATACTCGTGGAACGGCCGCGACCAATCCCACATTCCAGACCCGCATAACAGGAAACCCGGGAGACTCTTTTCTTGGAATCCAGAATTACCTTTCGTACCCTGACACCATGGGCAATCCGACCAACCCTTCGCTTGTAAGCTGGAACCTCAATCCGTACATTGAAGCCAACTACATCTTCTTGACAGACACCGAGCGTGCCTACATCGCGGCACATGATCGGTCGTTCCTCATTACGCAAGTCCGGTACCTCAAGAACAACAACCAGTACGGATACAACAACATAACGATTCCAATGTACAATCTGTGTACCCGCGTTGTATCCCTGTTCCAGCGTCAGGACCGAATTCTCTTGAACGATTGGGACAATTATACCAACTGGGACTCCATCTTTTACCCCCCAGTACAGACATACCCCAGCGTCCTTCCGACCCTCACTGCCCCGGCGACTCCCGATCAATGGTACTCGACTGGAATCCAGCTTTCGAACTCGATGGATTCCCAGAATATTCTCCAGGAAGGAAATCTGACGTTTGATGGCACAGACCGGTTTGTCACCAAGAACGTGAACTTCTTCCGCAATATCCAAAACTTCCGGTTCTCGGAAGGTGAAACAACAACTCTTCCGGGCATCAACTTATACTCATTTGCCCTCGACCCCAATACCATTACCCAACCGTCGGGAACAGCAAATGGTTCCATGTTCAACAAGACCAATCTACAGTACACGCTTCTAGTTCCTCCAGTCGTTCAGACCGGACCTGTGTCTCAAATACCCGTATGTGTGATCAAGAACACGACGTTCAATGCGACCCCTACGGTTGTCCCTGTAGGAGCAACGGTCGTTCCGACAAATGCGTCTGGGCAGGCGATAGCTCCGCCTGCCGTACAGGCGGGTCAGACGCTGACGGTCTACCCCTCGCCCACAAACGTACAGATTCAGTATAACGGCTATTCGGCCATGATCTATATTGAATCCTACAACTTCCTCAAGGTTACAAACGGACAAGCAAATCTTGTGTTCAATACATAATAGATAGATTCGGATGGACGATCCGATTGCCGATGTACCACCCGACCAGGTACCGACCGATACTGCCAAGCCAGTTGTGTCGTCCGCAAACGGCTTACTACTCTTTGCGTTCACACACGTTCTCATTATTATTTACTATCGTGCCGCATGGTACGCTCTGGAATCTCTGGTCTTTGAGAAGTACCCGGCAATTGGAGCATACTCTAACTTCATTCTGATCCCGTTCTTAGTCCCTCTCGCGGGAATGCTTGCGTCGGTCGTGAACTCTTCGGCGGGGGGACTTACGGCATGGACGCTGTCCACGGTCGGAATTGCGTCGTCTATCATGATCGCCGCACTGATATACATCCTGGTCTTCGACATGCCTCCCGAGACGATTCAGCTGGCCATGAAGCTCTTTAAATCGGGGTCTCCGTCTCCTCCTGTAGCAGCGGCGTAGAGGCACTGAGAGAATGAAGCTCGTCCATGGCCTGGCGAGAATCCTCAAAGTTGCGGAAGAGGATCTGGTTCACTTCTGCCGGACTCCACTTTCCGTCCATGGCAGGGTCGTCAAAGAGGATGTGGCTGACTCCCTCTGTAATATCGTAAAACTCCTCAATCATTTCTTTCAGGATCTTGCGTGAACACTTCTTGAAATGAATGATCATATCGATGCGGCCAGGACGAATGAGGGCACGGTCGAACCGTTCCGGGAAATTGGAGGTAAACACCAGGATACGCCCAGATGACTCGAGGGTTCCGTCCAGGAGATTCAGGAGGAACGAGAGGTCGATGGGGTCCTTGATAATATCGTCGTCCATCTCGGGGGCAAACGGATCCTTGGGTGCCTAGACCGGCTCGGGCCGCTTCCACTCCCGCTTCAGGAGCACATCGCCCATCGCGTCAGCGTCCTCGATGATGTAGAGCCGCTCGGAAATAGGGATAGTGTACTTCTCGAGCGTTGTTCCGTTGTACACGTGAAGATCGTCGCTGAAAAACAGGTGGCGAAGCTGGGTCTTGGTCTTGATTTCCGAGAGCTGGATATTGATCGGGTGGCGACGGGCGACGTTGGCAATGGCCTTGATTTCCGACGTCTTGCCCGTCCCGGGGTCTCCGTGAAACAGGAAGCCCAGAGTGTACGGAATACCCTTCTTCTCATACCACGACCGCTTCTCCAGGAAAAAATTGACACGCTTCTTCACGATGGGCTGCTCCTCGAAAAACACGTTCTCAAACGTTCGCGAGGTCGAAAACTTGTTCTTCGTGTAGACGAGGAAGTTCTGGGGAAGCGGGTTCTGGTTGGACTTGCGGGACTTCTTGTTATCAATCATCTGATCGAAGAAGTAGAGATCGTTGCCCAGCTTGTTCAGCATGCGGCGTTCGTAATCCTGGTTACAGGAGTCCACGAACTTCTGGAGAGTCTGGATCGGATGGTTGTAGCAAAAAATCTGGAACTTGATGTTCTTGATATTTCCGTCGTCGACTTCCACGTTCGTGAGCTTGAAGTAAATGTCCTCATCGAGACGGACGGACTCAAACTCGTACGGGAGGTAGTCGTGGTTGGCAATGGAAAGGAGCCGCTTGGTGGCAGGGGAGCATGCGACGTAATGAATAATGGCGTCCATGCGGGTCATAAATAGAGGAGCCTGGCCGCCCTTGGTCGGAGGAGGCGATCCACGCTCACACTCGATGACAGCTGAAGGTTTACGGTCATCGGACTCGATAGAGCTGGCAAAGGCTGTCTTGAGAGTCGATAGCCACGAGGGGTACAGTGCGAGTCCACGCTCGTAGACGTTAAGGCCAATAAAAGCTAGGAGAGGCCGAAAACTGTTTCCCGTTGTCGTCATGACTTGGAAGAACAGTGACATCTTCAGAAGTTCACCTAGAGATGTCATTGCTTTGTTCGAATATTTCATCGCGGAGAGCCAAACGCTGTCAGGCACTTGTCAAGGGTGGGAATGCCCTCGTGTACCGGCTTGGACCGCTTGAGGCGGAGTTGCTGAGATGCCTTATTAATGGTTTCGCTGGATAGAGACACGTAGGACTTGACATCGCGGACCGACGACTGAGTGTTCACGGACGGCATATATAATCGTACGGGAGGCATAGCCAGCTGAAGAGGCTTGGTACAGTGCTGAATGAATTCGCGGTACTGCTGTATATCGAGGTTCCCCCCAAACATTCGCAGGACACGCCGGTCTGGGGCCGGCTGAATATCGCGGTCCTTGTACAGCGAGCGATACACATTGCGTAGAAGGGAGTGACGCAGCCACTTATCGGATTCCGTGAGTCCAGACTCGCGATAGATAGAGGCAAGGGCACACTCGGGGCTACAGTAGTTTCCCTCGGCACTGTACATGTTCGTGTACACATCGTAGTGTGTGGGAACAACGAAGGAGTCGCCAGGAATGGAGTGGCAGCACCACAGGCACGCAGATCCTGGAGGGTATGATGTCTGGACAGAAAACTTGGACATTAGGTCGTGAATAACCGTCTCATCGAAGCGTCGTTCCTGGGCTTCGGTCGTCTGGAGAATATCAGAGTACTCAAGACCTCCTCCAGACGGGGCGGGGATATCCACCCGCTCCTCCTCGAAATCAAAGTCCTTCCCTATTCGCAGGAAGAAGATCACGGGCGGAAGCTCGACGGTTGGCTCTTCTGTGGCCTTCTTTCCCTTCTTTGCTCGAGCAGGGGGCATTTACATGAATGCGGATTTTCTGCGTAAAACGGACTGGCTTTTTAGGAAGGTACCCAGACACTACAAAATGGCGGAGGCGTACAAGAAACATACCCATCGGGAGCACATTCTCTCCCTTCCCGATACGTATGTCGGCTCCATCGAGACGTCTCATGAAGATATGTACGTTGTGGAAAATGAGACATTCATTCAGAAAAGCCTATCCTTCAACCCTGGATTCTACAAGCTGTTCGACGAGATTGTGGTGAACGCCCACGACCAAGTGGTGCGGATGCGGCAGCGAGGGTCCGCCAATCCCGTCAAGAATATCACAATTGAGATTTCGAGCGACAACAAGACGATCACAGTGGAGAACGACGGGGAGGGTATCACGGTGGCCGAGCATCCAGAGTACAAGGTATGGGTTCCGCAGCTGGTGTTTGGCGAGCTCCTGACCTCCACGAACTACGACAAGGACGAGAAGAAGCTAGTGGGCGGCAAGAACGGCTACGGCGTGAAGCTGGCCAACATCTTTGCGAAGACGATGACGGTGGAGACGGTAGATTCCGCATCGGGCAAGAAGTATACGCAGACCTGGGAGAACAACATGACGGTGGTGAACAAGCCAAAGATTGTGGCGTGTAAGTCCAAGCCGTATGTCAGCGTCGCATGGACGCCAGACTTTGGGAGGTTCGGGCTCTCGGAAATTACGCCCGATCTGCTGGGTGTCTTCCGCCGGCGGGCGAGCGATCTGGCGATGACGGTTGGCAAGGACGTCAAGGTTCACTGGAAGCACGGGGAAGAGAAGGTGCTCATCAAGTGCCGCGACCTCTCCGCTTACGCCTCGGAGTTTGTCAGCACGCCGGTAGCGGCACACACGAGCGACCGGTGGAATGTGGTGGTGGCGGACACGCCAGCGGACGGGTTTCTCCAGGTGTCCTTCGTCAACGGTATCTGGACATCCAAGGGCGGGACGCACGTGGACTACATCGTAAACCAAATCGTCTCGAATCTGTGCGAGTTTCTGGAGACGAAGAAGAAGCTGAAGGTCAAGCCGTCGCTGGTGAAGGAGAACCTTGCGGTGTGGGTGACGGCCGCAATTGAGAACCCGTCGTTCACGTCGCAGACGAAGGAGGCACTCACGACAAAGAGCACGGCATTTGGCTCAACATGTAAGCTGCCCGAGGAGTTCTTCAAGAAGGTGCGGGCTAAGTTGGAGCTGGTGGATAAGCTAGTGGTGGCCCAGAAGGAAAAGGATGAGAAGGAGAATAAGAAGAGCGATGGACGGAAGAGCTCCAAGATTTACGGTATCCCGAAGCTCGATGACGCCGCTCTCGCAGGTACCGCCAAGTCTGCCGAGTGTACTCTCATCCTCACCGAGGGGGATTCCGCCAAGGCAATGGCTCTCAGCGGTCTTACGAAGACTCAACGCCAGACTTTCGGAGTGTTCCCACTGCGGGGGAAAATCATGAACGTGAAAGATTCGTCGTCCTCCAAGGTCGAGCTGGCCAAGGAGATTGCCGAGCTGAAGAAGATTGTCGGGCTGGAGTCTGGCAAGACGTATCCGGATATCAAGAGCCTGCGGTACGGCCGCATTCTCATCATGACCGACCAGGACTACGACGGGTCCCATATCCGCGGTCTCCTCATCAATCTGTTCCACGAGCTGTGGACAGATCTGTTCAAGATCCCAGGGTTCCTGACGTACATGGCCACGCCGATCGTGAAGGCGACGAAGGGCAAGGAGACCCGAACGTTCTACACGCAGTTTGAATATGATCAGTGGAAGACGTCGGCAGCAGGGAACTGGTCGATCCAGTATTACAAGGGTTTGGGCACGTCGACGCGTGATGAGGCCCAGGAGTATTTCAAGAACATGAATGTCACGCAGTTTCGGTACACGGCCGACGCAGATTCAGAAGCGATCGATCTGGCGTTCAACAAGGCTCGGGCGGACGATCGCAAGGTCTGGCTCCAGGGCCACGATGCCTCCGCAATCGTGATCCCAAAGGCGGACAAGACGTTGTCGTACAATGAGTTCATCCATCGCGATCTCATCCACTTCTCACACTATAATCTCGAGCGGTCGATTCCGTCGGCTATTGACGGACTCAAGACGTCGCAGCGTAAGATCCTGTTTGGCTGCCTCAAGCGTAACCTGACCTCGAAGGTCAAGGTTGCCCAGCTGGCAGGATATGTTTCGGAACATGCGGGATACCATCACGGTGAGATGTCCCTCAACGAGACGATCATCGGTATGGCCCAGGACTTTGTGGGCTCAAACAATCTGGCGTGGCTGGTTCCCAAAGGCCAGTTCGGCACGCGTCTCGAGGGCGGCAAGGATTCGGCTGCGTCCCGTTACATCTTCACCTACCTCCAGCCGTACATGAAGGATCTAGTCCCCGCCGACGACCTGCCGTGTCTCAAGTACCGAGACGACGACGGGCTGTCCGTGGAGCCCGAGTGGTATGCTCCCGTTCTCCCAATGCTCCTCGTCAACGGTGCTCGCGGCATCGGCACCGGGTACTCGACGTACATTCCGTCGTACAATCCTACAGTCATTCGTGGTCTCCTCCTTCGGTGGCTGAAGGATGGTGAGAGCCTGACCTCGTTCCACATGACTCCATGGTACCGCGGATTCCGAGGAACGATTATTCCGAGAGATGATGGGTACGATGTGACCGCAGATTACTCGTACAATCCGAAGACCAAGACAGTGACGGTTCGCGACCTGCCGATCGAGTACTGGACCTCAGACTTCAAGGCGTTCCTGGATGCCCAGTGCGAGAAGAAGGATCTGGTCAAGGATTACACGGACACCTCTACGGATGTGGACGTGAACTTCGAGGTTGTTCTCAAGGATGAGATGACAGTACCCGAGATCGAGAAGAAGCTCGGCCTGTCGTCCCGCATCAAGCTCACCAACATGCACGCGTTCGATCGCCACGGGAAGATCCGCAAGTTCGTGTCCGCGGGCGAGATACTGGAGGAGTATGCCGCGACCCGTCTCCAACTGTACGGTGATCGTAAGACGAATATGCTGAAGGATCTGCGTGGTAAGCTCCCGTGGCACTCGAGTGTCGTGAAGTTCCTGACGCTCATGTGCGAGGACGCCATCGATCTACGGAAGAAGCCCCACGCCGAGTGTGTGGCCATCCTGGAGACGCATGAGCTCACAGATATTCCTGATCTCCTGAAGCTGCCATTCAGCAGCATGACGCTGGAGAACGTTCAGAAGCACCAGGCAGAGCTGGATCGTATCCGTGCTCGGATACTTGATATTGAGAGCACGACACCTGAGCGGTTCTGGATTGCCGATTTAGAGAATCTCGCCTTGTAGAGAGACAATGGACTACCAGAAAATTTTAGCAGGGACAGATGCCGAAGCCCGAGAAGATTACGATTATGATCCCCGAGTCGCTTTTTTGGAAACGTCCGACTCTGGTCCCAACGTTCAACCTCATCAGAACAAGCATCCGCAGTTCGTGGATGCTAACGATGCTGGAGGCCAGGCGACCATCGAGGAACTGAGCACTCCCGGACTCAGTGGTACCCTGACGTCGCCCGTCCAGGCAGCTCCAGGTATGGTCCCTCGAAAACGCAACATCGTCATTGATTCAGGACAGCGGGACTGGACAGTACAGCCAGACGCGTATGCGAACGTTTTTTCGTTTGGAACACAGATCCCTATCCAGATGGTGGGACCGCAAACTCCGTTCTACTTCAATAATCCCACGATCCCTATGGCTGCGTGGGAAACCCCGCTCACTCCCCCTAGCGTCGTATCTGGAGCTCAGGCCGCAGTTCAGACTATACCGAACAATACTCCTCAATCGTTCCCGACTGGAGTACCCCTGCCCGCATACGTGAACACCACAAACCAGGGACTTGTACGACCGTCCTACGGCTGGAAGATCGTTCTCTCAAATAATCAGCTCGTACATACTCCCACGCCCATAGATTACAACGATCCTCAGACCACAGTCTTCTTCTACCCGGTATTTGACGCTGCCCAGACCGCGGGTGCCCAGATTGGAATCGATATTCAGCCGAAGCAGTACGGGACAAGCAGTTACTCGTACTCTACCCAGCTGGCACTCTCAAACGTATCCGAAATCAGGCTGTGTCGGGCCATGCTTCCCGTCAGGAGCACGCAGCCGTATACCCCATCGGCCTTCTCCGACAGGATCGAGTACCCTGCGTCATTTCACGCACACTCGTACATTCTCATGACGATCGAGAACTTGAAGGGTAATTACCTAGGAGGATCGCAGATCGTACAGCAGGCGTTCACTGTTCTCACACAGAACGCTCGCAATCATTACACTGGAACTGGCACGTATCCTGGCCAGTTTTCAGATTACTATCCCTGGTCCAACGAGTCGTACAATTTTGACCCGCCCCTTGCCAAACTATCGAATGCCAACATCCAACTGTTCAACCCCGCAGGCATCGTGTTTTCGCAGATTGATAATCTCAATATCATCGACTTTGTGTTGGATATGTCAACGATCGGAAAGGTTCAGTTCTTTGTCAGCCAGACGACAAGCAATACAACATTCGGAAACTGTAATGCCTTCCTGGGATCCGATATTCGGGTCGGCGACGAAATCATCTTCTACACCCCCGCAATAACTCAGATCGCCGCAGATTCCAACTGTACCCCCGAACTCTCGGCATTTATGAATCTTTTGTCGAATAACTTTATTGTGACCGACGTGTGTGGTTCAGACTTTCCAGTGCCAAACTCGTTCCCTTTGATTACAAATATCGGTACGTCGTTCACGGCCGTTCCCAAGGTCGCAGGGTTTGCGGGAATGTCAAACTCCGTCACCACACTATGCGGACTGATAAGTACACTGTCGCAGGTATGCCTCCAGCAGTACACGGACGTTCCAAGCAATCTCTCCTTCGCGGGAAACCGCACGCTCACCCAGGATTATGTGATCCCGATGATGAACTTGAATGTCCAGGCCACCTTTGTTCTGGAAGTGACAACGATGGAGCCCGACTCGAAGAATATCCAGAGAATTATCCCGAACTAAAGATAAGAACAATAGATGCCCGCTGCTCCTCAAAACGGCGAAATCTATCCCCGCAGAACTGGCGATCTTAACGAGTATTATGTCGATACCTCTATCCGCGGTGCCCCGAAACACACCGGCTTCGTACCGAATCTCGCAGATCCGGAGACGGACAGCACTCAGGCATTCAAGCTGTTTTCGACGCACCATGAGGACCCGAAGCTGGCGTACGGTTCGACGTTTCAGCAGCAGGCGTTGATTCGCGTCCATACCCCGACGCCCGTAAATCAGGCCTTCTTTTCCGATACCAATATCCAGCATCTCCAGGACGAGATCCGGTACCGCGTATGGGTGAAGAGCGAAAAGAAGCACGTGATCGATCCCCAGCGTCTCGATGATCTGAAGACAATCATGCGGGCGTACTACCTCCAGTACCAGATCAACGATGAGCACAACCCTGCCAAGGAACTCAATGCCCTGAATGAGCGTGTTCTATGTTACTGCGTCGACGACATTCTGGGCTCTATAAATATGTGGCTGTACAACCGCGGCCAGACCCTCAATTACCCCGACCAAATCAGCCGGCCGATCAACCCTCACATCTATGGCACGAAGGGTGCGGAATTCAAAGCGTTCTTTTAGATTGATGACTAGTAATGAGTCTCGTGCGATTCGGAGATCGCGTGTACGGAAAACTTGATAATGACAAACTTCTTGTATGGGACGCAGGGTGGGATACGTTCCGTCCCATTGACAAGATTGTATGGAATCCACGCAGGAAAGAGGTTCAGGTTTTATACGGCCAGTTGTGTTCCGAGATATTCGACACAAAGTACGGGTTCGGAGACATGCAGACGGAGTGTGTGGACTTCACGGACAGGTTCATTTCCGACCTGGAGACAGCACCGACCATCGAAACAATCGACGAGTTCTGGAAGTGGACAGGACAAACGACCGTATGGTTCTACGACCGCATGATTGTTGTCCACCCGTGCTGTGCCAAGCCGAGCAGGACAGAGTATCTCCGCATCATGAACCTCCGAGCCAAGACGGCCAAACGTATCCCTCGTCAAATCAGGGGAACACTTAAACGAAGGAAGACACAACAATGAGAGTCAATATTGTATCGACGCACCGCAACCAGACAGGTCTAGCCCATGACGCAGATATCCTCCAGGGGATCTGGGCCGCTGCTGATGAGACCGTAAAGTTTCGCCGCATTCTGAATGCCCAGCCCGAATGCGACGAGGCAGAAATAAACGTGTTCCTGGAAGTCCTGAACCCTGCCCTGTTCACGTACGCTGCTCGGAACATCCTGATTCCCAATCCCGAGTGGACATACAAGACATGGATCCCGTACCTTGCGTCCCTTGACGAGATCTGGTGTAAGACGGAAGAAGCCGTGGAGATCTTCAAGCCTCTCCATCCCAACGTTAAGCATATTGGCTGGACATCCATTGCCAAGGGGATCCCCGAGAAGAAGAACTTCCACAAGGCAGTTGTGATAACTGGCAAGAACATCTTTCGGCACCCTCAGCTCATTGTGGACGCATACTCCCTGGCCAACATTAAGGATATCAAGCTCCCCGAGCTCCATGTGATCTATGACGGAACTCGGCTGAACGTCGATGTCCCTGAGACATTGACGAATGTAGTACTTCACCCGACGACCATGAAGCAGGGAGAATACGATGCCCTTCTACAGGAGTGCGGTCTCGCGATCTGCTGCTCGGGGGGCGAAGGGTTTGGCCATGCGGTCAACGAGGCTGCGTCGACGGGCTCTGTCCTGCTTCTCAACGATATTCCGCCGTTCAAGGAGTTTGGGTACGAGGCAGTATGGGTCAAGACAGAGAAGACCGTGCCCCACCCAGAGTGCTTAGGAGTCATTGCCAAGACCGCACCCGAGGCGGTGGTGGACGCACTTATAAAGTACGTAGGGATGTCGTTCAAGGAGCGGAAGGCAATGAGTACCCGCAACGCTGATCTGTACGTTGAGCGTCATGCTGCGTGGACAAAGGAGATGCAGGAGTTTCTGAAAGATTATAAGGCCGACGGAGTGTTCTCGGTGGATGCGGATGCTATTCCCGAATCTGAACTGCCCGGTGTCACCATTATTACGCCGACCCGAGATCGCCAGAAGTTCATGGAGATTTGTGCGGGTGCCGTAGAGTCGCAGTGTTATCCGAAAGACAAGATCGAGTGGATCATTATCGACGACGGCAAGGATACGTGCGAAGAGTTTGTCCGACATCTACCCTACGTCCGCTACATTCTTGAGTCTTCAGGAAAGACGATTGCGGCCAAGCGTAATTTCGCAGCCAGTCTCGCCAAGTTCCCTATCATTGTCCACTTTGACGATGACGACATTTACCCCCCGAACAGTCTTCTGTTCCGAGTGTCCATGATGCTCCGAGCCAAGAAGGAGTGTGCGTTCTGTACCACCCTACCGTCCTACGATATCGCAAACTACATTTCGTTCATCAACGTCCCCCCGATCCGTCTGCCACAGAGTATGCGGGTATCCGAAGCCACGATGTGCTATACTAAAAAGTTCTGGGAAGAGAAGGGGTTTCCAGAAGAGACCAAGATCGCAGAGGGACACGCGTTCATTCACGGACGTGAATTAAAGTGTATCGAGTTATCTCCACAGGAAATCATTGTGAGCCTAGTCCATCCTCGGACCACGTCCAGTCGTAAGGCCCCCCAGATTGAGCCGAATGGATGCCACTACGGATTCACAGAAGATCTATTTACGATGCTTTCGACGCTTGGTGAGTTTCTTAAGCAGAACCCACAGGTTTAGCGTCTCAGTGGCGGCGGCGGCGGCCTCCCTTCTCGAGCTTCTTCGACAGCTTGAGCAGGGCCTTGGCGACCTTCTTCGCCTTCGTGTGACGCTTGCGGCCACCCTCGAGCGTCTTGGGGGCATCCGCACCAGCCAGCTGGGCGGCATCCTCCTTCACCTCGGAGGGCGGGGGGGCGGGCAGCTCACCTCCGCGGCGGCGGCGGCCAGCGACCATCTCCTCGCCTCCGCGGCGGGAGTGGCGGCGGCGACGGCCAGCGACCATCTCATCACCGCCACGGCGGGTGTGGCGGCGGCGGCGGCCGCCAGTCGCGGGGGCAGCACCGAAGGGAGACGCAGAAGCGGAGGACCAGTATCCGGACATTTGTTTATACTTCATTGGAGAAGATTTTACGCAGAGCAGGTGAGACAGTCGGGCTGCTGGGGGCGAGCCTCAGGCTCCACTGTGAATTTCTGTGCCGAGGCGACGGCCTTGGTTCGGAGGTAGTAGCACCCAGTCTTGAGCCCCTTCTCCCACGCGTAGATATGCATGCTCGACAGCCGAGCATACGACGGATCCGCTACAAACAGGTTGAGGGACTGGGACTGACACACGAACGGAGCACGGTCGGCTGCCAAATTGATAATCGTCTTCATTGGAATCTCCCATGCTGTACGGTACCGCTCCTGGACATCGGGGGGCACACCCTGAACGCCCAGGACACTGCCGTTATTCGCAATAATCGAGGTTCGCAGCTCGGGTGACCACACTCCCAATTCTACCAGCTCGGAGATCAAGTACTTGTTGATCACAATGAAATCGCCAGCGAGGACATGGCGGACGTAGAGGTTGGAGGTAAAGGGCTCAAAGCACTCGTTGTTCCCGAGGATCTGAGACGTTGAGGCTGTGGGCATCAAGGCGATGGAGAGGGAATTCCGCAGACCCTTCTTGACACGATGACGCAGGGCCTGCCAATCAAGGTCCTCGGACAGAGGATTCACACGCCACAGATCGGGCTGGAGAATTCCCTGGGATGCGGGAGACCCCTCAAAGGAAGGATACGAGCCCTTGTCCACTGCGATATTGTAGGACGTGTGGAGAGCCGCATAGTAAATGTGCTCAAAGATCCGGCGATTGAGATCGGCGGCTTCGGGGGACGACCAGGTGATCCGCATCTTGGCCAGAACATCGGCCAGGCCCTGTACACCGATCCCGATGGGGCGATGACGCATATTGGATTCCCTGGATTCAGGGGTAGGGTAGTAGTTGCGATCAATCACAATGTCCAGGTTGCGGGCCAGGATCGCCACGTAATGCCGCAGGGCATCGAAATCGTAGGTCTTGTCCTCCTTGACAAATCGGGTGAGTGAAATACTGCCCAGATTACACACTGCGGTTTCGCCCGCATCCGTATACTCAAAGATCTCACTGCAAAGGTTTGAGCTCTTAATTGTCCCCAGATTCTTCTGATTGGACTTGAAGTTTCCAGCATCCTTGTAGCACAGGTAGGGCGTACCCGTCTGGATCTGGGCGTCCAGGATCATCTGCCACAGCTTCTGGGCAGGAACAGCCTTGCGACCCTTGCCCTCTGCCTCATACTTGCGGTAGAGGACAGTAAACTCCTCGCTGTGAACATCCGAGAGACCCGGGCACTCGTGAGGGCACATCAGTGTCCAGTCCCTGTCCTCCTTCACACGCCGCATGAACTCGTCGGGAATCCACAGACCGTAAAAGAGATCGCGAGCACGGTCCTCTTCGGCACCCGTATTCAACTTGAGACGCAGGAAGTCCTCGATGTCCGCGTGCCAGGGCTCAAGGTAGACCGCAAAAGACCCATTACGCTTGCCACCCTGGTTGACGTAGCGAGCAGTGTCATTGAACACTTTCAGCATCGGGACAATGCCCGTAGATACTCCGTTGGTTCCTTGGATGCGGGAGTTCTTGGCACGGATCTTGTGGGCTGCCAAACCGATGCCACCAGCCCACTTGGAGATCTGGGCACAGTCTCCCAGCGTCTCATAAATTCCTTTGATCGAATCAGCCTTAAAATCTAGGAGGAAGCAGTTTTCTGCGACAATGCCGCCAACACTGTACGAATGATCGTCTTCAACGCCAAACGTATATACAAAGTGTGGCCGAGCGGCTGAGATGGTTTTATTATTTATACGCACGAACATTGTTCCGTCGATACTTCGAAATTGTTTCCAAGATACATCAGACATTGTCTCCAAACGATCATCTTCGTAATATTTCTTAACATGTCCATTTACCAGGTCCCCTGGAACAGACATACGTCCAGTTGCCTTTTTGGTCTCGGTAGCCCCCATAAATGTAACAGTCAAAGGAATACCCACCGAACGTGCCAGATAAAATATGTCGTTCACAAGTGGGGGGTTTGTAAGTTGAATAGTAATGCTGTTCGTCTTCGATACACAGCCGTCACTTGATACGAGACCCGCAATGAAGTATTTAATGTTTTCGTATGAAAGGCGATTGAAAAAGCTCGGAAGTCGCTTACCGTCAAATTTACATTTGAATATTTTCTTGAATAAAGCCGCTACAATTGTGTTGTTTACAACAATCGTTACCATATGGTGTTGGTCTTTACTTACGGTTATGTGATCTACACCCAGCATGTTCACAAACGCAGCTTTCACAAACTCAATCAACACTGTATTTGTATCGTGAGATACAATATTTATGTTCCGAGGGACCATATTTCTTGATGAATTCTTAGCATGCGTTACAGATCCATCTCCGTACCAAATGCCCATCAATTCCATCGTTTCATTATTAAATGCCCAATAGCGATTGAATGGTTCTCCCTTTTTAGTATGATTACGAACCTCCGTCTCGTGATGAGATGTATAATGATATGTTGGGTATACCTTATCATCAATAAATTCATAGCTATAATGAATAGTATCACCATCACCATCAATCGTGTCAAGTATTGACTTTGTGTCGAGAATATAGGTTTCACTTGCTGTTTTGTTATTTGGAATCGCGACCCAATCTCCCGTGCGAAGATAATCAACACGATTCCAGGTAGGCGGTTGATTCCACTTCTCCTGTTCATCGGATATAGACCAAAGACGATGATTCCCTGTTACAGTGATAGATGGTGTTCCCGCCATCTTAATATCAAAAAGGGTGCGGTCTCCCAGAAGATTTGTATGTAATTGTTTCACCTTCTTCACATGTCCAGTGTGGGTAACAACCTCATCTCCAATTTCAACACTTTCAATTGGTTTCACACCATTCATCGTATGAACAAGCGTTCCAGCTACAAAACAAGAACTTAATTGCGTATGGTTCGTCCCCGCATTGAACAGGGTGGGAGTCGCATGAATAAAGTATCCCCGCGACAAGGCATCATACGTCTCAGCGATCCGACGCATATTCGGGATATACTGGGTTGGATACCCGAAATGCTCCGTGGTATACTCGTCCGTGTGAATTTCCACTGCTACACGCATCCACATATGCTGGGGCCGCTCAACAACCTTGCCCGCAATCTTCTGGAGATAACTCTTCTCCAGTGTCTTGAACCCGAAGTAATCAAACAGCTCAAAGTCGCGATTGTAATCGATGATCTCCTGGATTCCGACCATCCTGGATACTTCCCAGATCTTCTGCGAAACAACCCCCTGAGCATATAGGAGCTCAGCACACTCCTTGAACGTGGCGGGTGTATTCTTGTGATGATTGTCGATGGCGATACAAGCGGCAAGCTTACCGTAATTGGGATGGGCACGACCCACCATCATGGCGGCCGTCTCTGCCGCAAACTCGTCCAGCTCCGATGTCTTGATACCGTCCTGGATCTGATTACAAACCTTCTGGGCTACAAGTGCCGGATTCACATGATCGATGCCAACGGCCAACGTCTGAATCCGATGAAGTACCTTATCAAACGAGACCTCTTCATGGCGTCCGTCGCGTTTGATGACGTACATCTTCTTACCTATATCACCCGTCATACTCTTAAACACCTATAATATTTGTACGGATGTGCATTGACTCGAGCTCCTTGACATAGAGGGCCATAGCATACGGCATCCGAAGAACTTCGATTTCGCCCTCTCCAGTGCTATCTAGCAGTCCCGTCTCTTTCTGGAAGATAACTTCATGTTCGTCGGACCGTTTCATGAACGACTCTTCGATGAACCCTGAAACGCCGTGGGCAATCAAGGCATCACGCTCCATTTCTCCGATACGCAGGCCACCCCCGGCGGACCGACCTTCCAGTGGCTGGTGTGTGAGCAGGGTCTTAGATCCAGTATCGCGGTAATTGATCTTGTCCTCCACCATCAGCTTGGAGCGGATATAGTATGTCGGTCCCACAAAAATCTCCATCTCCATCATTTCACCTGTCTGACCGTTGTACATGATCTCCGAGCCATTATACTCGAGTCCCACTTTGCGGAGGAGTTCGCGATATTCGGTAATTTGGTCGCGAGCGGTGAATGGGGTAGAGTCGATCATAGCACCCAAGGAAATACCCGCACGTGTTGACATAGACTCCAGCAGCTGACCTGTTGTCATGCGACTTGGCATGGCATGGGGGTTCAGAATCAGGTCGGGACGCAAGCCCTTGGCTGTGAACGGCATATCGCACTCGTCCATGATCATTCCAACCGTTCCCTTCTGGCCCGCACGCGAACTGAACTTGTCT
>Ga0136644_10001077_pt1 | contig 21620 bp, 18 predicted proteins | sample C_130820_EF_Meta_FD_94780 | JGI IMG/M metagenome (GOLD analysis project Ga0136644, IMG submission 94780) | Freshwater microbial communities from Lake Croche, Canada to study carbon cycling - C_130820_EF_MetaG (v2) (version 2) | ecosystem: Environmental > Aquatic > Freshwater > Lake | place... | reverse complement strand
CCGCACATGGAGAGCCTTGGGCTCCACTGCAACGACCTCGAACTTCTCGCCGATGACGTCGTTCTCCTCATCCATGAGCACTACGGAGCGGCCGGCGATCGTGCCTTTGGTTGACTTGGTGGGAATCGTCCAGAGAGTGGTGTCTGCACCGGCTTGAAAGGGGGCCTTGGCTACGCTTCCAGCCATAAAGGTGGCCGTCACGTTGTCGAGACTGTAGGAATCCAACACCGAATTGCGGCGGACATAGGCCAGCAGGTCAATGTGGAGCCGCCCTTCGCCCGTAATAACATAGAAGGTATTGTCGCCCATCGCCGAGGAACTGAGGAACTTTTCCTGCAGCCGCACGCCCTTGTCTGTAACACGGCTGAAGGCCCGCAGAGCCCCGTTACAGTGATTGACTGTCGCGCGATCCCAGAGATACTTGTCGTCAAAGCCGAAGATATTGTAGCCAATCATACAATCGGGATCAATCTCCTCAATCAGCTTACACCAGCCTTGGATAAGAGCGCGCTCCGTTTTGACAGGATAGGTATTGACGGGATACTCGCCGCCTTCGGGCCCGGCCACCTTGTTGCACGTGCCGAGCACAAAGATATCCTTCCGCACCGGTTTACTGTTTACATAGACCACGGAACCGATCTGAATAATAGGATCGCCGTCAGGGGGCGGGAGTGTCTTGGTAAGATGGGCCTCGAGCTTGTCAATCGCATCCTCTCCTGTAAGATCCTTCGGCCATCCCTTTTCCACGGGTGTCGTAGCAGCCACTACTTCGGCCATCGCGGTCGGCGACCCCGTCATATAGATACGGCTGATTGGACAGGCTTTGCCTTCAATTGCAGCAAGAATGACGGGCCACGTTTCTCCAAACGTCGCGAGACCCGCTTCGATCAGCTCACGGGCGGGCTTTCTCCAGGTCTTAATGGCCAGCGGGAAATCGCCGTGACTGCTTGTGCATTCAATATCCCACGACATCATCTTCAGCGGTGCCACTGTGAGCTGAACGGGATCCGGTGCGGGAACCACATGCTCTACAGAGGTGATGGCTTGAATGATGGTGGTCGTGACGGACTCTTCATCATCCTCCCATGCATCAGGGGGAACCGTCACCCAGCCCGCCGGCTTGATCTCACGGATATGGAAGAAACGCAGCAGGGGATCAATGTTTGCTTCAAAGACGCGAAGGGTGATCTCAAAGGGGGCTGGGAGTGGGATGGGAAGAGCTGTCTCCTTATCCTGACAGAGGTCCCGCAGCTTGGTCCAGAGTCGTTTGGATTCCGTTTGCACTTTTAAGAAGCGATCTTCGCGATTGTCGTTGAAATCCCAGAAAGATTTATGTCCTTCGACGGCGAAGGTGACCGTGCGCGCCTCATCCTCCTTGAGCTCCCTAGTTAGGTAGCGTTGATAGGCAGTGATGGTTCCCTTTGTCCAGGTTTCGGGGATCTCAATGAAGAAGAAAGGCTCGAAGCCGGTCACATTCAGACTCACGCTTTTGCCCTCTGCTGTAGAGCCAAAGAGCGTAATTTGATAGGCGCCGGCCACATCCTTTGTAGTGGCGCCTAGCAGTTGAAATTGCAATGATGAAGTTGTCATGGTTTGTCGGGGCTTGCCGAAGGCAAGGGGTCAAGTTTTCAGTTCTGTTTACGCCTATATGTCTTGGATCGACGCTTTTTAGCAGCAGCCCCGAGCCCGGAGGAGCGAGAAGAGGAAGATGAGGGTGGAAGCATACCGTAGGCCGCCAAGAGTGCAGCTGCGGGAGCTGCTTGACGCGCGACCGCCACAAAGGCGGACCAGGGGTCCCCTCCCCGCTGAGTTTGAGTCCTGGCACCGCCCGTCATGGGCTCCGTATAAATCGGTGTGGCGGGAAGAGGTGACAGCGGATTCTCTTCACTACCAGCAGGGTATGGTGTTGCTTTTCTGTTTGCTGCAGGTTGAAACCGGGAGGCTTCTGTGATAGTATCCTCTTCAGAAGCTAGCTCGCTCGTGCGCAACATGGGCATTTCATCGGATCCTGGTTCAGTTTCAGTCATGATATTTGTTGTATCGCTTGTTATAGCATTTGTCATGTTAGTTTCATCACGGATGTTGGACTCCTCATGAATGCCACCCTGCGGATCCACAAAGAGAACCGTGGGCACACCTGAGACTGACTTCTTGGCCGCCATCGGTGTCTCAGAATAGACACTGTGCTCCATACTGACCATGTGCGCCTTCTTGCCCTGCGTCTTGCACAGGCGCTTCCAAATAGGCATATAGGATACACAGTGGGGGCACGTGGTGGAGTAGATGAGCATGATGACACGCGGCCCTTTTGAAATGAGAGACTGCACCATCCCATAGTCACGTGATGATGTCAAGTGCATGACTCGTGCTCCGGATGCCCTCCTGGTAGCCGTTCGACTCCTTCTACGACTGCTCCTATGTTTCACCATCCTACTGAATGCATAGAAAATCATCGACACCAGATAGAGATGGAGATAAATCCGGCAATAGTTGTGGGTGTCTTAGCCGGGCTGGCAGTGCTAGTTATCCTTGTTCTATATCGTATGACTTCTTCTTCAGCCCCTGTATGCCCGAAAGAGATTCACCGAAAGACAGAGGGCTCCCTTGTTTTACATCCATCAGGTCAAACCTTTCAGGATATGAATGCCTTCCAACAGTGGTGGAACTCCTCCGGGCTCAATCGTCACTGCCCTATCCCGCGACTTACAGGGGCCCATGAGGTGCCGGTGTTGGTGAATCCGGATAGACCTATGCGGGGAGCTGAAGAAACCTATGCCAAGACGCCGATCAACAAGGTGGATGATTTTGAATTTGCCCGCATTTATGGTGTTGAGCGGGGTGATGAGATGGTGATCCCCCGACAGAACTTTAATATGATTTTATCTAATCGCGCATTTGATGATGCTAACAAGCCGATTTCTGCTGAGAGTCGGAAGGATAGCTATCGTGGTGTCGTAGAAGGCTTCACTGCGACGGGCGATCTGACCTCGGATGCAGCCGATCGATATGGCTCTTCAGCCAGCGAAGCCGCTGCGCGGTTCGGCGAAACCTCCTCTATCGGTTATACTGAAGCCGCTGCGCGGTTCGGTGAAGTCATTCTCGACGAGCCCGACAAGGATTGCAAGATCAGTCGCGAAGAGAAGAAAATTGCCAAAATGGTAGCCAAAGCCTATGAAAATGATCCAAACTTTGACCCCGTTGTCGGCAAGGTGGGAGTCAATCAATGGGAAGTCACCGAACTCATCCCCAGGCGACGGGGAGAGGAGCAGGAAGTGATTGTAGAGGAGGAGATCTTGGATCCGAAACGGGAGGCCGTCAATATCAAGTTCCGGTATCCGGGTGAAGAGGGACAGGATCGTCGTGAGATGATTGACCCCTTCTTCCCGCCCAGTCGCCCTGGTGCAGAGGGTCATTGGGGCCGGCATAGGGACGATGAACATAAAGGCAGTCACCGAGCGGAGAATGATCCCTATTACGGCTATGTGCCAGGCCTTGAGCGACCCTTCGGACCCACCTTCGATCATTTCTCATGGACCTAGAACAGATGGAGTTCAAGACCAAACACTCGTTTGAAACGCGGGTTGCAGAAGCAGGCCGTATTCGTGAGAAATTCCCTGGCCGGGTCCCTGTTATCATAGAGCGCGCAGCAAAAGATAAATTGCTTCCACCTATCGATAAGAATAAATTCCTCGTGCCGGCTGATCTGACGATGGGGCAATTCATCTTCGTAATCCGAAAGCGTATTTCACTTTCCTCTGAAAAGGCCCTCTTTGTATTCTGCAACAATTCTCTCCCGACGACCGGTTCCCTTATGCGCGAACTCTATGGATCTCACGGGGATCACGATGGTTTTCTCTACATGACCTACTGTGGTGAGAATACGTTTGGCTTCTCCTTCTCCTCAGGCTCCTGTCCTGTAAATGTGACTTGAGGGACTGTGCCGGTGTATACAGCAACGATGAATATAATCAGAAAGTTTCCATGGTATAGCGGGATTATTGCTGTGGCCACGCTAGCAACATTCTTCTCTCATCAGAACCCCGGCTCTATCTTCTTGTCATGTGCAAGTTACCTGGGGCTCACGACCTGGTTTCTAGCCGATCTTGTGATAGCCGCGTCTCATACAGAAACCTTCCAGCGCGTGTTTTTCTTAAATATATTTATCTTTGGCGCATGGCTCACTCTCGCGGAAGAACTGCATACAGTATGGCTCATCCTGTATGGTGTTAAAAGTTATTGCGTTGCGAGCCTTCTTTTAGATGCAAACAATTTTCGGCGTATTCGTTAGAATGTCAGATCAGCAAGCGTTCAAATATCAACGAATCCTTACATTATCTCCTAAAGCATTTAGTCTTCTTAGAGCAAATTTGCGGCAAATTAAGGATGCCCACCCGGACATGCCCTTTTTCTTTTTCCGTAAACAAGCAAGTGAGGTTAAAATTTTTGGGCATACCGTGACAGAAACTATTAAATTTAGTTTCATCGTATCTGCATTTTTGAGGGAAAACGGGATCTCGCCCAGTGAAATTCAGATGGCAGACCCTGTTCCTATCCCACAGGGCGCACCGATGGGGGGTGCTGGAGGTGGTGCAGCAGCCGCTCCGGCAGTGGGCGGTTTAGAAATTCCTCTTGCTAACTATGCCAGCGGCAACTCGAATGCATTCAGTGGATTATCTTTTGCAGCCTTAAATCGAAATGTAGGCAGGTTACCCACATTTGCTGCGCCTGCGCATGCGTCTGCGCCTGCCGATGCTGCCCCGGCTCCGCGACCACTAACAATTGCTGCAAATGGAAATGTAAATGTGCGTGGAGAAACACTTCTATTTGGTAACGCCGTAGAAACAAATGTTGGTGGCGAAAATATTCTAGCGGGTAGCAGTCGCCGAAGACGTCGGTCTACTCGTAGATCAAGGAAGTCAAGGAAGGAAAGGCAGTCAAAAAAGGCACATCGTAGTCGTAGAGCCTAAACCCATGCGCGGACAAAAAGAGTAAATGGATCTCCATAAAGCAAAAGCAGATCTCCTGGATGCCTACATGCGCACAGGAGATCTGGGAGCACTTGTAACCGCCTACACGGATTTGAAGGCGCAACGATCTAGACAGCAGAAGTTAAACAGACAGGATGCCTATCAGGGATATGGCTACTTTGATTGTGGATGTGAGGGAGCGGGCTCTTGCTGCATCCTTAACAACTCAGGGGACCGCATACAGCACACGGGCACTGGAAGTCGGTGATTTTCTCATACAAGCAGCGGATGGGCGACCTCTGTTGGTAGTAGAACGAAAAAGTCATGCAGATTTTGCAGCGAGCAATCGCGATGGTCGCTACAGAGAACAGCGGGCGCGGCTTATGACGGTGCGCGGCAATGGTGCCGCGATCCTTTATATCCTTGAAGGAACCTGGTCAGCCGCTCTGGATCGCACCTATGGCTCGACGAGTGAAAAGACACTACAGCGACTGACGACTCGCCTCCTTCTTCGCTACGGCATTCCTGTTCTAGCTGCCGCCTCGATCCAGGAGACGGGTCGATGGTGTGCTACTCTGTTGGCACAGCTTACAGAGGATCCCACAGTATTTGAGCCTGAAGACGGCTTGAGTGCTGCAACTGCCTCTGCTATTGCGGACTACACTGCCACCTTCTCCTCTATTAAAAAGGGAAACAAGGATGCCGATTCGACGGCGGCCGCAATGCTGTCGGCTGTTCCAGGACTCGGATCCAAGAAAGTGGAGGCTATCCTTGCGACTCATTCACTGGCCTCTCTTGCAGCTCTATCCGCGGTTGATCTAGCCGCACTCTCGGTAGGAGACCGGGCACTTGGCGCAAAGGCCGCTGCCACTCTTTATGAAGCGCTTCACCATAAATAGTTTATCCTACGCGAGCAACTGTAACGGGATACGTTGCAGGATCTGCGGACCAGGTCCGAATATAGAAAATATCATATTCATCTCCGGAAACACCTTCTGTTGTCGCCCCATTTACACGCTGCACAAGACGATATATATTGAGATGAAGACTGCCGGATCCTGGTATATAAGTTGTTACAGATTCTCCAAGGTCACGATACAATGAGGATGCGCGACCAGGAGGACCACCATGGGTAGCGGCAAGGAATTCGGCCTCTGTCATCACTGCAGTTCGGGTTGCATCCTCGCTGGGATAAAAGTAATCCGTTCCCTGAACTGCGATGAAAAACTTAATGCGCGCGCCAATTTGAGCAAAAGAACGTTGGGCGGAGGACATATATTATATCAATATATTTTATGCTTGCAGAGGTCTGGCGTTGCCCTCTTGCCAGAGGTCTGGCGTTGCCCTCTTGCCAGAGGTCTGGCGTTGCCCTCTTGCCAGAGGTCTGGCGTTGCCCTCTTGCCAGAGGTCTAAACAGACCCTCCTGATCTAGGATAGAATGTCAGCCGCCGAACCGAAAGTCTACAATCCCTGGAACGCCAGCAATCGTGATATTCCGGACTCTGAGTTAGTTCGGATCGCCAAGTATATGCCCAAACGCGTGGATCTGTTCCGCCAAGCGTGTGTGCATAAGTCATTCGTCGCGCGGGAGGAGCACAAACATGAGGGTCAGATTGTAGTTCCCCGGCCCGCGGACTGCATGCCGCTCAAAGCAGCGGACAATGAGCATCTGGAATATGTGGGGGATGGGATCCTGGACGCAATCGTGGGCGATTATCTGGAGCGTCGCTATCCAGGGGAAGGTGAAGGCTTTTGGACATCTCTTCGGTCAGAACTGGTCAACAACGAACATCTGGGCTCCCTTGCACTCAAGATGGGAATGGGGCCCTGGATCATTATTAGCCGGCATATGGAGGAAGTCTGTGGCGGACGCACGAATCATCGGATGCTCGGCTCCATGTTAGAGGCATGGATTGCGGCTATGTATAGAGATCGGTGCAGCACGGACCCAAAGACTGCGTTTTGGCATGTGCAACAGTGGGTAATTGATGTGTTGGAAACCTATGTTGATTTTGGCGAACTCATAGCGACAAACACGAACTACAAGGATCAGCTGTTGCGGTTCTTTCAGGCCACGTATCACCAGCCACCGCGGTATAAGGAAGTTAGCACGGAGGGGCCGTTGCATAGTCGGACTTTTACGATGGGTGTGTTGCTTCCGGATGGGAAGGTGTTGACAACGGCGATTGCGCGGAATAAGAAGGATGCAGAACAAGAGGCTTCCCGGCTTGCGCTTGTTGCTCTGGGACAGATTCCAGGACCCTAATTAGATGAAGTCTGCCGCAGCAGGTCCGAAGCCTACCTTTGGGGCTCCAAAACCAAAGTTTGGTGCGGGCCTTGTGATTAAAAAGGCGGAGAGTGCTCTTACTGCAGCTGCTGCACCTTCTGCACCTGCAGTTCCAGGCCCAAGTGGTGGTTCTGCTCGTAATCAAACTTTGGAACCGCTGGTGACAAAGAAGGTTGCTACAGCTGCTAAGGTAACACTTCCACCTGCTGTTGCTGCTGCAACACTAACAGTGTTACCACCTCCGCCACCAAAGACTCTCCCTCCGCCTCCTTCACTGCCACCTCCCCCAAGAATACTCCCGCCGCCTCCTTCACTTCCACCTCCACCATCACTGCCACCTCCACCAAAGACTCTGCCAGCAGCAGCAGCAGCAGCCGCTGAGGACGTAAGCCTCGTTGTAGAGGAAACAGCTGCCTCCAAAGCTCTGGCAACCGGGCTGGCGCGTCAAGCAGCCTCTATGACGGCAGCCGCAGCGGCTGCTGCAGCTGGCTACTCCGGCCCTGGCCCCGTTCTCACAGAAAGTGAATTTGAACGCGATGAATCCAAAACGGTGGAAGCCTTGATTATGGCCGACCCTATTGATATCAGTGCCAATGTGTATCGACCCATTACAGCCCCCTCCTTTCGCCGATTTATCGTGGAAACATTCTTGCCCTATTCTCCTACCCTGACCCGCATTAAACGGGAGAAGAGCGACAAGTTTACCAAGGCTCCTAAAGTCTTTAATCCGAATGCCTGTAAGGAGCGACCCGAAAAGCTCGAGACCTTCTATTACCAAAAGCTGGTTCGAGATTATTTAGCATATTTCTCTCCGTATCGCGGTCTCTTGGTCTATCACGGTCTCGGCACAGGCAAGACCTGCACGTCCATTGCCGCAGCCGAAGCTCTCCACCACGGAGGTATGAAGACGATCTATATCATGACGCCGGCAACCCTGTCGCCCAACTACAAGAAGGAACTCGGCAAGTGCGGCTATTTCCCTCTTAACATCCAGAACCACTGGGCTTTCTTACCCGTCGCAGATCCCAACAATACGGCAACCTTGGAGTTTACTTGGCTCCGCGATGTGCTTGGCCTCTCCGCCGAGACAATTCAGAAACAGCGGGGGGGCTGGGTCCCAAACCCTGCCAAGCCGACAAACTGGGAGGCCCTGAGCCCCGAAAGCAAGCGGGCCGTTCTCCAGCAGCAGGATGAACATATGCGACACCGTTTCAAGTTCATCCATTACAACGGTATTCCTACCGAAATGTTATCCAGACTTGCCATGTCGAGTCTGCGGGAGGGTAAGCCGATGTTCGATGATTCCGTAGTGATTATCGATGAAATTCACAATTTAGTCCGCACGATCAACGGCACCAAACTCGGCAGTCGTCCTAGCCACATGGTTGCAAATGAAATAGAGCCGCGGGAGTTTACATGGACACAGCGCCTAGGTCGCGAACGCGTCGGATTCCGCTATCCCCGCGGCTATGCCTTCTACCGTCTCCTTCAAAATGCGGTCGGCTGCAAAATCATGGCACTGTCCGCTACACCGATGATCAACTATGCACAGGAACTGGCGATCCTCATGAATCTGATTGGCGGTGAAATTCGGATGCTGGAGATTTCGCTGAAATCCATGGATCGTTCGCCGGCGACATCGACGCTGCTCATCCAGTGGGCGCGGGCTCATCCTGAGATTGATTTCTGTGAGATTGATAAAAATGAAGAGGAAGACATTGTGCTGAATGTGACACCGGTGCCTCATGGATTCAAAAAGGTTGTTGGGGCGGACTTTGCGAGTCGCGGATTTGTCCGTGTAGAAGGCGCAGACGAGGCCCCTGTATCTGAATCCAGGGAGCGTAACATGGATCGCTGGGCGGTTTCACTGCTAAAACAGATGGAGGATAAGAACTTCATTGTAGTGGGCGGCTCCGTTACATCTGCAGAGGTCGTGGAGTCTGCAAGGGCAGCAGTGGATACATCCATTGCAGCCGCGATCAAAGAACAGGAAGAGGATCATGAGGGGACCGTTGCACCGCCTCCTTCGGAGGAACTGGAAACAGCGGCCCTGCCACTCGAAACGGCAGAAGGCCCGCCAATCAAGCTAGTGATCGCTGCACCCACTGTTGCCCCCTCCGCAAAAGCCGCAAAAGCCGTGGCGCGAGCCCGCACAAAGTTTGATGCCGAACGCGGCACAGTGTCCATGTTAAGTCGGACAAAGCAGTTTCGCATTCACATATTTCCATTGCTTCCAGATGGACCTGATGAATTTACGAATACGTTTGTAAATCGCGCGAATCTTACAATACAGTATCCTGATATTTTGAAGGCACGTATTTCGGGGCTGGTGTCTTACTACAGGGGTGGCTCGGAGGAACTCATGCCTCGTGTGGGTCGGAATATACTCGTATCGGTCCCCATGTCAGATCACATGTTTGCAGGCTATGTAGAACTGCGTGAAGAGGAAATAAAGTCGGAAGAAAAAGCGGCAGGAGGGGGTGAGGATGTGGGAGAGGGCGCAAAGGCGGCCGGGCGCGCCATGACAAAGAAAGAGATGGATCTCTATACACAGGCCACAAAGGATTCTAATACGGGGTTCAAATCGGGGACACGTGCGGCGTGCAACTATGTATTTCCGACGGAAGTAAAGCGGCCGAAGTTATCGGAGAAACAGCTAAAGCAGGTGTTGGGGATTGACAAGGGGCGCACTATTGCAGTAGACCGCGGTGACTATTTGGAGGCTCCTGCTGCCCCTCTCGGGGCAAGGGCTGCTGCTGCTGCGGGCGAAGGCGAAGGGGGCGAAGGGGGCGAAGGCGAAGGCGAAGAGGGCGGTGAGAGTGAAGAGGAAGTAGCTGCAGTTGTTGATCCCGCGCTCTCCGCCGAACTCAGCCGGATTGTCGGCGGCCTCATGGCAGGCCTCGAAGCCAATGCCCCTCAATTCCTCGACAGAGGGCTGCCTGAGTATTCCCCCAAGTATGTAGCCATGATGGCCAACATACGAACGAGCCCTGGCCCCGTTCTCGTCTACAGTAACTTCAAAACCCTCGAAGGCCTCGGTATCTTTTCGGCGGCCCTGCGGGCCTCGCCAGAGCAGTGGCTGCCGATCGAACTGCAGAAAACTGGCGATGGCCAGTGGGGAATCCCACCGGCTCTCCTTGGCCCCACCACACGGGGGCGACCGCGTTACATTCTGTATACCGGTGATCAGGATCTCGACAAGCGCCGTCTTCTGCTCCAGTTCTACAATGCGGACTTGGTGAATCTGCCCCCGCTGTTAAAGAGACAGTGCCAGGAGCTCTTGGATGGTGCGCCAGACAATCGCGATGGCCGTGTCTGTCGCGCCTTTATGATTACTGCGAGCGGTGCGGAGGGCATTTCGCTATTAAACACGCGCCAGGTGCACGTTATGGAACCGTATTGGAACAATGTGCGTATCCAACAGGTGATTGGGCGCGCGATCCGCCTCTGCAGTCACATGAATCTTCCATGGGAGGATCGTGTAGTGGATATCTTTACCTACAAGGCAGTCTTTACAGATGATCAGAAGGCGACCAAGGCGCGGAAAGTTATGATGAAAGATGCGGGTGAGACTACGGACGAGAAGATTTTGAAGATCGCGATTTATAAACAACAGCTGGCGGACGGGCTGTCAGAGATTACACAGGCAGCGGCGATTGATTGTGAGCTCCATTTCCATGAACATGGTGCTGTCACACGGTGTATGAAGTATCCTGTCAGTGGCGGGCCGACCTTTGCCTATCATCCAGATTGGAAAAAGGATAATAGACAGTCGCAGATGGGAGCCCGATATAAGGAAGAATCTGCAAAGGTGGCATTGAGTGCATTAGGAGCATCAGCGGCAGCCCCTGTAGGCCGCGCCCATGCTGCAGCAGCTGGCGATGAATAAATAGATTATTAGAGCGAACGACACCATGTCATTTGATCTACTAAAATTTTGCGACGCGCTTTTACTGCAAGGGCGCCGTTACTAAAAATACATTCTGACCTGTGTAGGTTGGAGGTCCAAGTTCCATCTGTTGTCCTAGAACGCCATAAATAATGAACTGATCCGGATAATTATAGGACTGAAAGGCGATCGCCCCATTGCCCTGTGGAATGATCTGAAACGAGGAATCGCTGTTGAACTGTTCATCGCCACCTGGATTTTGCTCCATCCAGATTTGAAAGTTCGAATGGCGCAGAAAGAATCCGGGATACTGCGTGCTTTGGATGCTTACATAGTTCTGAACTCCATTATTACCAGCGGAGATAACAAATGTCGAAATATTAATCATATTCTGTGTATACATGGAACGAGAGGCCGCGGCTATATTGCCAGCCTGCGCATTTGCAATCGCGGCCTGCAAATTATCAGGGTTATCGGTCATCATCGGCCAACCACCCGTATTAGGATTAAATATTACATGATTAGCAACGGATGTGCTAGGGCGCAGAGAGAACTGGGTGCCGATTGCCAGATAGGGCAGAGGCGGAGCCTTTACGGCGATACCAAACACATCCCACAGACCATTAATCCCCTGTTTCCGCGCATCATCCATCCAAAAGGCAAGGCCATCTAGCACGTTCTGCCATGTGGGATAGTATTCCAGCTGCGCCCAGTAGGCGGCACTAGTATCCGCAAGGATTGGCGAGTTGGCAGGATAGCCCAGCGCCATGCCTGCCTTACGGATGCAGCTCATTGGAAATGGTGAATTCGCTGTCTGTGTATCCGAAGGCCCAGGACAGTAATCGATCGTTGCATCAAAGCAGGCATTCTGCGCGGCGCGATTCCCCGCAGCCGCTTCAAACCGTAGAGCCGCCAGCGTTTCAAATGCCATATCAATGCTAGCAGCACCCGTATTAATAACAGACGCATCCATGGTAAACCCGCGCTGCATCATCGCCGCATTGGCATCATTAAACGGTTGAAATCCACCTGGAAGAGATCCTGTAGAGAGGGCCAAGCCCAGTGCTCCATTCGGGCTGCAGCCGGTGTAGGGTAGCATAGCCTGATAGCAAGAGGGTGTGAGAGGATTCATGCTGCATTCGCCTGCTATACTACCAGGAACCTGCTGGGGAACAAAGCCAGGAGGCGAACCAGGAGGCGGCGGGGGCGGTGGACATGACTGTCCCTTCTGGATAATTCCCCCGCCAGGACAATCTCCTCCTGCAGCCTGCGGATAGGCCGGATTGCCATTGCCATCCGTGATGAGCGCCATATTGGTGCCGGGGCACCATCCAATATTGGGATACGTGACATACTGGATATCAGGGCACGCCTGCACCCGCGCGGCCTGTTTCATTCCTTCTGCCTGTGCAGCGGCAGCCGGATCCCATAACCATTGTCCTGATCCATTTGTGGCATCCAGATTCACTGACATGGGGCCTTCGACCGATCCGTGAGCCCCTGTAGAGGATAGTGAAGGATTCGGCACAAACCACCAGGCACATCCTGTGCGATCACTGGGAGTTCTCATTCCAATAGGTGAGGTGAGGTTACGACAGGCTGCATCTCGCTGAAGAGCGGCAGAATTTGCCCCATAGGTTGAGAGCAGCGATGCCATTTCACCGGGTCTCGACCCCTGACGGGGCGCCATAGTATCATTGACTTGCAGGGCTCGTTCAAGAGCGGACTGATCGATCGATCCCGTTGTCGGGAGTGCACGATTTATTTCATTCAAATAATAAGATCGCTGGCTCTGTTCGAATCCTGACATCGAACCCTTCTACTCAGGGTCGCTTATTTCTAGAAAGGAAGCGACCTTGAATATACCGACAATGAAATTACGAAGATGGAAATCCTGGATTCGGGGCACCGCTTGAATAGGATTGGCCTGGGAGTAGGTTAAAGGACCATTGCTGGCCATTGAAAGGCAGGACATTTTCCGTGCCCGCGACTGGCTTTACACCGAAGCAGTTCACGTTCGCCATATTGTTAGGAGGAGTCCACGTCTCAACCATCGGAGATTGGCCAGATCCACAGCCCTGCACATTGGCAAGGGTTGTAATGGGATATGAGGCACTGTTAGAATCACTTACCCAGCCCGTAGCGCACCATTCCGCCCCCTCCTGATTAGCAGCGGTGAGCTGTGCCATCGTGGCGACCTGCGCTCCAAAGATAGAGCACGTGGCCGCCGCATCTGCCTGTGCGATCTGATAGCCGCCCGTAGGAGCCTGCACCTGGAAGACCTCGGGCGGGTTCGAGCCCTGCACTACATTCTGCTTGACAGAGGTATTGAAACAGAGCAGAGAGAATTGATCCTGCACGTCATAATCGGATGACTGTGTGGCAGTGTTGTAGATGTTCTGATACTGTTGTTGCACAGCTGCAGAGGAGTTATTGGCTACATTGTTCACATTAGCCTGATTTATATTTCCATTTGCATCGATGGGTGCACCTTGACCCGCCAGACTGCAGCCAGCAGAGGTCCAGAGATAGGCTAGACACTCCGGAGATTGGGGGCCGGTGGAGGCTTCGGGCACGTCACAGGGGTTTGCCGGAGCGCGACCAAACATGAACTGAGAGGCTGCCGAGAGTGTAGCAAAGGATACAGCGGCATTGTTTAAATCCGTGCCATAGAGGGCAATCTGGGCCTGATTATTGAGATAAGTCATGGTGGCATCCAGGGAGGGTTTGCCGGTCGCGGGATCCGGTTGAACAAGAGTCGCTGCAGCGGCCGCCGTGCCAGGATAGCCCTTTCCTGCCATGGTGCCCCCTGCGGCCTGAAAGAGCTCTTGGAGGCAAAAGACGGAAGGATTGAAGGAGCCATCTGGACTATAACAGGAGTGTGATCCCATGAGACCAGCTCCAGCCGATGTATGAACCAGCGGGCCGGAGGGACAATCAGCCTTGTCATCTTCAAAGACAGGATCAATCAGGGTCGCCGGCACCTGGAAGACTATCTGCATGGAATTATTGATAAACTGAGAACCCACCGTTGTGCCGTCCACCTGCACAATTTCATAGCCTGTGTCGGTAACGATTGTAAGATAATTGGGGAGTCCAGGTATCGGGCTTGAGACCTGCAGAGTTCCAGGCGTAATGTTAATCGAGTTCCCTGTGCTGGCTGTCTGCTGCACGAACGGTGTTACATCCACATTCGTCTGGCCATTGGGGCCGTAGTTTGCCGCTATTATCATTGGCGGAATGAGTTCCGGTCTGCGCCCATAGATCATAACCGAGTTGGGGATCTGATTCTGAAAGGAGGGCCAGGCATTTGCATTATCGAGTGCCGCCACAGCCTGCAGCACCTTGGGGGCCCGTTTATCACCTAGAATCATCATGCCATCTGGCGGGCTGATGCTCTGTTCGCCAATATCAATACTCACGGTGCGATTGCCATCAGGGCTCGAGATCCATGCACACCAGATGAGCGGTATTCCGTATACAAGAATAGTCAGCGTGTCGCCTTCTGTAATTACAATGGGAACCGGTGTAGGAGCAAGGAGATGGTTGGGGCTGGGGGCCACATTCTGTTTGTAGCCATTTGGGAAGGTAATCACCGTGCCAGCACCTCCGACTGAATGCGCACCAGGATGACTGAGCCATAGGACAGCATTGTAGGACCGCAGAGGGCCCACATAGAGGAGTCCCGTGGCACCGGCGGGAGAGGCTCCGTAGCATTGGGCACAATTTCCGTTGGGGTCCAGGACCGGATTTTGCTGACACTGCATCTGGAGTTCACGCGCCGTGCAGTTCTCCGACACAAGTGTAAAATTCTCAGGGCGACAGGAGCCGACTGTGGGCTGATAGGTCGCTTTGCCACCGGTGGCCACTGCCATCTCGTTCGCGCGGAACTGATCATCGCTGGAAATATAGAGACCGCCGCGGTGAGCCCGTCCCTGGCTATCAAGCCCGTCCCGGTGACACATTCCGCACTCGGCGGCACGGGGATCATCCAGAAGGCTGCAGTTCACTGACAGTGATTCACAGAAGTTGATTTTGGCCTGCACCATACCCGTCTGCTCTACACCGGCACCCCTCTTGCCGGATCCATCATCGGCGGCCCCTAGCCGCCCGGAGGTTCCCAGCAGAGTCAGGAGGGAATCCGTGTTAGTGGTGCCGGATGGAGAGGATAGTTGAACTGCGGCCTGAACATCGGCGGCCGCAATATTATTGAGCGGACTCTGGACTCGGGCAAGTGTATTGTAGCGCCTCTCACCTTCAAATTGCAGAAGTTGACGCTGGGCTGCAACTGTGTCTGGATCCACAGTAAGGAACCCTTCGCTTGTATTTGTATTTGTATTTGTATTTGATACTGTTGTGATCAACAACAAAAGGAGGATGACCACACCAAATCCGATAATTAACCATGCTGTCATTGTCAGCCTCTAAATGTTCTAAACATTATCGGGGCGTAAACTACTCGTAGGATCCAGTTCCCGTGTGATGATGCGCATAACAAGTTGCACCTGTCGGCTGAGATTCAGAATGGCTCCGCCTATCTTTGCAGACTGAAGGATGGTGGCAAGGGTTCGCTCATCATCCAGAGATCCAAAGGTATTTCGATTGCAAGCGCCTTCATGCTTGCTCGGGTCAAGGAACCGATTTCGAATAATGATCCAGTTTGCATAGCCGCATTCATTGGGACCATCATCAATTGTATGCGGAGAATGACTGATATTTGTATGAGCTATGCCTACTACGACATGGCCTTCTTCCCGCTGAATCCATCGCAGGAATTCAAGTGCGGATGGATTTGGATCTACGGAGAGCCCCGCCAGTTGCACCCTATCGATCTGAGCAAATGACCACAGTGAAAACCATGAGGAAGTATTAATAAACAGATAATCACCACTCACATCACTATGAGGTGCATAGACAGAGTTTGATGAGAGATCAAGGTGATTACTAAAGAGGACTGTCTGGAGGGCTGCTGCATCGGAGCTCTTGGAGAGCAGTTGATTTTCGGGGGCCAGGATTTGAAAGGACATCTGCTGGAGAGAGGCCAGGGGTGTCGGCGCATAGACACGCTGCGCCTTCATGAACTTCGGGAAGAAGAGAGTATAGCCGCGATTTGTCAACGTGCCTACGGAGACAACTTCAGAACGCCACGCTGCATCATACTGACAGATAGCCAGCGATCGGTCAATTGTGTCATTTGTGCCGTAGTTGTTGCCTACAATTTCGTCCATCATCACTTGCACATAGGGCATTGCAAGGGCTGAATAAAAGGCTTGATCTGGACCATAGGAAGGAGCAGAAGATCCACTGGGCTCATAGATCTGCAGCGGAATCACGTCCAGACCCTCCACAGGAATGACGGCCTTGATGAATTCGATACGTGTAATATTGCGAAACTGATGTGTGAGCGTCGTTTGGAGCTGGACGCCCTGGGGGCGCGTGCCACCGAGTTGGACGGAAAAATTATAGCGATTTTGACTCTTGCTGTTCACCCAGTCGCGATCCTTGGAATTAATGACCAGGTTGTATTCGGTCTCGCGATACTTGACCACATCTTCCTGTTTTTGGAGGAAGTCCTTTGGTTGCACCTGCGAAGGTTGCACCTGCGAAGGCTGCACCTGTGAAGGCTGCACCTGCGAAGGTTGCACCTGTAAAGACGCCTGTGCTGTTACCGGTAAATCCCTACTATGCGATATACTCGACACAGAAGGGGCCGTCACCTCAGGGACCAAATGCTCCGTATTCCGACGAAACCACTGCGCCATAGACGTAAAGGATTCCCGGAGAATCTCCTGCTCATTCATGGTTCCCTGCACTCTCAAAATCTCCCGAATATAATGATGTAATGTCCGCTGCAATCTTATGTCTGCAGAATCCGAAAGCCCCTGGGGCAGCCGTGCCATAAAAGCCGATCGAAGGGACGCCAACATTGACTGATACGTGCCCGTCTCCATTACTGAATGCGGCTATTTCCAGCATGTGGTCTGAACGTTTACAAATCAAACAGCTTATCTAGATTATGCAGTGCACGCTCACTCACGGTCTCTGTTGCGTAAAAAAGATCCCGAAAGGCCAACATTGTATCATCATCCACCCGATTTTTGCAAACATATGCAAAGGAGCGACCCCTTAGTAGCGAGATGATAGTATAGATACAGTAGGTGCCGCACTCGGACTTCTTACGTTGATGACGGATGTCATTCCATGTAATATCTACACAACCCTGCTCTTTGAACCGGCGAAGGAGGCGCTTAATCTGAGGGCACGGTTCATACCCGTAGCTGTCATAGTAATAGGCCTTCATTTTCTTGAGATCGACATAGGCACAGACCCAGTGGCTGCCGGGTCGGTCATGCGGATCCAAATTGAAGACAATCCCGACAGATGTCTTACCATTCTTCTTGAGATCGGCTAGATCAATCTTACAGAGCTCATCTACCACGCATGTGCCCCAGTTTCCGGGTAGGACTTCATCGAAATCAATCGGCACGGGTCCAATAAATTCAAATTCAGGAAAGGCTGGCTCATATTGTTCAATCACTTGTGCTATACTCAGCGTGTCGTGCCAATCATCTGGATCTGAGATCCAGCCCTCTGGCTTCGGTGGACGGAAATACTTACTTCCGGCAGTCTTATCCTGAGAGGCCCCGAGTTTTTGCACGGCACAATACTCTGTCGCGCATGTATACTGTTTCTGCATTCTTTGCCGAATTGCAGCCCACAGAGTTTCCTTCTTTTTAATGGAGGCTGGAATCTTATGATCTGGAAATCGTTGATTCCATGCATCGCGCAACCGGTGTATCATATCCTCTGGTAGACATGTAGTCTTCGTGGCCTTGAGTGTTGCTGGATTACACTGATATAGATTCGCATCCTTCTTTGGCATGCCCCTGCTCTATGGAGATATTTTTAGTAGTAACCGATAAGGAATGGATTTAGATCTTGGATCTCTCTGGTCCTGGACAATTCCACTTTGGTCCCTGATTCTATTAATCTTCTTCTTGATCGGTGTGCAAACACAAGAGCTTGTCTTCCCGGTTCATACAGGAGGTTATACCGGTTCTGCTACAAAAACTCGTGATCTACGATAGAGAATGGCGCTATCAACGGCCGTAATTGGGCTCTATGGCATTGTTGTTGTGCTCGCAGCGGCCCTGGTAGCCACTACCTTTTCCACACTCATTCCGCTTGATTCCGTCCAGGCTGTGACCGGTGTTTCTATTATCATTGGCGCCAGCTACGGCATTGCACTGCTTCTATGGGCGATCGTGATTGTCTATTACAGTCGCGCAACAGATCCCATGGCACTTACCTGGATCAACACGCATATGATCTTCCTTGTATTACTCCCTGCTGTTATTGGCGCTACAGCTATGAATGTGGTGACCGTTCAGAATACACGCAATCTCGTAGCAGGCAAGATCACTCAGAGCTAAAGGGAAAGATCCCGACAGAGGATAATGGATGCAATCTATCCGATCCTTTGGGTAGGCCCGGCGGGTTCTGGGAAGCTGACTGCTGCACGGTCCGCTCTCGGCTGCACGGGAGTCGAGCCACGCCTACAAACACTCCTTGTGGGCGAATATGCTGCACGCTATTGGGAGTTTCCAACTCATATGGAGGTGGATATAGCCGATCTCTCCATGATGGATAAACAGATTCTCCCTGAGATACTGACTCAGCTGTTGTCGACACGGGATGTGAGTGTTGGAAAGCGCAAAGTCATGATTCTGCGACGGGTCCACGGTCTTTCACCACCCGCTGCGAATCGCCTGCGGGCATGTATGGAAGAACTGGTATGGAGCCCCGGTGCGCCGGCTATGATCTGGCTTACGAGCAGAACTGTGAATTCTGTTATTCTGAGCCTTATGGATGGATTCGTATACAGACGTGTGCCATCCACTGATGAGCGCCGCGACCGTGCCGATCTACTAACAAAGGTGGGGCTTCTGGCGGCTCCTCCGACACTTCATTCCTATATCAGTGAAATGTTGCGCCAAATAGTGCTTGCACTCAGTGAAGGGCCTCCGACACTTGCTGTAGTCCCGTGGATTCGAGGTCGTGTCTATGACCTGTTGGGGCTCATGATTACGGGTTCCGATCTTGTTAGTGGTTTAGTGTGGGCGACAGTGCGTCTTGCGACCTCGGGCTCCCTTACGGATCGACGTGCGATCGCAACTCTGAAGGTGCTCGCAAGGGCGCGATGGATCCCCTCGTATAGAACTCCGCTCATGCTTGAGATGATCCTGATTTCTGTATATGATGCGATTGCTGCTACTACCTAATCTGTTTAATTTAAACATATATAGTATAAATGGACCTTCACCTTCTTTTTTACTATATTGGCATTAGTATTGTGCTTTTGTCGCACCTCTACATGGTGACTGTGCCCTCTATGCGGGCTCATTCTCTCCTCAATTTAGCTGCTGCTGGCTGCATTGCATACTATTTTATGAATAAAGAGGGGTTTATTAAATTTTAGTCGCCCTGACCATTCTATACAAATCGCTTCAAAGAGTAGGGATGTTACCACTCTTTAGAGAGAAACTATGGCAAAGCTGGGCCGAAGCAAGAAAGCCATCCATAAACCCCATTCCGGTTGACAAGGCGCAGCTGATAGGACGCATTTCAGGCGATTCTTTCGATGGCGGCCGCACAGCGACCTGGATGGCTTCTCTACAGGTCCCTACATGGCTAGCCGTTCGTGATGAAATCACCGGCCATACGATTCATGCTGTGTCGGACCGGCCTTCCACATCAAAGAGTCTGCAGGAAGACTTAAAGACAGGACTGACGCTCATGAACTGGATTTCTAAACGGCCCGTGACGTGGTATTGGTGGGATCAGCCGTGGTCTCGAAGGCTGCCAGCAGGGGTCGATCCAGGTCGCGATCATATAAATGGTGGCTGGGCCGTGCCAGGAGTGCCTGAAGTGCATGTGTATCGGCGGGAAGAGGCGCACAAAGTTCTGTTACACGAATGTATCCACGCACTCAACCTGGATGTAGCGATCTCCTTGGTGACTCCTGCGCTGCATCAATTTGAGGCAGCCTTTGGCCGCCGTCTCTGGCCCCATCTGGGGGAAGCCTACACGGAGTTCTGTGCGGAGTTTCTGTGGTCGATTGCTTCCTCGAGCTCTTTGCAAGGTGCAAAGGATGCATGGACCTATCAGCTGGCTTGCTCAGAGAAGCAGGCTGCGCAGGTGTGGGCCCGTATTCATGATGCGACCAAGGATGAGGATACAAATGTGTTTGCCTATTATGTGCTCAAATGGGTGCTGATGCAACATGCAGAGGAGGCATTGTTCCAAAAGAATGCATCCGTGTCACGATGGTTCGCGTGGTGGCTACAGGCAAAGCCTACGCTAGACCAAAAAGCAAAGGCTCGCTCAGCTTCGGAGTTTCAGGAGTTGCCCATGGGGATGACTTGCAAATGACTTGCCGTTCTTAAGCATCCAATAGATCAACATTGCCAGAGAAGGAGGTATTCTTTGCAAAGTAGGCCTGCTGCTGGATCTGCTCCTTTTCCTTCTTCTCAGCCTTCTTGGACTTCTTCATACGGCGACGCCCAGCGACGGTGTGATGCTTTGCCTTGACCTCAATCCAACCATCCTCATCATTCTCGTAGATCGGGCCGGCATCATAGTAGATCGGAAGCGAATCATCAATGCGACCCCGATTGAGACTATAGCTGTGATCCTGAATGAGCCGGTGCTCGGGGATATAGAGGGAGGCGCCATACTCGGCCATATACTCGGCCCAGCTGGGGTAGCGACCCAGGCGCTTCGTTAAAGCTTCAGCAGAAGGATAGAGGCCTCTAGGTGTCGTCATGTGATATAATATACTACGTTTTATGCAGGGGCAGTCAACTTTGCCAGTAGGGTGGCGGTCCAGCCAGGGGGCCAGCCATAGGTTGCTGCGAGGGTCGCAAGGGCCTCTGGTTCAACCGGAGGGGCACCCACGATCCACTTCTCTTCCTGTGCCCCTGTCAACAGGGTTGACAGAATAACACCGTCCCCCTTCAACTGTCTGCTTGAATCCGTTTCTTTAACCGGGGAGCGGCCGGTCTGAATAGCAGTCACAGCTTGTTGCGGATTCATAGATCGTTCAGAATAGTCTGAGCCCATTAGGCAACAGGCTGCCACAAACTGGTCATAGGTCAGAGAAAGACTGCTCAAGATACGATCCAAGCTAACACTCGTAAGGATGGATGCATCCGCTGTTTCGGGGATAATGACGCGACCAATCCCGCGGGGCAACATATCCATATCTGTAGAAATGACGGCCGTCACGTCGCCCTTTTTATAGAGAGCCGCTAGAAGATCATCCGCTTCGCCGGTCGCATTCAAGAAGAGAATCCCTGCCGCATACAGGAGTTGTTTTACTGCGTCCTTATCACCTGCGCTCACAGTCGGAATCTTGCGCTGTAGAGCTTCAATTTGGATTTCATTGCCCGATGGATCAAGGCTATCAATCTCCTTT
>Ga0136644_10001075_pt1 | contig 21634 bp, 19 predicted proteins | sample C_130820_EF_Meta_FD_94780 | JGI IMG/M metagenome (GOLD analysis project Ga0136644, IMG submission 94780) | Freshwater microbial communities from Lake Croche, Canada to study carbon cycling - C_130820_EF_MetaG (v2) (version 2) | ecosystem: Environmental > Aquatic > Freshwater > Lake | place... | reverse complement strand
TGGCGCCTCGACAGCCAAGGGCTTGGCTACCGGGGCGGCGCCCAAGGGAATGGGTTTGGTCACCACCGGGCTGGCTGCGACCGGGCTGGCCGCCACGGTGCTGGCTGGCTCGGCTCGCTCAGCGAGTGGTGCGACGGCTGGTGGGCGCTTTTTAGGCGGATCCACCAACAAGGTGAAGCTGCGCGTCAAATGACCGGTGGCCCAGTTGGCTTCAATCAACAAGTCCACAAAGGGTTCGTTGAAGGCTTGATCGTTGCTGATGCGAATCACCGGCGCCGCACCGGGACGGTTTTCCAAGCGCAGTTGCAGGCCGTAGAGGGCCGCGTTGAACTCCAGGCCAGCGGCTCGGTAGGTGGCGGGTGAGGCCAAACTGAGCTTAACGGTATCGGCCTCGCCTGGGCTTAATTCCGCGACCTCGATCTCGGCTAGAAAAGGCTCGCCCAGGGCGGATCGAACCTGTGCATGGCCGAGCCCCAAGGCCAGTGCTTGAGGGGCAAGGCCCAGGCCGATTGCCGAACCCAGCGACCATGCCAAAGCGATATGTGTGGTTAAGCGGGCAGTCATGGCGTGCGGCGATAAGCGGGGTGGCGAAAGGGGGGGCGTTTCAGAGGTGGTTTGGCGTGGCAAGGCAGACCAAAAAACCAAAAAACGCCTGGTTTTAATATGTGACACAGCAGGCTTTTCCCCTCTGTAGGGGCTATCAAATGAACTCTAGACCATACCATCAATGCTACCGCGTGACAAGTTAAGCGCAAACTTGAAAAGACCGGTTTTTCAGGCCGAGTTCAGCAAAATACGCAGCATGCGCCGCAAAGGCTCGGCAGCCCCCCACAGCAATTGGTCGCCGATGGTGAAAGCGCCCAAATACTCGGGACCCATGGCCAGTTTGCGCAGGCGCCCGACGGGGATAGTCATGGTGCCGGTTACCGCCACCGGCGTGAGATGCTTCAGCGTGTCCTCGCGCGTGTTGGGAACCACCTGAACCCAGGGGTTATCGGCAGCGATCAGGGCTTCTATATCGGCTAATGGCACATCTTGCTTGAGCTTAAAAGTCAGTGCTTGGCTGTGACAACGCATGGTGCCCACGCGCACGCAAAAGCCATCGACCGGCGTCAGGGCCGAACCAAAGTGAGGCCCTTGACCAAGAATTTTGTTGGTCTCTGCGCTGCCTTTCCACTCTTCGCGACTCAAGCCCTGGCCCAGGTCCTTGTCTATCCACGGAATCAAGCTGCCACCCAGCGGCGCGCCAAATTGCGCCGTTTCTTCGGCAGTGAGGGCTTGTTGGCGCGCCAGCACCCGGCGATCAATTTCCAGAATGGCCGACTTGGGGTCGTCCAGCAGGCCGCGCACCTCGGCGTGCAGGGCGCCGAATTGCGTGAGCAGCTCGCGCATGTGCTGCGCGCCGCCGCCAGACGCCGCTTGGTAGGTCATGGTGCTCATCCATTCCACCAGCCCGGCCTTGTACAAGGCGCCCACGCCCATGAGCATGCAACTGACAGTGCAGTTGCCGCCTATCCAGTTGCGCCCGCCCTTGGCCAGCGCCTGTTGTATCACCGGCAGGTTGACTGGGTCTAGCACGATGATCGCGTCGTCTTGCATGCGCAGCGTGGACGCGGCGTCTATCCAGTGCCCCTTCCAGCCACTGGCGCGCAGCGGCCCGAACACGGCACTGGTGTAGTCGCCCCCCTGGGCGGTGAGGATGATGTCGCAAGTTTTGAGGGCGGCGAGGTCGTGCGCATCCAGCAGCCGGGTTTCGTTTTTCGCCTGTGTCGGGGCGCTGCCGCCTGCGTTGGAGGTGGAGAAGAACACCGGCTCAATCAGGGCAAAGTCGCCCTCGGCCTGCATTCTGTCCATCAACACCGAGCCGACCATGCCGCGCCAGCCGACCAAACCCACACGATTACCGAGCTTCATCACAACGTCCTTATTTCAAGCAGGTGGCGCAAAAAGCTTGCTGCGCGCACCAAGGCCCCCGGCAGATTTTTTGCCCCGGCTCGTCTCGGCCGGGGTGGACGTGACGAACCAGGCTGTATCAGCCGGTGGTGGTAATGGCTTTTACCACTGCGTCGCCCATGGCGCGCGTGCCCACCAGGGTGGTGCCGCTTGCGTGAATGTCTGCCGTGCGCAGGCCCGACGCGATGACACGTCGCACCGCCGACTCGATACGGTCGGCGGCTTCGGCTTGTTGGAGGGAGAAACGCAACATCATGGCAGCAGACAAGATTGTAGCCAAGGGGTTGGCAATGCCTTGGCCCGCAATGTCGGGCGCGCTGCCGTGGCTGGGCTCATACAGGCCCTGGCCTTGCGCGTTCAAGCTGGCCGAGGGCAGCATGCCGATACTGCCGGTCAGCATGGCCGCTTCGTCGCTCAAAATGTCGCCAAACATATTGCCGGTAACGAGCACGTCAAACTTCTTGGGTGCCTTCACCAGTTGCATGGCGGCGTTGTCCACATACATGTGGTCCAGTGCCACATCGGGGTATTGGGCGCCGACTTCAGTGACCACGTCTTTCCAGAACTGAAAAGTTTCCAGCACATTCGCCTTGTCCACGCTGGTGACGCGCTTGCTGCGCTGGCGCGCCGCCTGAAACGCCACGTGGGCGATGCGCTCGATCTCCGGGCGCGTGTAGCGCATGGTGTCAAACGCCTCTTGCGCGCCCGCAAAAGGGCCGTCGCTGGCGATGCGGCGCCCACGCGGCTGGCCAAAATAAATGTCACCGGTCAACTCGCGGATGATGAGAATGTCCAAGCCCGCAACCAACTCAGGCTTGAGGCTGGAGGCGCTTACCAGCTCGGGGTAGCACAGGGCCGGGCGAAAGTTGGCAAACAGCCCTAAGTGCTTGCGTAGGCCCAAAATGGCTTGCTCCGGGCGCAAGGCGCGCTCCAGGCTGTCGTACTTCCAGTCGCCCACAGCGCCAAACAGCACCGCGTCGGCGCTGCGGGCCATGTTTAGCGTGGCCTCGGGCAGGGGGTGGCCGTGGGCCTCGTAGGCGGCGCCGCCCACCAGCGCGGTTTCCAGTTGCAGGTCCAGCTCCAGTGCCTGCAATACCCGTACCGCTTCGGCCACGATTTCGGTGCCAATGCCGTCACCCGGCAACACTGCAATTTTCATAGGAATCAAGAGGGTGTGATGAAGGGGGGCCAGGCGCGCAGGCTCAGCCGGGGAAAACGCCCGCCAGCCAGGGCTTGGTAGCCAAGCGCTCGGACTCAAAGGCCTTGATTTTGTCCGCGTGACGCAGCGTCAGGCCAATGTCGTCCAGGCCATTGAGCAGGCAGTATTTGCGAAACGGTTGCACCTCAAACGGCCATTCCTCGCCGTCGGCAGTAAGCACCACCTGGCGCGCCAAATCGATGGTCAGGCTGTAGCCGGGGAAGGCCTGCGCCGCGTCGAACAGGCGCGACACCTGGGCCTCGCTCAGCACAATCGGAAGCAAGCCGTTTTTGAAGCAGTTATTGAAAAAAATATCCGCATAGCTGGGCGCAATCAACGCACGAAAACCGTATTGCTCCAGCGCCCAGGGTGCATGCTCGCGCGAGGAACCGCAGCCAAAGTTTTTGCGCGCCAGCAGAATGGAGGCACCCAGATAACGCGGCTGGTTGAGCACAAAGTCCGGGTTGGGCTTGCGGCTGGCCGGGTCTTGGCCCGGAAAGCCAGGGTCGGTGTAACGCCAGGCGTCAAACAAGTTGATGCCGAAACCAGTCTTGCGAATGGACTTCAAGAACTGCTTGGGAATGATGGCGTCGGTGTCCACATTCTCGCGGTCCATGGGGGCCACCAGGCCCTGGTGTACGGTGAAAGATTGCATGCTGGATAGTGGCTTCAGGAAAACTTGCGCACGTCCACAAAGTGGCCGTTGATGGCGGCGGCGGCGGCCATGGCGGGGCTGACCAAATGGGTGCGGCCCCCCGCGCCCTGGCGGCCTTCGAAGTTGCGGTTGGAGGTGGAGGCGCAGCGTTCGCCGGGCTCTAGGCGATCCGCGTTCATGGCCAGGCACATGGAGCAGCCGGGCTCGCGCCATTCAAAACCGGCGGCTTTGAAGATGTGGTGCAGGCCCTCGCGCTCGGCCTGCTCCTTCACCAGGCCCGAGCCCGGCACCACCATGGCCAAGCGCACGTTTTTGGCTACTTTTTGGCCCAGGCGTTTGACCATGGCAGCGGCTTCGCGCATGTCTTCAATGCGGCTGTTGGTGCACGAGCCGATAAACACCTTGTCGATGGCGATATCGCTAATCGCCTTGCCGGGGTTGAGCCCCATGTAGAGCAGCGCGCGCTCAATCGCGTCGCGCTTATTGGCGTCTTTTTCTTTGTCCGGGTCGGGCGTACGCCCGTCTATACCCAACACCATTTCTGGCGAGGTGCCCCAGGTGACTTGCGGCACGATCTGGCTGGCGTCGATTTCGACCACGGCGTCAAACAGCGCATCCGCGTCGGAATACAGCGTTTTCCAGTAAGCCACGGCCTGGTCCCAGGCCACGCCGCTGGGTGCCAGCGGGCGGCCCTTCAGATAAGCCAGGGTTTTTTCGTCTGGCGCCACCAAGCCGGCACGGGCACCGGCTTCAATGGCCATGTTGCACACGGTCATGCGGCCTTCCATGCTCAAGGCACGAATGGCCGCACCCGCGAATTCGATGGTGTAACCGGTGCCGCCTGCGGTGCCAATGCGCCCGATAACAGCTAGCACAATGTCCTTGCCGCCACAGCCTTTGGGCAAGCTACCTTCGACCAGGACCCGCATGTTCTTAGCCTTTTTAGCCAGCAGGGTTTGGGTGGCTAACACATGCTCCACCTCGCTGGTGCCTATGCCGTGTGCCAGCGCGCCAAAAGCGCCGTGGGTGGAGGTGTGGGAGTCGCCACACACCACAGTCATGCCGGGCAGGGTGGCGCCGCTCTCCGGCCCGATGACGTGCACGATGCCTTGGCGGCGCGACAGAAACGGAAAGTAGGCGGCTGCGCCGAACTCGCGGATGTTGCTGTCTAGGGTGGTGATTTGCTCTTTGGAAATCGGGTCGCTGATGCCGTCATAGCCCAACTCCCAGCCAGTAGTGGGCGTATTGTGGTCGGCGGTGGCGACGATGGAGGAGACGCGCCACACCTTGCGCTGGGCCACGCGCAAGCCCTCAAAAGCCTGCGGGCTGGTGACCTCATGCACCAGATGCCGGTCGATATAGAGAACGGCGGTGCCGTCCTCCTCGCTGTGCACCAGGTGTTCGTCCCAAATTTTGTCGTACAGGCTGCGTTTCATGATGATGTTAAGAGGGCTGGCCCCGCATTTTAGGCGGGGCAGTAGGCCCGGTGGGCGTGCAGCCGCGCCCGGTGGACTGGCTTTAACGGCCTGCCAAAGGCTGCACCGAACGCCGTGGCGAGCCAGTAAACAACTGGCGCGGGCGCCCAATTTTGTATTCGGGGTCACCAATCATTTCGTTCAACTGCGCAATCCAGCCCACGGTGCGCGCCAGCGCAAAGATGGCGGTGAACAGCGACACCGGTATGCCGATGGCGCGTTGCACGATGCCGGAGTAAAAATCCACGTTCGGGTAGAGCTTGCGCGACACAAAGTAGTCGTCTTCCAGGGCAATTTTCTCCAGCGCCATGGCCAGCTTGAACAGCGGGTCGTTTTGCAAGCCCAACTCGCCCAAGACCTCGCGGCAGGTTTCCTGCATCAGCTTGGCACGAGGGTCGTAGTTTTTGTACACCCGGTGGCCAAAACCCATGAGCTTGATGCCGGAGTTTTTGTCTTTTACTTGGCGGATGAATTCGCCGATTTTTTCCACCCCACCGGACTTTTGAATATCGCCCAGCATGTTCAGCGCCGCTTCGTTGGCGCCGCCGTGGGCCGGGCCCCACAAACAGGCTACACCCGCTGCGATGGCGGCAAAGGGGTTGGTGCCCGAGGAGCCGCACAAACGCACGGTGGAGGTAGACGCGTTTTGCTCGTGGTCGGCGTGCAAAATAAAGATGCGATCCAGCGCGCGCTCCAACACCGGGTTGACTTGGTACGGCTCACACGGGGTGGCAAACATCATGTGCAAAAAGTTGCCCGCGTAGCTCAGCTCGTTCTTGGGGTACATATAGGGCTGGCCCACGTTGTACTTGTAAGCCATGGCCACCAGGGTGGGCATTTTGGCGATTAAGCGAATGGCGGCAATTTCTCGGTGTTGCGGGTTGTTGATGTCGGTGCTGTCGTGATAGAAGGCCGACAGTGCGCCCACCAAGCCGGTCATGATGGCCATCGGGTGCGCGTCACGGCGAAAGCCGCGCAAGAAAAATTGCATCTGCTCGTTCACCATGGTGTGCATGGTCACACGCTGGGTAAAGTCTTTTTTACCGGCTACGTTGGGCAACTCACCGTACAGCAGCAGGTGGCAGGTTTCTAAAAAGTCGCATTGTGTGGCCAGTTCTTCAATCGGATAGCCGCGATACAGCAACTCGCCTTTGTCACCGTCGATGTACGTGATAGCCGACTGACAAGACGCCGTGGACAGAAAGCCCGGGTCGTAGGTGAACATGCCGGTTTGTGCATACAGCTTGCGAATATCCACCACATCAGGGCCGATATTGCCGTGGTACACCGGCAGTTCCACGGAGGGGCTGCCATTGCTGAATGACAGGGTGGCTTTGTTGTCTGCGAGTTTCATGGCAATCTTCCTTGATGTAACGATGGGCTAGAGAGGCGGTGCTGTCACTGCGCCTGGCACGGGTGCCGCGCGCAGCAGGGCCAGCACGTTTGTGACTTCCGGGCGGTTTAACTCGGCTGACAAGGCTTGCCGCCCCAGCAGCAGATCCAGCAAGTCGTTGTCAGACAATTCCATTAGCGCATACAGACCCTGCGCTTGGCTGACGCTCAAGCCAGACGCGTGCCGACTAAAAAAGCGCTCGATCAGCAAGTCGTTTTCTAGCAAGCCACGTCGGCAGCGCCACCTGAGCTTGCTCAAGCCTCGCTCGTCCAATAACAGTGCGCTCATAACCGCAGGCGCCAAGGCAAGTAGGGGCTGACAGGCTTTAGACGGTGCGGCGCACCATCAGTTCCTTGATCTTGCCAATCGCACGCGTAGGGTTCAAGCCTTTGGGGCACACATCCACGCAATTCATGATGGTGTGGCAGCGGAATAGCCGGTACGGGTCTTCCAGATTGTCCAAGCGTTCGGCGGTGGCTTCGTCGCGGCTGTCGGCAATGAAGCGGTAGGCTTGCAAGAGGCCGGCTGGGCCGACAAACTTGTCGGGATTCCACCAAAAGCTGGGGCAACTGGTGGAGCAACTGGCGCACAGAATGCATTCGTATAAACCGTTTAACTCATCGCGCTCTTGCGGGCTTTGCAGGCGCTCCTTTTCCGGCGGTACGTTGTCATTCACCAAATAGGGCTTGATCGAGTTGTACTGTTTGAAGAACTGCGTCATGTCGACGATCAAGTCGCGCACCACCGGCAGCCCCGGCAGGGGCTTGAGCACAATGGTGCCGGGCAGCGTGCGCATATTGGTCAGGCAGGCCAAGCCGTTTTTGCCGTTGATATTCATCGCGTCCGAGCCGCATACGCCCTCGCGGCAGGAGCGGCGGAAAGACAGCGTGGGGTCTTGCGCCTTGAGCTTCATCAGCGCGTCCAACAACATGCGCTCGTGACCGTCTAGCTCGACCTCAATGGTCTGCATGTAAGGCTTGGCGTCGGCGTCCGGGTTGTAGCGGTAAATCTGGAAGGTGCGCTTGCTCATGATTAAAACGTCCTGACTTTGAGGGGAACGGACTCGACGGTAAGGGGCTTCATTTGCACTGGCTTGTAGCTCAGGCGGTTGCCCTGCGCGTACCACAGCGTGTGCTTGTGCCATTCGGCGTCGTTACGCCCATTCGGGTGCTCGGGTGTGTCGGCGTAGTCGTCCACCGTATGGGCGCCCCGGCTTTCATGGCGGGCTGCCGCTGACACCATGGTGGCTTGGGCGCATTCAATCAGGTTCTCCACCTCCAGCGCCTCGATACGCGCGGTGTTGAACACTTTGGACTTGTCTTTTAGGTTGATGGCACCCACGCGCTCGCGCAACTCGGCGATTTTGGCGACGCCCTGGTCCATGCTGGCCTGGGTACGGAACACACCGGCGTGCTGCTGCATGGCGGCGCGCAAGTCGTTGGCCACGTCTTGCGCGTATTCGCCGCTGGTGGCACCGTCCAGCCGCGCCAGACGGGCGAGGCTGAGGTCCGCTGCATCGGCGGGCAGGGGTTTGTGCGCTTTGCTGGTTTTGTTGAATTCCACAATGTGGTTGCCCGCCGCGCGGCCAAATACCAGCAAGTCCAACAGCGAGTTGGTGCCCAGGCGGTTGGCGCCGTGCACGCTCACGCACGAGCATTCGCCCACCGCATACAAACCGTTTACCGGTGTATTGGGGTTGCCCTTGGATTCGCCCACCACCTGGCCGTGGATGTTGGTGGGAATGCCGCCCATCTGGTAGTGGATGGTGGGCACCACGGGAATCGGCTCGCGCGTGATGTCCACATTGGCAAAGTTATGGCCAATCTCGTACACCGAGGGCAGGCGCTTCATGATGGTTTCTGCGCCCAAGTGATCCAGCTTGAGCAACACGTAGTCTTTGTTGGGGCCGCAGCCACGGCCTTCTTTGATCTCTTGGTCCATGGAGCGCGACACAAAGTCGCGCGGCGCCAAGTCTTTCAGCGTGGGCGCATAGCGCTCCATAAACCGCTCGCCATTGCTATTCAGCAAAATGGCGCCCTCGCCCCGGCAACCCTCGGTCAGCAGCACACCGGCCCCGGCCACGCCAGTCGGGTGGAACTGCCAAAACTCCATGTCTTCCAGCGCCAGCCCCGCACGCGCGGCCATGCCCAGGCCGTCGCCGGTGTTGATAAAGGCGTTGGTGGAGGCGGCAAAAATGCGGCCTGCGCCGCCGGTCGCCAGCAGCGTGGTTTTGGCTTCCAAAATAAACAACTCGCCGGTTTCCATTTCCAGCGCGGTCACACCCAGCACGTCACCCTCGGCGTCGCGTATCAGGTCTAGTGCCATCCATTCGACGAAGAAATTGGTTTTGGCTTTCAAATTTTGTTGGTACAGCGTGTGCAGCATGGCGTGGCCGGTGCGGTCTGCAGCGGCGCAGGCGCGCTGCACCGGCTTTTCGCCGTAGTTGGCCGTGTGGCCGCCAAAGGGGCGCTGGTAAATCGTGCCGTCGGGATTGCGGTCAAACGGCATGCCCATGTGCTCCAGGTCGTACACAACCTTGGGTGCTTCGCGGCACATGAATTCAATGGCATCCTGGTCGCCCAACCAATCTGAGCCTTTAACCGTGTCGTAGAAGTGGTAGTGCCAGTTGTCTTCTGACATATTGCCCAGCGAAGCGCCAATGCCGCCTTGCGCGGCCACCGTGTGCGAGCGGGTCGGGAACACCTTGGACAGCACCGCGACATTCAGCCCGGCACGCGCCAGTTGCAAAGAAGCGCGCATGCCGGAGCCACCGGCACCGATGATGACCACGTCGAATTGGCGATGAGGGATCGAAGAGGCGAGGGTCATGGCTTAAAGCCTCCACAAAACGAGAACGGCCCAGCCGGCACAGCCGACCAGCCATACGATGCTGAACACCTGCAGGCTCAGACGCAGCGCCACGGGTTTGATGTAGTCCATGTAGATTTCTCGTACGCCCAACCAAGCGTGGCAGAGCAGTGCCGCGATGACCACAAGGGTCAGCAGCTTCATCCACTGCGCGGCAAAAATGCCAGCCCACTTGTCGTAACCGATGGAGCCGCGACCCAGCAACACCTGGGCCAGTACCACCACGGTGAACAAGGCCATCAGCCCCGCCGTGACGCGCTGGGCCAGCCACGCACCCACGACAAGGCGCTGCGAACCAAAATTGATAGACATGGTGTTCGTCTCCCGCCAGTAATTAGTAGATGCCAAACAGCTTGAGGCCCAAGGCCAGGGTCAACAAGCTGCCAAGAATCAGGGTAAAGGCGGCGGAAGATTTGCCAAATTCCTTGCTTACCGCCGCATGGTGCGTGTCCATCCACAAGTGCCGTAGCCCGGCAATGAAATGGTGCAGATAGGCCCAGATCAGCGCCAGCGCCACCAGTTTGAGCGCCCAACCCGGTACAAACCCCCAGCCGCCTTGGAATACGCCCTTGAATTTGCCAAATGAAATCTCGGAAGAAACCGATTTATCGAACACCCAGATGATGCCAGGCATGAGCAGGAATATCAGCGCGCCGCTGATACGGTGCAGGATGGAAACCAAGCCGGCCAAAGGCAAGCGATAGCTGGGCAGATCGGTAAAGGCGTTGATGTTGCGGAACTCCGGCCGCTGCTTTTTCACCGGTTCTGTCATGAGGCGCTTTCCTGTTTGTGAAGGGGAGGGGCGGGCAGTCCACTGTTTTTGCTGTTCCTAACCAACCCAAAATTCTATTGCAATGCAGCAAGCCTACCGGGAAATTTTGCAGACCCCCATGCCGCATGGGGCCGCTTTGGCTATGCATCGCCGGTTAAGCAGCGCCCACTGGGTCTTAGCTCAGCTCGTTGCGGTAGTGGTGCGTGTCGGTGCGATACAAGCCCCGGCGCCACTCCATGGGCACATCTTTGTAGGTGAAAGCGGTGCGCTCTACGCTCAGCAAGGGGCTGCCGCGTGCCACCTCCAGCAAGTGTGCGTGTTCCGCCTCGGCGGCAATGGCGCGAATTTTTTCCGCTGCCCGCACCATGTGTACGCCAAACTCGGTTTCAAACAGCGCGTACATCGGCCCGCTGTAGCCGTTTAGGCGCTCTGCAGTGAGCCCTTTAAAGGGGACGCCGGGCAGCCACAGGTCTTCCAAAATGGTCGGCACAGCCCGGCCTTGTACCGGGTAAGCCAGCACGCGACGCACTTGCAGCACGGCGTCGCCCGCGCGCAAACCCAGCGCGCGCGCCACTTCGGCGTTGGCGCGCTGGCGCTTGCAATCCACGATGTGGCGCTGTACTGGCCCCTCATCGCCAGCGTGATCCGGTATCAAGCGCAGAAAGCGCACCTGCGACTGCTGCTCGGCATGTGTGGAAACAAAGGTTCCTTTGCCTTGGCGGCGCAGCAGCAAATTGTCGGCAGCGAGTTCGTCCACCGCCTTGCGCACCGTGCCCTGGCTAACCCGAAAGCGGCTCGCCAACTCCTGCTCGCTGGGGATCAATTCGCCCGGCTTCCACTCGCTGGCTTGCAGGCTCTGCAAAATCAGTGCCTTGATCTGTCGGTACAGGGGGCTGAATGCGGGCGTGGGGCGGCTGACAGGATCGGCGGTTTGGGTAGGGGAGGGGGCCATGGCTGGGTGCAAAAGTCTCACCGGGTCGGTGAAGCGTGCGAATCATATCTTATATAAGACATAAGACAAGTTGACTGGAGATGGCGTTCAAGGGTAAACTCCAGGGCGATCGCGCCAAGCCTGCTGTGTGATGGATGGCAAGCCGTGTGTGCGGGTCTCGTCAACTATTCCTGGAGTTCCTCCCCATGAGCAAAAAGCCCGTCCGAGTCGCCGTTACTGGCGCCGCAGGCCAAATCGGTTATGCCCTGTTGTTCCGCATCGCCTCGGGCGAAATGTTAGGCAAGGATCAGCCCGTGATCCTGCAGTTGCTGGAAATCCCGGATGAGAAGGCGCAAAAAGCCCTCAAGGGCGTGATGATGGAGCTGCAGGACTGTGCCTTTCCCCTGCTGGCGGGCATGGAGGCGCATGGCGACGCGCTGAGCGCGTTCAAAGACACGGATTACGCCTTGCTGGTCGGTGCGCGCCCGCGCGGCCCGGGTATGGAGCGAGCCGATCTGCTGGCGGCCAATGCGCAGATTTTTACCGCCCAGGGGCGGGCGCTGAATGCGGTAGCCAGCCGCGATGTGCGCGTGCTGGTGGTAGGCAACCCGGCCAATACCAATGCCTATATCGCGATGAAGAGTGCGCCCGACCTGTCGCGCAAAAACTTTACCGCTATGCTACGGCTGGATCACAACCGTGCCGCCAGCCAGATTGCCGCCAAGACCGGGCAGGCGGTAGCCGATATCGAAAAACTCACCGTCTGGGGCAACCACTCGCCCACCATGTATGCCGACTACCGCTTTGCCACCATTAACGGCCAAAGCGTAGCCGCCACCATCAACGACCAAGACTGGAATGCCAACGTTTTCTTGCCTACGGTGGGCAAGCGCGGCGCGGCGATTATTGAGGCGCGTGGCCTATCCTCTGCGGCTTCGGCGGCGAATGCGGCGATTGACCACATGCGCGACTGGGCGCTGGGCACGCAAGGCAAGTGGGTCACCATGGGCATTGCCTCCGACGGCCAGTACGGCATACCCCAAGACGTGATGTTTGGCTTCCCCGTTACCTGTGCCAATGGGCAATACCAGGTGGTGGAGGGTCTGCCCATAGACGCATTCAGTCAAGCCTGTATAGACAAAACGCTTAAAGAGCTGCTAGACGAACAAGCGGGCGTGGCCCATCTGCTGTAAGCAAAGCCCAAGCCGTGCTGCACCCGCGTGAGGTTTTATTGAGCGCGCAGGCCGCGGCGGTCTCGCTGCCGGTGTGCGACCACTACAGCGGTGTACCGGCGCGCATGCGCAAAAGCCTGCAACTGCAAGACCAGATGCGGCAAACCAGTGGACGCTGCTTGTTTGATGTCACGCTGGACTGCGAAGACGGTGCCCCCGTTGGTGGCGAAGCCGAGCACGCCGCCCTGGTGGTGGCCTTGGTGCAAGGGGCCGCACCGGGTGCCCGCGTGGCGGTGCGGGTACACCCGGTGCATCACCCGGCTTTTGAGGCCGACGTGGCCCTGATCGTGGGCGCGGTGGGCCAGCACCTGACTCACCTCATGCTGCCCAAGGTGGAATCGGTAGCCGATGTGCAGCGGGCGGCGCAGGCGGTGGACGCCGCAGGTGCGCCCGCTTTGCCGCTGCATGTGCTGCTGGAGTCGGCAGCGGCGGTGCACCGTGCTTTTGACATCGCCGCCCACCCGCGCGTGCAGTCGATCAGCTTTGGCTTGATGGACTTTGTTTCTGCCCATGCCGGTGCCATACCCGCTGAGGCCATGGGGGCGGCGGGCCAGTTCAGCCACCCGCTGGTGCTGCGCGCCAAGTTAGAAATTGCCGCTGCCTGCCACGCGCACGGCAAAGTCCCCTCGCACAATGTGGTGACCGAATACGCGGACACGGCAGCGCTGCAAGTGGCTGCCCGGCGCGCCGCGCGTGAGTTGGGCTTCACCCGGATGTGGAGCATTCACCCCGACCAAATCAGCCCCATATTGGCGGCTTTTGCACCCACCGCAAACGAGATTGACGAGGCCAGCGCGCTCATTGACGCGGCCCAGGCCGCCCAGTGGGCGCCCATCAGTCATGGCGGGCGTTTGCACGATCGTGCCAGCTACCGCTACTACTGGCAGCGGCTGGAGCGCGCGCACCAAACCGGCCTGGCCTTGCCGCCGGCCATGCAGGGCTACTTTCAGCCCCGCAGCTCAAGCGAATGGGCGGCGCCATGACGCGAAGCGGCTGCCCGGTACAGGGTTTTTTGGCGTGGAGTCTTTTTGGGTGGGGGGTTTTTTGGGTAGGCGGTTCGTCCCTTGCACAAACCAGTCCCAGCCCCAGCCCTAGCCGCACCGAGCTCAACACCAAGGCAGCTAACGTGGCCGCTGGCGTGCGCGCGGCACAAAACGCGCTCACGCCGCAGGAAATGGCTATTGCCGATCAGGTGGAGCTGGGTCGCATTCCCTGTGCCGAAGGTGGCGTGGTCTATATCGCTGCCGACAAGCTCACGCCCGGCCTCTTTACGGTACAAAGCGGCAAGCACCTGTTTCGCATGCAGCCAGTGGTGAGTAATACCGGCGCCATTCGCTTGGAAGACGCCAGCGCAGGCGGTTTGTGGCTGCAACTGCCCAGCAAATCTATGCTGATGCACCAAAAAACGGGTTCACGCATCGCCGACGAGTGCATGACCGCCGCCCAACTGGCGGTGAGCGCGGGGCTCAAAAACCAACCACCAATCAGCGTGTTTGAACCCGCACCCAAGCCATGATCTTTTTTTGATGACAGGAGAACCTACCATGTTGCAAGCCTACCGTGACCATGTGGCCGAGCGCGCCACCCTGGGCATCCCCCCGTTGCCCTTATCGGCCAAGCAGACGGCGGAGCTGATCGAACTGCTCAAGCAGCCCCCCGCTGGCGAAGAAGCCACGCTGCTGGAACTCATCACCCACCGCGTGCCCGCAGGCGTGGACGACGCGGCCAAGGTCAAGGCCAGCTATCTGGCCGCTGTGGCCCATGGCAGCGAAAGCTGCTCCCTCATCTCGCGCCACAAGGCCACCGAGTTGCTGGGCACCATGCTGGGCGGCTACAACATCAGCCCCCTCATCGAGCTGCTGGACGACGCCACCGTGGCTCCGGTGGCCGCTGAGGGCCTGAAGAAAACCCTGCTCATGTTCGACCAGTTCCACGACGTGAAGGAAAAGGCTGACCAAGGCAATGCGCAGGCCCAGGCGGTGCTGCAAAGCTGGGCGAATGGCGAGTGGTTTACCTCGCGCCCCGAGGTGCCGGCCTCCATCTTGCTGTCGGTGTTCAAGGTGGCCGGTGAAATCAACACCGACGACCTGTCGCCCGCGCCTGACGCCTGGAGCCGCCCAGATATCCCGCTGCACGCCCTGGCCATGCACAAGAACGCCCGCCCCGGCATCACCCCAGAAGAAGACGGCAAGCGCGGCCCGGTCGCCTTCATTGAAGCCTTGCGCGCGCGCGGGCACTTGGTGGCCTATGTGGGTGATGTGGTGGGCACCGGCTCCAGCCGCAAATCGGCCACCAATTCGGTGCTGTGGTTCACCGGCCAGGACATCCCCTTTGTGCCCAATAAGCGCTTTGGCGGCGTCTGCCTGGGCAGCAAAATTGCGCCCATTTTCTACAACACCATGGAAGACTCCGGTGCCTTGCCCATTGAGTTGGACGTGAGCCAGATGGCCATGGGCGACACCTTGGAGCTGCGCCCCTATGACGGCGTGGTACTCAAAGACGGCCAGCCGATTGCGCAGTTCAAACTCAAGAGCGAGGTACTGCTGGACGAGGTGCGAGCCGGTGGCCGCATTCCCCTCATCATTGGCCGGGGCCTGACCGCTAAGGCGCGCGAGGCCCTGGGCCTGCCGACCTCCACCCTGTTCCGGCTGCCGCAAAGCCCAGCCGACACCGGCAAGGGCTACACCCTGGCGCAAAAAATGGTGGGCCGCGCCTGTGGCCTGCCCGAGGGTACGGGCATACGCCCCGGCACCTACTGCGAGCCACGCATGACCTCGGTGGGCTCGCAAGACACCACCGGGCCCATGACGCGCGACGAACTCAAAGACCTGGCCTGCCTGGGCTTTAGCGCCGATTTGGTGATGCAGTCTTTCTGCCATACCGCCGCCTACCCCAAGCCGGTGGACGTGAAGATGCACCATGAGTTGCCCGCTTTCATCAGCAACCGCGGCGGCATCTCGCTGCGCCCGGGCGACGGCATCATCCACAGTTGGCTCAACCGCATGCTGCTGCCCGATACCGTGGGCACGGGCGGCGACAGCCACACCCGCTTCCCCATCGGCATCAGCTTTCCGGCGGGCTCTGGCCTGGTCGCGTTTGGCGCGGCCACCGGCGTGATGCCGCTGGACATGCCTGAGAGCGTGCTGGTGCGCTTTAAGGGCCAGATGCAGCCGGGCGTGACCCTGCGTGACTTGGTGAACGCGATTCCGCTCTACGCCATCAAGGCCGGGCTACTGACCGTGGCCAAGCAGGGCAAGAAGAACATCTTTTCGGGCCGCATCCTGGAGATCGAGGGCCTGCCCCAGCTCAAGGTGGAGCAGGCGTTTGAACTCAGCGACGCCTCCGCCGAGCGCAGCGCAGGCGGCTGCACGGTGCACCTGGACAAGGCACCCATCATCGAATACATCACCAGCAATATCACCATGCTGAAATGGATGATCGCCACCGGCTACCAAGACGTGCGCAGCATCCAGCGCCGCATTGCCGCCATGGAGGCCTGGCTGGCCAACCCGCAATTGCTCCAGGCCGACCCGGACGCCGAATACGCCGCCGTGATCGACATCGATCTGGCCGAAATCACTGAGCCCATCGTGGCCTGCCCGAACGACCCAGACGATGTGAAAACCCTGGCCGACGTGGCGGGCGCCAAGATTGACGAGGTGTTTATTGGCAGTTGCATGACCAATATCGGCCACTTCCGCGCCGCCTCCAAACTGTTGGAAGGCAAGCGCGACATTCCGGTCAAGCTCTGGATGGCGCCCCCCACCAAGATGGACGCCCACCAATTGAGCGAAGAAGGCCACTACGGCGTGCTGGGCAGCGCCGGTGCGCGCATGGAAATGCCCGGTTGCAGCCTGTGCATGGGCAACCAGGCGCAGGTGAAAGAAGGCGCCACCGTGTTCTCCACCAGCACGCGCAACTTCCCCAACCGGCTGGGCCGCAACAGCAATGTGTATCTGGGCTCGGCCGAGTTGGCGGCCATTTGTTCCAAGCTGGGCCGCATTCCCAATAAGGCTGAATACCTGGCCGACATGGGCGTGCTCAACGCCGCCAGCGGCAAGGTCTATCAATACCTCAACTTCGACCGCTTGAGCGAGTACACCGACTTGGCAGAAGGGGTGAGCGCTTGAGTGCAGCCGCTGCGTCTGGTGCCGCGCAGGCTTTGAGGGCGGCGGCCGTTACCGCCACTGTGGCGGGCCCGCGCGCATGACGCGGGTGTTCAACTTCAGCCCCGGCCCGGCGGCTTTGCCCGAGCCGGTGCTGCGCCAGGCCGCAGAGGAAATGCTGGATTGGCATGGCAGCGGCATGTCGGTGATGGAGATGAGCCACCGCGGCAAGGAATTCATCGCCATCCATGCGCAGGCCGAAAGTCTGCTGCGCGAGTTGCTGGCCATACCGGCGCACTACAAAGTGCTGTTTATGCAGGGCGGGGCCATTGGGCAAAACGCCATCGTGCCCATGAACCTGCTGCGCGGTCACGCCAGTGCCGACTATGTCAACACTGGCGAATGGTCCAAGCGCTCGATTGCCGAGGCGCGCAAATACGCGCAGTTGAACGTCGCCGCCAGCGCTGAAGGCGACGGCTTTCGCCGCATACCGCCCCAAGCCCAGTGGCAGCTTGACCCGCAGGCGGCCTACGTACACATCTGCTCCAACGAAACCATAGGCGGCCTGCAATACCACTGGACGCCCGACACCGGCGAGGTGCCGCTGGTGGCCGATATGTCTTCCGATATCCTGTCGCGCCCCATCGATGTGAGCCGCTACGGCCTCATCTATGGCGGCGCGCAAAAGAACATCGGCCCTTCGGGCCTGACCTTGGTGATCGTGCGTGAAGACCTGTTGGGTCGCGCCCTGCCCATTACCCCCAGCGCCTTTGATTTCAAACTGCAGGCCGAGAACGACTCGATGTACAACACGCCGCCCACTTATGCGATCTACATCGCCGGGCTGGTCATGGCGCATATCAAGCAGTTGGGCGGCCTGAGCGCCATGCAGCAGCACAACCAGACCAAGGCGGCGCTGCTATACGACTATCTGGACAGCAGTGGCGGCTTCTACACCAACCCGGTGGCGCGTGAAGACCGCTCGCTCATGAACGTGCCTTTTTGGCTGCACGACGAGCGGCTGAACCAGCCCTTTTTGCAGGGCGCCCAGCAGCACGGCCTGGTGCAACTCAAAGGCCACCGCATCGTGGGCGGCATGCGCGCCTCGATTTACAGCGCCATGTCTGTAGCAGGCGTGCAGGCACTGCTGGCCTATATGAAAGACTTTGCCGCCCAGCAGGGCTGAAGCGCACCGCCCCCCGTGCTTGCAAGCCCCGCGCGCGGCCACCCCAGGCGTATGCGCCTAGGGTGGCACGCAACCGGGCTTATCGCTTCACGTCGAGTAAACAAGCTGGAGCTTATCGATGACGTGGCGCACGCCGCTGCTGCCCCAGGCCGAGCGAATGGCGAGGTCGCGCTCGGCCCAGCTGTGCACGGTGCCTGACAGGCTGACCTGATCGCCTTTCACTTCGACAGCGATGGTTTTCGCATCGGCGGCGGCTCGGCGTTTGAGCGCTGCCTCAATGTCGGATCGGACAATGGCAGCAGACAGCCCCGGCTTGATGGCGATTTGATTGCTCACCCCGGTCACGCCAAAAAGATAGCGCACGCTGTCGGCGGCGTCCTGGCGCTGGTATTCCCATTGCACGTCCCCGCTCAGTGTCAACCAGCCCCCCTCTACCATCACCCGCACGCTATTGGCTGGCAGGGAACTCGTCCATCCCAGAATATTCGTCGCCGCCTGCGCAATATCTGCATCCGTGCGTCGGCCCAAGGCGGGCAGCTTGACCTTTAGCTCGACCGCCAGCGCCTTTACGCCGCTGACGCGCTGCGCCGCGCGCTCAGCGTTCCATTTTTCGGTGTAACTGCCCACCTCACCGGCCAGGGTGACCACACCGTCGCGCACCTCTACGCCAATCTGCGCGGCGTGTACCGAGGGCTCCCACTCCAGCTCTGCCATCACATCTTGTTGAAGCTGTAAATCCGTTTTCATTGCCTTGTTCCTGGTTGGTTAAGAGGGCATGAGCTTGCCAAGCGCCCCGGGAATAGTCTGTTGCCCAGCGAACAAAAGGCGCTTAAACGTCCGCCTGGGTGCGCAGGCCGTCGGCGACCGAGCGAACGATAAAATCAAACCATGAACGCCCAGACAAGCGCGCAAGATCAAGCATTCGATGGCGGCTGTACCAGCCGCGCGCTGCGTTACCGGTTCACCAGCCGCCTACCGATCGTGCAGGCTGCCCATCGATCTGTCGGCGCCATAGGACTGATACCTGTCCACAGGGCTGTGTGAGGTACGTGTAATGCGGTTGCTGCAGGGCTCTGTGGTGTATCTTCGGTTGGCGTCCGACAGCCTGGTATTTCGTAGTCCTGCCAACGGCGCCGACTTGCACGAATGGCCGCAATTGGCCGTTGACCGAGTTCGCAACAAGGTGCTGGCGGTGGGCACCGCGGCCAGCCAATATGCCGGGCGCGATGGAGTCGAGCTGGTCAAACCGTTTGCGCATCCGCGTACCCTGGTGTCCGATTTTTCAATGGCTCAGGAGTTGCTCAAAGCCCTGATGAGGCGCCTACCGCGCGGATCCTGGTTCCTGCTAGCACCCCGCGTGATCCTGCATCCGGAGGGGAATCCGGAGGGCGGATGGACGCAAATCGAGATTCGGGCCATGCACGAACTGGCGCTGGGAATGGGCGCCCGTTCGGCTCATGTTTGGCAAGGCCCGGTATTGACGGACGAGCAACTGCTCAGCAATTTTTTTCCCGAACAAGGCAAGCTGCTGTCCTAAGTGTCAGCCCGTGACGCATGCACAAACCGCAGACAGCGCAGACCGAGCCCGCGCACAGGCAAAATCAGGCCATGCGCGACGTTTTGGTAGCGGGTGGTGGTGTCGGTGGCTTGGCTGCCGCATTGGCCTGCGCCCGTGGCGGCAACCGGGTTCGGCTGCTGGAAAAGGCGTCTGCATTCGGCGAGGTGGGTGCGGGTATTCAGCTGGGCCCGAACGCGCTGGCGGTGTTGCATCAGTGGGGCTTGCTGCCCGCGCTGCAAGGTGTCGCCGCGTTCCCGCAGCGGCTTGTGCTACGCGATGCGCAGGCTGATCGCTTGTTGGCTCAATTGCCATTAGGTCATGCGGCGCAGCAACGCTATGGCCAGCCACATGCGACCGTGCACCGCGCCGACCTGCATGCACTGCTGCTGCATGCCGTGCAGGCCGAGCCCCAGGTAACGCTCACGCTCGGCAGCGCCCTGGCCCAGGTGCACAGCAGCAGCAAACAGGCCCAGGTTCAGACTGAGCAGGGGCAGCGCTGGCAGGCCGATGCCTTGATCGCCTGCGACGGCCTGTGGAGCCGGGCCCGCCAGTGTCTGCTGGGCGACGGTGCGCCGCTGCCCACTGGCCATCTGGCTTACCGAGCCTGTGTGCCCCAGGCGCAGGTGCCATTGGCCTTGCGCAGCTCAGACATCACGGTCTGGATGGGGCCTTTATGGCATGTGGTGCGCTACCCGGTGCGTAGCGGGGACTGGCTGAACGTGGTGGTCATCGTGCACGGCCAGGCCGATGGCGACGTACAGCGCTGGGACCGCGCCTGCCCCGCGCAGGACGTGCAGCGCGCGCTTCACGGGGCGTGCGCACCAGTGGCTGCGCTGGCCGAGGCCATGGCGCCTTGGTGTTTGTGGGCCTTGTATGAACGCGCTCCCCTGACGCAAGCCGCGCAATATGTGCATGGCTGCGCCGCCCTGTTAGGCGACGCCGCCCACCCCATGCGGCCCTATATGGCGCAAGGGGCGTCCATGGCCTTGGAGGACGCTTGGGCGCTAGGCATGGCGTTGCAAGACCATACGCTGAGCGTCACGGACGCTTTGCAAACCTACGCCCAACAGCGGTGCCAGCGCAACGCCCGCGTGCAGCGCAAAGCACAGCGGAATGGGGGCATTTTTCATGCGACGGGGCTGATGCGCGCCGGGCGGGATTGGTCGTTGCGCCTGTTGGGTGAGCGTTTATTGGATACGCCTTGGTTGTACCGGGGGCCGGGCGCATCCGTATGAGCGCTGGCATATGGCGCGTCGGCCCTTTTATCTCATCGGCCGATTCTGAGCCAATAGACCGCTGGATCCGCTGGGTCGCACTTTTCGTTTTGATTGGGCCTCATTTTCTGGTCACCCGGGATCTGTCTGACGGTGCCTTGGTGGCCTTTGCCGACTGGAGCGGCCAGTTCGATGGCCTTTATTACAGTCATTTCAGCGCCAACTGGTTTTTAGCGGCGGCTTTTTTCAAAATCTGCTTTTTTCTGGCCTCGATCTTGCAAATCCACTATTTGCTGATCGTCAAGATTATTTTTGCACTGACCCTGTTGGGAATTTATAGGGAATTGCAATATTTGCTGCTGGAGCTATTCCGCGCCAATAAACAAGAATGCCAATTTGTAGCTTTGCTGTGCATCAGTATTCCATCCTTGTATGTATTCATGGCGTCGCAAGTTGTTATTCATTTGGTTTGTTTTTGGTTTTTATTTATTGGGCATCGTTTTTTTCGCCACCAAGGATTTTTCAATCTATCCGTAGGCCTGTTTTTTTTACTCCTTTCGTTTCAGGTCGCTTCATGTATGATTTTTGTCTTGGCCTTGGAGGCGGTATATGGATACGAAACACGAAACTGGAAACGCTTATATTTTGGTGCCGTTTTGCTGCTGATGAGCATAGCTTATTTATTTACTCTGAAAATAGTATCGCCTCCTCAACAGTTGCACGCTAATTATAATCAGTTCTTGAATATATTTTCTCTAGTTGGGATATTAAGGCTTTTTAAATCCATAGCCATGTATATGACCTGGTGGATATTGCCAGTGAGCGCTTTCATGGGCAGTCTATTGATTTGTTATATAGCCAAATATCCACGAATAAAATCGAACCATATTCATGCGCTCGGCAATAATTTTCATCATTTAATGATAGCCGCTTTTCTCTGCTTGGCTGCGGTTTTTCCATATTTGGCGGTCGGCAAGGCGGCAGCGCTTTTTACCGTGACTCGTTTTGGCGAAGGCATTACCGAAAAAACATTGCGCGCCGTATATACGGGCCTATTCGCACCGACTTGGAGCAACACATCGGGGCGGCAAGC
>Ga0136644_10001074_pt1 | contig 21661 bp, 20 predicted proteins | sample C_130820_EF_Meta_FD_94780 | JGI IMG/M metagenome (GOLD analysis project Ga0136644, IMG submission 94780) | Freshwater microbial communities from Lake Croche, Canada to study carbon cycling - C_130820_EF_MetaG (v2) (version 2) | ecosystem: Environmental > Aquatic > Freshwater > Lake | place... | reverse complement strand
GGACACCGTTTCTTTCATTCTCGGAGCTCCGGTGACGGCGGTGCTGGCCTCGCTTGAGACCTTTCACAAAACCCGCCTCCGGCCCGACGGCCCGGTCAAGACCTTCTCCGCCGTGGACCGTTCGAAGTGCGTGCCCTACACCGTTGACACCGAGGATTGCGCCAGTCTTCTGCTTCAATTCGGGAAGGCCGGCCATGGATTCGCTGACGGGGTCCATGCGAACGCCTCGATATCCCAGGTTGCCGCCGGTTGGAAGTGCAGTCTGGCGTTGGGGATATACGGGACCCAGGGAAGTGTTCGCTGGGATTTGCAGCAGCCCAATGAAATCCAGGTGGGTCACCGGGACCAGCCCAATCAAGTCCTCCAGCGGGGAACCCCTGGATTTGATGTCGAGGTCGCTGGTTTTACCGACTATCCCGGCGGACATCCCGAGGGATTTCCCGACAGTCATAAAATGCACTATCGGGCGATTTATCAGAGTCTTGCCGGTGGAAGCCAATCCACTCCGTTGTATGCGACGGTGGAGGATGGACACGACGAGGTCCGATTGTGCGAGGCGATCCTTCGTAGTGCCCGATTGCGCCGGTGGGTTTCCATCCCGGCACGCAGGGGCTGATCCAGTGCGGTTCGTGCAGCAGATCACAAATGACCGTTGGCAAGAGAGCCCCGACAGCGCAAGTTTGCGGAGTGGCTTTTGACAATACAGATTTTGTTGACACCGATTCCGAGCGTCGGAAGGCACCGGACACCGGACCGGCTCCGACCCGTGAAGAATTGGATTCGCGACTGACCGGAGCACAGCAGCAGCTGGCCAAGCTTCGGGAGTCGCACGAACAGATTGAGCGCGAGATCGTTGCCATTGAGGAGCGACGGAGGCGGAGGGCTGAATTCACCCAGGGACTGGGTGAGATGCGGCACGAATTGACCCGGGCGGTGACGGTGCTTGAGAAATCGGAACTGGACGCGCGTCGCCTCGCGGAACAGGTGGCCCGGAGTTTGGAGGGCCTGCGTTCGGCTGCCGCCCATATCGAGCCGTTGAGTGAGGAGTCGTGGACGGCAGAGACCTGGGAGCAGGAGCTTTCCCGCGGTTTGGCCGTTGTGGAAAACGCACGGATGGAGCTGAATTCCGCCCGGTTAAAGTGGCCACAGTTGGAGGGTCGGCTGGCGGAAGAGGACCAGGGAACGGCATCACCGGTCTCGCGACTCACGGAGTTACCCCTGACCCAACTTTGCCGTATTGGATTTGCCCTGACCTGGCCGCTCGCAGCCGTGGCCCTCCTGGCGGTGGCCGCGGCGATTGCCGTCCTTGTACGGAAGGTGTAGGCCATCGTCGTTCTGACCTTTGGAACTGATCCAATGGCCCGCTTCGGCAAGTCCAACGACCCCCTCCAGGAACGTGAGCGCGAATTGCGTCGCCAACTCGACCAATTGGAGGCGGATCTGCGTCGACTGGCCTCCCCGGAACGCCCGGCTCAGCCGCCGGCAGCCCGGAATCCGACCCGGCTCCCACCGGCCCCCGTCCCGCCCCCGCCTGCCTCGCGCGCCCGGAGCGATGGAAATCCGCGGTCCTATTTCAACGACCAGGGCCTCCGAAAGTTTGACCTGATCGGCGGCCTCCGGCGGATGGGGCGGTTTCTCTCGGGTCCCACCGGTTACAATCGGCAGATGGTCCGGATGCTGGCGGCTGGAAGCATCGACGGTTTACCGGTGCTTCGGCGGGAGCGAAAGAAAGCGCTCATCCGGTTCCTGTTCCTGTTCAGTCTTCTGTTGGCTATCCTCTGGGGAATTGGTTTTTCGTACTTTCGTGATCGGTAACGGTTAGGTAAACTCTCCGGCTTTGGCCATTCTACGATTGACCCTTCAAGGTTCTTCTTTGTAGCGTTTTTCCAGTTGTTGTCGGGGCTTTCGCCCTTCAGTTCCTTGCTCAGCCCGGTGGCTCTGGAAACAGGGCCGCCGGGTTTTTTGCATGAAGCCACGCTCCGGGTCGGGGGCGGGGATGGCGGGGGACTTTTTTTTGACTGTTGCGACAGATGGGTTCACTTCGCGATTTGAAATCCACTCCACCCGCCGGAACTCCACCCGCCGGAACTCCATTTTCCCTTCTGGGTGTTTCGGGGAGACCGAATCCCAATTGATGCTCCCCATCCACATTTTTCACGTTTCATTCAAACTGGGGGGTGGGATGGAACGCTACGCCCGCGACCTGTCGAACGCCTTCGCACGGATGGGGCATCCGGTCACCGTGCATGCCCAGCATGTTGACCGTTCCATCCCGACGCACCCGAATCTCTCCGTCCTCCAGATTCCGGTGCTTCCTCGAACAAAGAAGCTGCGGAGTTTCCCATTTTATCGGGCTATCGAACGGATTCGTCCCGGACTGGATGGGCTCAAGATCTCTTTTTCCTGTGCCAAATCAGAGGACCTCGTTGTTTGTGGCGGAACCCACAAGGGATACCTGACGCAGGCTCGAAAGCCATGGCTTCCGCTGAATCTCCTTCAAATTTGGATGGAGAATCGCATCTACCGTTTTGCGGGTGGAATTATCTCCCATTCACGTCTTTGTCGGGATGACCTGATTCGACTTTATCAGGAAGATGCGGGAAAGATCACCGTTTTACATCCGCCCATCGGTCCAGAGTTTTCGGTGGGATCGTCGTCCAACCGCCGCGAATTGCTCCGACGCATGGGTGTTCCCGAGGACAAAATCGTTTTCGTTTTCCCATCCACAGGACATCGGCGCAAGGGCTTGGGGCCGATCTCCGATGCCATGCGCAGCGTGGAGGACAAAGCGGTTTTGGTCGTTGCGGGAAAACCGCGCGCCTATGGACGGACATCGCGTTCGATCATTTATGCCGGATACGTTGCCGATATGCCCAGCCTTTATCGTGCGGCCGACTATACGATTCTGGGCTCATCCTATGAGCCATTCGGAATGGTGGGACCCGAGTCTATTCTCTGCGGCACTCCACTGGTATTCGACGAGCGCATCGGTTGTCTCGAGGTTGTCCCGTCCAACGCCGCCATCACGTTTTCGGTGAACTCCCAGGATTCAATCCGAGCAGCCTTATCGGAAGCAGTGGGTGCCAGGAACCGACATCAGCTGCCACCTGGTCCGCCGCAATGGGAGGCCGACTACGATCCCTCCATCGACAACCACGCCCGACGGGTGTTGGAAGCGGGCATTCAAGCTCAAAGGGCAAAGAGATAGTACGGGCGGATAAGACGGCGTCCCCGTTCACCTCGGGGAAATGGTTGCTCTCGTTTTGGATGACCGGAATGGGAACACCTTCGACGGGCAATTTAATCGAGCCTCTTTGGTCTCTACGGTTCCACTTGGACAGGAGTTCCAACCCGAACCATCTGGAGCAGGTACTCGGCGTTCCAATTCGCGAGTCGAAAGCAACCATGCGACTCGGTTCGACCCACCTGCTCGGGTGACGGAGTCCCATGGATTCCGTATCCCGGGCGGTCCAATCCAATCCAGGCAACCCCCACCGGGTTATTGGGACCCGGCGGAAGCACCAGTTTGCGACCGATCGATTGGGCCTCCGGGGATTCGGGGAAATTCGCCGGATTGAAGGTGTAATTGGGATCCTTGGCCACACTGACGACGTGAAGGAGGCCCACAGGACGTTTTTCGGCAATCCGGCCGATGCTGCACGGAAAATGCGCCAGGAGGTTGCCTTGATCCCCAAAAGCCCGAATCCAATGGCCCATCAGGCTGACTCGGACCAATGCAGCCCGGCGTGCCGGCGGGTAATCGGATGCCGGTACCAGAACGGCGTCGCCGGGACGTATCCGATTCCAATCGATTCCTGCATTCCAGCGGGTGAGAGCCGCCGGATGGGTGTGAACCGCTTCTCCCAGGAGTTCGAGCCAGGTGCCGAAATCGAGTCGGTTTGCGGACGCCTTCCCCAGCCAGGTGTCCGGAAGCGGATGCAGTCGGGCCAGTTCCACTTCGGCGGCGGACTTTCGGACAAACGGGGGGTGATGCAGTTGAAGACCTTGTTCTGTGGGAAGGTCGAGGCGCCCGGTGGGTTCAAGCCCGTGGTCCTGTTGGAATGCCTGGAGGGCCGTTGCTGTTTGAGCACCGCCGGCTCCGTCAATCGACCCGACCGAAATGGCGTATCCCGCCAGGGCGATCTGAGCCAGCAGGATGTTGGTGACCGGCGGCGTCCCGTTCAACCAGGCGTCGGGGAGGGAGGGTGGAACGGGTGGTGTGACGCGGGGCCCGGGAACGGCGGCGGGTAAAAGCGGGGGTGGAATATTCGTCGCAGGAACGGGTTCGGTTCTCCGGGCCGGGAGCAACCCGGCAACGGGCCCGGGCACAGCTGCGGTGGTCGGGCCGGGATTGGTGGGCGACCCCTCCGTCCGGGGAGGTAACCGGACGATCGATGAGGTGGGAACGGGGACGGAGGGCGCCGGGACCGGCGTGGGTGTGGACACCTGCCGGGAATGGGGCTCGTTCCAGCGCCAGAGGGTCCCGACCAGTACGGCCACCACCAGAACGCCCAATCCCAGTGCGAGTCCGAAAAACTTCCGGGTATTCTTGCGGGATTTCCTGGCCATGACCATCAGACATCGATCACAGGTCCCTGGTCCGCCCTGGATGGAGGAGGAGGGCGTCGGAGCACCAGGGCATCGCGGCCACCGAGGACGAAGCCGAGGAGGAGTGACACCCCGCCAATGACCAATGATCCCCGGACGGAACTTCCAAATCCCCGCACATCGAAGCCGGGCACGAGTCCACCGATGGACCAGAGGAGCAGGGAATTGATGACCAGGTAAAACATCCCGTAAGCCATGACCACGACCGGGACCGTCAGCAGCCCACCCATGGATCGTTCCAGCAATGATTTGAGGAAAAGAAAGACCGTGCCGGCGACGGCCAGGAGCATCGGCAGGGATAACATCAACAAGACGGGGCGAATAAAAGCGTTGAGGAACCCCAGGAGGAGCGATGCGAAAAACAGCGACACCACCCCGTTGAAATGAATTCCGTCAATGACCTCTGCCGCCGCCACGACGCCCACGGCGGCAATGATCCAGCGCTTACCGAATGAAAGACCCCGACCCTGCATGTGGGACCAGTATAACAGCCGCGGGACAAATGTCAGAAATCCCGACCGGGAGAAACGGTCGTTTCTGACGGATTGATTTGCAGCATCCTCATTTGGGAAACCCGGCCAGCGTTTTATTCAACCATTCAATTTGTGGTGGAAACAGCAAGGTCCGGTCCAGTCGGCGCTCGATACTTCGGGCGTCGTCGTATTTACCCACGCCTGCAAGATACTGAAACTTGGCGAACAGGAGGGAGACACGGTCGTCCGGGTTGTACTGATCGGGGTCGGCATCCTTGATCAACGGGCCGGCATCAGCGGGGCGGCCGACCTGGCATAACGCGACCGCATGATTAATCACGGGACTGAAAGCGTTGGGCAGGGCGTTCATCACCTCGAGGGTGATGCGGACCGCCTCGGGCGCCTGCTCGCGCAGGATGAGCAACGATGCGGCGTAGTTGTTGGCCGCCACCGGGTCTTCCGGCTTCAATCGATAGAGACGTTCACAGGCGGAGAACAACAAATTGGCATCCTTGGCGCTGAAGGCGGCCGCCTGCATCTCCTTCCAAAAATCAGCGGATGCCCCCCGGGTCGGTTCGATGGATTTCAGCAATTTGGACGCGGAATAGCCAAAACCATTGCGGCTTATCAGGGCAGCAGCGCTGAGGACGAGATTGGCATCCTGGGATGGATCGCGGGCATACCGGTCGAACAGGTCTTCGGCCCCCCTTCGATTGGAAAGCCCGAGTTCGGCCAAACCCTCCAGAAAATAGCTGTAGCCGCCGTAGATGGAGCTCAGCCCGGATGCCTGGCGGATACCGACCGCCAAGGGGCGGAATTCGTCCCAGGAACGGCTGTTGAACAGCATCGGAATCAGCGAAACGCAAAGTCGGGATGGATATCCCAGCCGTGGCATTTGGCTTTGCGAAAAGGTTGCCGCTTCACTGGCCATTCCGAGACGCCCCCAAACCATGATTTGAAGTTCGGCATCTGCGATGGTGGTCGGAACCGCGATATTCTCCTTGGCCAACCGCAGGGCTTCGCTGCGAAGTCCGGTGGATTCCAAAATCAAAATGTGCCGGAGATGATCCGACAGGTCATCCTTGTGAAGATCGGTCAATTCACTCAGGCGCCGCACATATTCCATCCGGTCGATGCGGAGGAATGCCGTCCTCAGGAGCAGTCGAAGGGCGGTCAGTCGCAAGGGGGAATCTGAAGGAAGGGTTGCGTAGGTGGTCCTGAGCTTGTCCTGATTTTCCTTTTGCTCTGCTTCGTTGCCCCAGACGGCCAGGGTTGCGACCCGGTAGAGTTGCGCCTCCGGGTTGTTGGCCAGGCTGTCTCCGCGGACTTTCCAGACCTCCATCAACCGGTTCACCTGTGCTGTCTCGTACAATGCCTTCACCAGGGCCAGGGAGATGGCCGGGGTGACCGGGACATTGGTGCTGTTCAGGTGCCAGAGCGCGAGATCGTAAACGTCGTACTTTCCATAAAACCGGGCCACCAAATCCAAATCGGCGGCATTCGTCCGGGTCATCGCCAGCAACTGGTTGGCCTCGTAAATCGACAGTGCGACGGTTTGTTGATTGACTTGGGGAAGTTCGTTGACGGAATTCAGAAACCCCCGGATGGCTCTCAGGTTTCCCGGATTATTGGCGATCGCATCCTTCCACGCCCGGACCGCGATGTCATTGCGCCCCGCCCGGATCGCCTGACCCGCCGATCGTTCAAAATTCCAGGACGTCACGATGCGAAGCATTCGAACCCGGATTTCCGGGGTGATCCCGGAAGGGGAGGTCTTCCATTGACTGAAGGCCAGCGCCACGGTACCCCCTCCCAGCAGAAGACAGACGGCCAGTGCCCAGCGAAACCATTTCTCTCGTCGCCAGAACATCAGGAAGTAATTCGGGCTCGAGCTCGAACGACTGACCTTGCGCCGGACACGAACGCGCCGACTGTCGCCCGGGGGTTGGGGGTCCTCGGAAACGGTTCGTCGCGGGTCGCGGTTGGAAAAGGAAGAGGCCATCGGATAGTTTGCCGGTGGAGTTAACCCAGAGGTCCGGGGATTGGGAAGAAGGGACTTGAACCGATTCCAGAACTTTACCGAAGGTTCTCGTGCCATCGGCCATGGCCCGCCTCGAGCCGGATCCGCGATTCCGGGTTTTGGGATGGGCAATGAACCCCATCCGGTTTAGGCTAACCCCTTGTGGCGACTTCTTCAACCACCCGACTGTTGTTGGAATTGATTGCGCGTCCCAGCGTGAACCCGGCCTTTCTTCCAGCAGGTGATATCCGGGCGGGCGAAGCCGGGGTCGCCGATTTCCTGGAAGGTCTGGCCGGGCCCGGCGGGTTGGATTTCGAGCGATCCGAGGTTTTGCCGGGACGGTTCAACGTCATCGTGCGCCTGACACCGTCGGCCACGATCCGCCAGCGGGTTCTACTTGCGCCCCATCTGGATACGGTGGGCTTTCCCGTGCTGGATGAACAACTCCAACCCCGGCTGGACAAGGGTCGCGTTCATGGCCGCGGTGCCTGCGACACAAAGGGGTGTGTGGCAGCCATGTTCCAGGCCCTGCTTCAGGTCGCCCGGTCCGGCCGCCGGCCCCAGGAAACCGAAATTCTTTTTGTCGGCCTGATCGATGAGGAAAATGGCCAGGCGGGTTCGCGGCACTTTGCCCTTCATGGACCCAAGGCTGCGCTGGCGGTGGTGGGTGAGCCGACCCGCCTCCGGGTTGTCACCGCGCACAAGGGCGATGTCTGGCTTCGCATCAAAACCCGTGGGCGCAGCGCTCATGGCGCCACACCGCATCGGGGTCGCAATGCGGTCCTGGCCATGGCCCGGGTGGTGGAAGTGATCGAGGGCGAATACGGACCGTCGCTCCAACAGCGTCGTCATCCTTTGCTCGGGACGGCCACGGTCAATGTGGGTTCGATTCAGGGAGGCAGCCAGCCCAACATCGTTCCCGACGAATGTGTGATCAGCGTGGACCGTCGGACTCTCCCCGGGGAAACCGAGGCGGATGTTCGACGAGAACTCCGTCAGCACCTGCGCCGGCACGGTCTGGCGGTCACGTTTGAGAATCTGCGGCTCGCCCCTTGTCCTCCGCTTGAAACCGAGCCGGACCTTCCCCTCGTCCGGCAGTTGTGTCGCTCGGCTTCGCAGAGACGCACCTGGGGCGTCGACTATTTCTGTGACGCGGCACCCCTGTCAGCCGGAGGCATCCCCAGCGTTGTCTTCGGTCCCGGGGATATCGCCCAGGCCCATACCGCTGACGAATGGATTTCGGTCGCCAGCCTCGATCGGGGGACCGCCATCCTGGAAAATTTCCTGCGGTCACTTCCGTGACCGGACCCACCGCAGGCATCCCTTCATGCGCATTGCGTTCCTGACTCACGAGCCGTTTTACCCGCCCAGCGGTGGCGGTTCGGCGGAGGCCGTTTATCTGGTCGGGGAGTTGGTGCGCCGCGGCCATTCCGTTCATGTCTTTTGCCCTGATTTTCCAGATTCTGGTTCGGCCAGTGCCCGATTTCAGTGCCAGTTTCACCTGTTCACCGGGTGGCCGATGGGTCGCTACGCCCGCTGGCGCAATCTCAAGTACCTCCTCTACCCCGGCCGTTTGGAACAGATGGTCCTCAAGTCGGCACCGGAGCACGGCCCACACGGGAATTCCCGATTCGATCTCATTCTCGGGCAGCACACCATTTCGGCAGTGGCCGCCGGTCGTCTTCGAAACCGTCTCCAGACTCCGGTCATTCTCAATTACCTCGATTACCTGACGGGCTTCATGGAGACATGGCCCGCATGGGTGGCACCGCCTCCATTGGTTCGTGCACTGACACGGTTTGAGCTGTCCCTGCCCTCGCGTTACCGGGTGGATGGGGTTCTGACGGTGTCTTCACCGCTGGCAGATCGGCTCGCGGCCTCAGGATACCCGCCGGATCGGATGCTTCCGATCCTGTACGGCTATGATGCCGGACGGTTCCGCCCGTCGTCGGACCCGATTTCGGATGGGCCTCCCGTGGTGGTCATGCACGGTTCCTTCGACCGTCATCACCTGGGGCCGATAGCCGGGCAGGCGGTCGCGGAAATTGCCCGGCGGCGTCCCGAGGTGGCATTCCGGTTTGTCGGGCGGATGACCGACGGCTTGCGCGCGTTCACGGCGCGTCTCCAAAAGCAGTGTCCCGGCCTCCGGTTGCAACTGCCGGGATTTGTTCCCTACGAGAGGGTTGCCGACCAATTGAAGAATGCCGATGTGGGGCTGATTCCCTACGAGGAGTCGAACGGAACGCATTGCGCTTTTGTTGCCAAGGCTGTCGAATACCTCGGCTGTGGCCTGCCCGTGGCCAGCACCCCCCTGATGAATCTCACCCGTTACTTTGCTGAAGAACCCGCCATGGCGTTTGGTGGCTTTGACGGGCGATCCCTGGCCGGTGTGGTTCTGGCGTGGCTGGACCGGTCCAGGCTCGAAAGGCGGGAGTTGGGAGCGCGGGCCAGCGAGCGGGTGGCGAAAGAATTGGATTGGTCCGTCATCACCCGGCGCGCCGTGGATTTCATGGAGGCCGCTGTGACTCGGAGCGGATCGCATCGGCCATGAGCGAATCCCGGGCTGCATTTTTTCGACAGAGCGCCTGGCTGGGTGCCAGCACCCTCGCCTCCGGTGCCCTCATGACCGTGGTTCACACGGTGGCTTCCAAGCTCAATGAAGCCGAGTACTCCGCCTTTGGAAGCATGCTCCGCCTATTCCTCCTGCTGGGCATGCCGACGGCGGGGGTGCAGGTGGTCTTTGCCCGTCAGACCGCCGCCGCGCTGAATTCCGGCGATGAGCGTACCCTGGCCAGCACCGCCCGGGGAGTTCTCTGGGGTTGCGTCGCGATCTGGTTCGCGTTGCTCGTGGCCACGGTGGTCGCCCGGGATTCCCTCGCCCGTGGTTTTGAACTCGGGTCCACGGCACCCCTTTGGCCCACGCTGGGCATGACCCTGACCTGGCTGGTTCTTCCGGTCTTTCGGGGATTGCTCCAGGGGCGACAGAATTTCACCGCCCTGGGTTGGGTCAGCATTCTGGATGCTGCCGGTCGTTTCGGTTCCATTGCCCTTCTGGTGTTTCTGGGTCGACGAACCGCCACCGACGCCCTGGCGGGTGCCTGGTTTGGGCAGTTGCTGGCAACGGCCCTGGCCGTTTGGTCAACCCGGGACGTCTGGATGGGACCGGGAGGCACCGTTCCGTGGCGCCGCTGGTTTCGGCAGGTCATCCCGCTATCGCTGGCGGCGGGGGGGTTGCTCGTGCTGGCCAACTTTGACTATCCCTTTCTGACCTGGATGATTCCTTCGGACCGGAAGGAGGAATTCAGCCTGGGAACCCGGTATTTTCCGGCCAGCATGATTGGCTTTGCCCTCACCCAGGTCACGGTCCCACTGGCCATGGTGATGTTCCCAAAAATCTCACGAAGCGCCGCCGCGGGTCAGAAGAGCGATACCCTCCTGCAGGCGCTGGCAGCGACGGCCGGGTTGGGTGCGATGGGGGCGTTGCTGGTCACGTTTCTTCCCAAGCTTCCCCTGCAGGTGGTTTTCCTGAAGTCCCCAGATAAATGGGCCGCCGCCCCCCTGGTCCCCTGGCTGGTCTGGGCCATGCTCGCCTATGCCCTCGCCAACGTGCTGGTCAGCAACCTGATTGCCCGCTCCCGCTGGGACGTGGTTCCGTGGGTGGTCTTGGTTGCCGTGGCTTATGTGGTGGCCTTTCGTTCCCTGGTTCCCTGGTTGCTCCAGCAGTCCCCCACGGGTGCCTATCAGGCCGTCGCCCTACTGGTGGGCGGTGCCAACGCCCTCCTCCTGGTCATCGCCATTCTTTTGACGCGATATTCGCCTCGTCAGCCCCGGCCTAATCCCGGGTGATCGATCGGAGTCGGTTCTGCAACGTCTCGCGTCCGAGGCGTCGGGCCTCGGCGTTCCCTTCGCGCGCAATGTGGATGGGCTCCGCCAGTTCAATCTCCACCGTACTGAAGGGAAGCGGGATTTGGAATCGGTCCCAACTGTTGAGAGTCACCTTCCAACCCAGGCGGTAGGAAACCGGGAGCAACGGCAGACCGGTCAACTGCGCCGCCACGATAACGCCCTCCTGGACCTCGTACCGGGGCCCACGAGGGCCATCCGGAGTCACGGCCAGGTCGTATCCCTCTCCGGCGGCGGTGACCAATTCCCGAAGCGCTTGGGCTCCCCGCCGACTGGATGAGCCGCGAATCGGATGAACCCGGAAGAGCTCCAATATCCGGGCCAACATGCCCCCATCCCGGCTGGCACTGACCAGGGCCGCCAAGCGGCGGCCTGGAAATGGGCGCGTCACGTATCGGTGATACAGCAGGAGGGAAAGGGCCAGTCGATTATGCCAGATGGCGACGATGAATTGGTCGGAAGGGCCGGGGCGCCATCGTTCGGAACCGCCCACCCAGCGCCAGCGGAGCGTCAGGGCCAGGAGGCTGGCGACCAGCCAGATGATCCGGGCGGCCAGGCGACCGGATCGGGTTGCCGGGCGGGGTGCCGATGCGGAGGCGTTGGGGGGGGTGGACACTGACGGACTAGGCTCCCTTGCGCAGGCTGGCCCGGACCAACTCTTCCACTCCGGCGCCTGTTCCGAGCAGGGCTTGTGCGGCGCGCACCAGCGTTTGAGCCTCATTGGCCTTATGGCCGAGAGCGGTCAGGGCCAGCACGGCATCATTGAAATGGAGTTCGCCCGGAGACCCTGGGCGTGCGGCAGACACGGGCGAAGCGGTGCCCGACGGGCCAAATGCCCCCAATTTGTCCCGCAGTTCCACCACCACCCGTTCCGCCGTCTTACGTCCGACACCGGAGATGGCGGAAAGTGCCTTTAAATCGCCGGCGCCAACGGCGGCACGGAACCCGTCCACACTCATGCCACTCAAGATGGCCAGCGCCAACTTCGGTCCCACCCCGGAGACGGTCTGAACCAGGAGCTTGAACAGGTCGCGCTCGGGAGGACTGACGAATCCATAAAGTGCATGGTGGTCTTCGCGGATCACCTGCACCGTCCATAAAAAAACCTCCCTGCCGGAGGCAGGGAGGCGATCAAAGGAAGAGAGCGGGATCAACACCTCATAGCCCACTCCCTGAACCTCGACGATGGCCTGGGTGGGAAGGGAATCGACCAGTTTGCCGCGAAGAAAATGGATCACGCGGTGGAAAGTCGATCGGGTTGAAGCCGTCCCGCTGGCTTAGAGACCCTGGGCGATCACGTGGCGGACCAGGTCCCCAACGCGGTTGCTGTAGCCCCATTCATTGTCGTACCAGCTCACCAGCTTGAAGAAGCGGCTGTTCAACTGAATACCGGAGCCCTTGTCAAAGATCGAGCTCGACTTCGAGTGGATGAAGTCGCTGCTGACCACTTCGTCCTCGGTGTATTCCAGGATTCCCTTGAGGTAGGTTTCGCTGGCCTTCTTGAGGGCCGCTGAAATCTCCTCGTAGCTGGTGTCCCGGCTGGTCTTGACCGTCAGGTCGACAACCGAAACCGTGGGGGTCGGTACCCGGAATGCCATGCCGGTGAGCTTGCCCTTGACTTCCGGGCAGACCAAGGCGACGGCCTTGGCGGCACCCGTGGCGCTTGGAATGATGTTGATGGCGGCGCTGCGGCCTCCCTTCCAATCCTTTTTGCTGGGACCGTCGACCGTCTTTTGGGTCGCGGTGTAGGCGTGCACGGTGGTCATCAGGCCTTCGTCGATGCCGAATCCTTCGTGCAGCAACACATGCACCAGCGGAGCCAGACAGTTGGTCGTGCAACTGGCGTTCGAGATGACCTGATGCTTGGCCGGGTCGTACTTCGTATGATTGACACCCACCACCACGGTGATGTCTTCGTTCTTGGCCGGAGCGGAAATGATCACCTTCTTGGCACCCGCGACAATGTGGCCGTATGCCGATTTGTCGACTTGCGCCGGGTCCTTGGTCCCATCGGTGAAGAGCCCGGTGGATTCAATGACGATGTCCACGCCCAATGCCTTCCAGGGCAGGTCTTTCGGGGACTTGGCGCTGACCACGCGGATTTCACGTCCGTTGACCACCAGGACGTCGTCTTCAGCCTTGTCCGGAGCCGATTTCTTGGACGAAACCTCGCCGGAGAAGCGCCCCTGGGTGGAATCGTACTTCAGAAGATAGGCGAGGTTGTCCGCCGGAACGATATCGCCAACAGCGACCACGTCCACTTCCTGCCCGACGATCCCCTGCTCGACCATCGCCCGGAAGACCAGGCGTCCGATGCGGCCAAAGCCATTGATTGCAACTTTTACTGACATAGTGTCGTTTGGATTGACGGTTTCGGTATGAAACCAGTGGAAGGAGCCTAACGTTGGGGGGGGAGGGGTCAACGGTTTTTCAATCCACCCACGGCAAGGTGGTCGCTCGCCAGTGCGCCGCAGCTTTCCTATACTCCCCCACATGCACCACGATCGTGTCCAATTGGAATCCTTTCCGACGGCCGAGGCCATGGCCTCCGCCATGGCTCAACGTTGGGTCCGGCGGCTGGCCGACCGCCCATCCCCACCCCACCGGGTGGCCCTCTCCGGTGGTCGGATTGCCGCCGTCTTTCAACGCGAGGCAGCCCGGTTCGCCACCGAACTGAAAGTGGACTGGACCGGGGTGGAGTTTTTCTGGGGGGATGAACGTTGTGTTCCACCGGACCATGCCGACAGCAATTTCCGGGTGGCCAACGAGGCCCTGCTGACGCCCTGTGGGATATCCTCCCATCGCATTCACCGGCTTCGGGGCGAACTGCCGCCCACCGAAGCATCCGAGCTGGGCATCCATGAGTTGCGGCAATCGTGCCCCGGCAATGCGGAGGGGTGGCCGGTGCTGGACCTGGTGTTGCTCGGGATGGGGGAAGACGGTCACGTGGCTTCGCTGTTTCCCAACACCCCATCCGAGACCTCTCACAGCCGCCAATGGGTGGTTCCCGTCATCGGTCCAAAACCACCTCCCCAACGGCTGAGCCTGACCTTTGGGGTTCTGGCCGCCGCCCGCGAGGTATGGGTGCTGGCGTCGGGCGCCGACAAGGCCTCCGCCCTGAGTGCTTCGTTACAGTTTGATGGCGTCACGCCCCTCGCCCAATTGATCCAAATGCGGTCCCAGACCCATATTGCCGGTGAAATCGCGATTTTTGCGAACCGCTGACTTGACGCCTTCGGATTGTCAAGAGATTGTCACATTGTGAACGGGGTGGAGAACCAAAAAAAGCGGTCCCCGTTGAACACTTTGGCCACGAGGGTGTCTGTCCTTGTGGTTGGTAGGTTGGTGTCCGCTAAGGGTTGGCAGAGAGGTCTTGCTTGCGGCGGGGTGCGGACGCTGTTCTTAAGTTGGCCCCATCGCTGATCTGAGCGTGCAGGTGAGCGCGTCTACGACCTTATCACCGGGGGGCTGGCCGAAAGGCCAGCCCCTTCGCTTTTCACCTCTTCTCTTTGTCTCCCTCGTTTCCACCCCCCCTTGTTTTCCCTCCGGGCCGATATCCGCTCCTGCCCGGCCCCGTGCCGGACTTCACCCTGCGGAACCCGTTCGGCGACATTTTTTGCAGGCCAGCAACCGATGGGATGGATAATCTTCGGTCCGCATGAAACGTGTCTGCTTCCAGTGCGGGGAGGAATTCACCGGAGCCCGGCAGCCCGGACGGAGTGAAACCTGCGACCGGTGTCGGGCTGATCTCCGGGTTTGTCGAAACTGCACGCACCACGACCGGACGGCGGCCCACGAATGCCGGGAACGGCGTGCCGACCCTGTGGCGGAAAAGGAGCGCGGCAACTTTTGTGAGTACTTCGAGTTTGGCCGGCGTCCTTGGGCCGGTGTCCAATCCTCACCCCGGGAAGACTCCGCCCGTTCCGCGCTACGGGATTTGTTGGGCGATTAGACCCGGAACCCGGGTGGGTTTTATGCCAAACCGGCCAATTCCCCGGTGCTATCGGCAAATCGCTCGGTCTTGACCCCCATCCGGCGAAGCAGTGAGAGATGGAGATTACACATCGGATGGTCCTTGGAAAACGAGAGGACCTTGCCGGGAGAGATCGTTCCGCCACCCCGGCCGGCCAGCACCAACGGAAGGTTGTGCGGGCTGTGGGCGTTGCCGTCGCTCATCCCGGCCCCGAACAGAATCATCGAATGGTCCAGCACAGTCCCATCGCCCTCCTGATAGCCCCGCAATTTCTCCAGCAGATAGGCGTACTGGGCCACATGCCACTGGTTGATCTTCTGATACCGGTCGAGTTTCTCGGCCCGATGTTCATGGTGGGAGTTTTCGTGGTGACTCCCAAGTCCCGCCTCCAGGAAGGAGAAGTTTCGACCGCTGACCGAATTGCCGAACATGAAGGTGCTCACCCGGGTTGAATCGGTCCAGAAGGCGATGGCGATCAGGTCCAGCATCAGACGGACCTGTTCCGTGTGGTTGTCCTTGCGTTCACTCACCCGGGCCGGGTCCTGATAGAGGTCAATGGCCTTCCCCAACCGATCAATTTCGGCCCGCACCAGGGGGTCTTCGGCGTTTTCCTGGAGCTTCCGTTTCCGGTCAAATTCGAGCCGTCGTTCCACCGCCCGGACGCTCTCGAAATACTCCTCCAGCTTCAGCTTGTCCTTCTGACCCAGGCGCCCCTGCAACCGGCGGGCATCCTCTGCCACCAGGTCCAGAACGCTTTGGTCATTGTCGATGGCCCCCTTGCGCTCCGCCGCCTTGGACCGGAACAGCCGGTCGAACGCCAGTTTGGGATTGATCTCCTTGGCGAGGGGGGTGGTCGGCGATGCCCAGGAAATATGAGCCCCATACAGTTGGGTGAAGCCGACATTGGTGTCGACCCCGGTTGCGGGTGGTTCAATGCCCAACTCCAGTGAGGGAAGGGGTGTCATGGAACCCACCTGCCGCGCCATCACCTGGTCCATCGAGGTGTTGCCGGAACAGATGTCGTTGCCCGTCGTGCGGGTGATGGTGGTGCCGGTCAGCCAGCTTCCGGTTTTGACATAGTGCCCATCCCCCGTGTCGGCAGCCGCATGCCAGAGGTTCTGCAACACCAGAATCTCGCGTTGCAACGAGGCCAGGGGGGACAGGGTCTTGGACAGGGTGAAATCGGTTCCGGTCCCTTTGGGTGCCCATTGGTCCATGTTGGCCCCATTGGCCATGTACAGCGCGGCGAACCGATTCGGATGAGCTGATGCACCCGGGCCGGCGGTCCCTTTCGATCCCGGCTGATCGTCCCCCAGGCACCGCAGCGGGCGCATCACTTCGAGCCACGGCAGGGCCATGGTTACGCCCAGTCCCCGAAGCATCGTCCGACGCGAAATTCCCGATGATCCCATAGCAGAAAGCTACACCCGGAATGTTGCGCCCCGCAAGTCCAGTCCGGGCCGGTTGGGCACCGCCATCCGCCTTAAAGGTACCGGCCCAAAATCGGACGCAGCGTCTCCACGGTGCTGGCCGGCCAATGCGAGCGCTCCGTGAGAATGGCATTCTTCAGGGCGTGATGCGCTGGCCAGTCCGGAACGGTCGGGATGTGCGGCAGCACCGCCCGAATGATGGCCTGGGCGGTCTCGGCGTTCTTCCGCAGATTTTCAATGACCATTTCGACGGTCACATGGGCTTCGTCCTCTTTCCAGCAATCGTAATCGGTGACCATGGCCAGCGAGGCATACGCGATCTCAGCCTCGCGGGCGCAGCGGGCTTCGCCGAGGTTGGTCATCCCGATGACGTCAAAGCCCGCGGCCCGATGGAATCGGGATTCGGCCCGGGTGCTGAAGGCCGGTCCCTCCATGTTGACATAGGTTCCCCGGTCGTGGGCGGTTACGGGCAATCCGCGGGTGGCCGCCAGCAGAAGCTGACGCAATTCCTCCGAAATCGGATCAGCGAAGGCGACGTGGGCGACGATGCCTTTGCCGAAAAAGGTGTGCTCGATGTCGCGCTTGGTCCGGTCGAAGAACTGGTCCACCAGGACCAGATCGCACGGGCGATACTTTTCCTGGAGGGAGCCCACCGCTCCCACACTGATGATCCATTCGACGCCGAGCGACTTGAGGGCCCAGATGTTGGCCCGGTAATTGAGCTCGGTTGGCAGCAAGCGATGGCCCCTTCCGTGCCGCGGCAGAAATACGACCTCCCTCCCTCCCAATTCACCGGTGAGCAACTGGTCCGAGGGTGGACCGAACGGAGTTTCGACGGTGACCCATGCCTGCCGCGACAGGCCTTCCATGGCATAAAGGCCGCTCCCACCGATCAGACCGACACGCGCTGTACGATTCATCGGGGAAGCATGCAAAAAAGACGGATGGGATTGAAGCGGGATTGGTGGCTTTTCGTGCCCATGGGGTTTTGCAAGGGGTGAACGGAATTGTAGTCACACGAAGACGCGAAGACACGAAGAAGCTCGGGGAGGCGAAGGGATCATCCTTGAGCTGTTGCCTCTCTCGTGGCGCCGCCACCGGGCGAGACGCCCGAGCTTCCAGGTAAAGCAGGATGCTTTTCGTAATAATCGTTTAAAATCTGCGTGAATCTGCGGACCGTCTCTTTTTCGGGCAGTCCGGTTGACCGTCCCATCGTTGGATTATTCCCGGTGGGCATTCCAGGCGGGTGGAAGGTCGGTTATAGACTTCTCCAGAATTTCCAGAATTCCTCGTCGCTCCCCGGATTCCAGGTAGGCGTAGCGCGGTTCCTCGTCCGGTTGGGTGAGCACCCGGTGAAGTCGCTCCAGGATTTGCCGTCGGAGGACGGGTTGGAGATTCTGAAAGAAAGCAGTCTGAATGACGTAGCTGCAGCGCAGCCGGAACAGACGATGCTGCAGGTCCAGCTCGCGCAACGATTGCCCCGAGGGACTTCGGAATCCCTGACGCCTAAAGCCCGAGGCAAAGGACTCCCCTCCCCGGACTCCTCCGACCGGCAGGGCCGCCTCGTTCTTGAACAGCAGGACATCCAGTACCTGCTCGACCGAATGTTCGAAGGCGTGACGCACGCTGTCGTACACCGGCTCGGGGGTCACTGTTTCCTTGAACGACCGCTGGAGCCCCTGTTGATAAAACATCATCCAGCGACAGTGTTGGCCGGCCTTTGTCAGCACATTGTGAGCGGCCAGTTGATGCTCAAAAACCATCAAGGCGACCAGGTCGCTGGTGGCCGTCAGATAGGCCGTGGCATCAAAAAATCCCGTCAGGTTGGTCCGGTTGGCCGCTGCCTCCCGTTGCGCCGGGGTGGGAAGCGTTTCTCCTGAGATCGTCAGGTTCCCCCGATGCCGGACGGCCCCGTGAGTTCCGGTCACGTACCACCCGCCCCAGCGCTGGTCGATGGGTGTGGTGTCGTCCACCAGATCGGAACCGAGCGACAACACCGGCTGACCGTGGGTGTCGGTATGGACCGAGCGGGACAGGACGGCGGGAATGTCGCGAATAAAGGTCCCCCCGTGGCAGCGGAGGCAATCGTCGTCGCGGATGAACCGGGGCCCCTGGGTGGCGGCGGTGGTCCCCTGGGTGACGGGATGGGGGTCCAAGCTGTAGAAGACCGGACCGAGGTCGGGGTCCATCGCCGCCACCTCGATCAGACCTCCCGGCACCCATCCCACGTAGGCATCGTCCCCGAAATACAGCGCCCGGGGATGATTGGGACGAATCAAATCATTTTGAAAGCTGGTGCGGGAGAAGACCAGCATCTGGCTTGCCTCGGAAATCCCCAGGTGTCCGAGCAACTGGCGAACGACGGCCCGGTCGTCACCCTCCAGCCGAAGCTTCCCGTCGGCGAGCTGACGTTCCAGCGATTGGACCGCATCGTGCGGCGGACGTGCGGAATAGGAAATGGGCTCCCGTTCGAAGGCTTCCTCTCCGTGGATGACCACGGACGAGGTCGTCATCGCCATCGCCATGGCCATCCCTGAGAGGAAACGAATGGTCTTCATGGAATTCTGCGGCGAACCTTAAAGGGAAGGTCCGCCCACCTGGATGCCGTGCTGGAGGCAATAGGCTCCGTTGACGACGTACTTTTCCGCCCAATGGCGTAGTCCCGACCGTTCGGCGTCGGTCAGCGGGCGCTTCACCCGACCGGGAGAACCCACGACCATCGAGCCCGGAGGAATGACCGTCCCCGGTGTGATCAAGGCTCCGGCTCCGATCAGGCTTTGTGCTCCAATCACGGCACCATCGAGGACCGTGGCGCCCATGCCGATCAGGCATTCGTCGCCGACGGTGCAGGCATGAACCGTGGCCGAATGACCGATGGTGACCCAATTGCCCACGAGGCACGGAAACTCATCAGCCAGGTGCAGGACGGCGTTGTCCTGGACGTTCGAATGATGTCCCACTTCGATCCGGTTGATGTCCCCTCGAAGAACGGCCCCGTACCAGATACTGCTATGGTCTCCCAAGGTCACGTCTCCGAGAACCACCGCCGTCCGGGCAATGTAGACCGAGTCACCCAGTCGGGGTGTCTGTCGCAGGTGACGGTCCAATTGCCGGATAAGTCCTTCCATGATCGAGCCTAGGCGAGGACGGCGGCATCGCGGGGGACGTCCTTGAGAATCTGGTGGATGACGAGGTCCGTGGTGATGCCCTCGGCTTCGGCCTCGAAGTTGAGGATGAGCCGATGGCGAAGGGCGGCGGCGGCCACCCCGGCAATATCGTCGAAGCTCACATTGAACCGTCCCGCAGTCAGAGCCCGCACCTTGGCCGCCAGCACCAGCACCTGTGCGCCGCGCGGGCTGCTTCCGAACCGGAGGTATTGGTTGGTGATGGGGGCGGCGGTGTCGGTTTTGGGATGGGTGGCCAGAACCAGCCGGACCGCGTAGTCCTTGACGTGGCTGGCAATGGGGACGTCGCGAACCAAGCGTTGCAGTTGGGCGAGACCGGGACCGTCGAGCACCTTGTTGGGCGGGGCTATGGCAGCCTCGGTGGTCCGATTGAGCACCTCGGTCAACTCCTCCCGACTGGGATACCCGACCACCAATTTGAAAAAAAAGCGGTCCAATTGAGCTTCAGGCAGGGGATATGTGCCTTCCTGATCAATCGGGTTCTGGGTCGCCAGCACAAAAAACGGCTTGGGCAGCGGACGAACCTCACCGCCGGCCGTGACCTGTTTCTCCTGCATCGCCTCCAACATGGCCGATTGCGTCTTGGGGGTGGCCCGGTTGATTTCGTCCGCCAGGACGATATGGGCAAAGATGGGTCCCTTTTGGAACTGGAACCCGCGCTGACCATTGGGCAACTCCATTACCAGATTCGTTCCCAGGATGTCGGCGGGCATCAGATCCGGGGTGAATTGCACCCGGCTGAAGCTCAGCTCGAGCACCTCGCTGAGGGTGCGCACCAGCAGTGTCTTCCCCAGGCCGGGAACACCCTCCAGCAGCACATGGCCCCCCGCCAGGATGGCGACGAGGGTTCCTTCGACGATGGCATCCTGCCCGACCATCACCCGCCCGATCTCGGCCCGGACGGTGGCGTAGACTTCCCGAAACGACGCGATCTGTTCCTCGATGGTCATAGGCAGTTCTCCAAGACGTTAGTCCGGACCAGGGGAATGGCCAATGGCAAAGCGGCAGGATGCCGCTGCCCCTTCAGGGCAAGATTGCTTCATGCGGTTTCCCGGGGCGTTGCCCCGGGCTATCACATTTTGCCCCGTTGGGGCGGATCAGACGCCGTCCGCCCTGCAAATCAACCCCGGTTGAATCCCGCCTGGCCCCGAGCGGTCCCGGCGGGGCGCTGCCATCCGCGATCAAGCCTGACCGAGGAGGTGGTCCAAGACCAACTGGTCCAGATCCTGATAATTGCGGTCGGCGATCAGGGCGGTGGCCGTCGCTTCCGGGAAGCTCCGGGCCTTCTCCACCAAACGGTCAAAGGTGCGGCGGGAGTTCTCCAGGTGTTTGAGCCAGTGCTCCGGCTTGGTGGTGCGGAAGGGGTGGACGTCGAAGCAGACGAATTCCCCCTGGCTGCCGTACCCATTGCGTTCGAGGACCCGGACCTGATTGAAGGCGACACGGAGGTTGGCGGAGCCGAACGGTTTGTCCTGGTCAAATTTCAGGCCGTTCTGGTCATTGAGGTGCAGCGACCAGAGCTTGTTGAAGCTCATGGCGAAATCGATTTCATCCGCGGGATCGAGTCCGGCGAGAATGGCGTGGGCCGATTCGATCAAGCAGCCGACACGGCTTGGGTCGCGGGTCAACTGGGCCAGGGCCAGCGCATGGCCGATGGTCGGCAGGTAGGCATGGTCCATCGGCTCGTTGGGCTTGGGCTCGATGGCCAGGCGGATGCCGGGGTTGTGCGCCAACATGGCGTCGCAGGCGTGCGCCAGCAACTCGACCGACCGGCGTCCGCTCTTCGATTCCCGCAGATAGGTTCCCTCGCGGGCCAGCCACAGCACCAGCAGGTCGGTGCCCATGACTCCGGCAATGTCGATGGCTTGCCTGGATCGGTCGATGGCCGCCTGACGATGGGCTGGGTCATTGCTGGTATAGCCGCCATCGATGGTGGTCGGATGAAACCAGAGCCGCGGGGCTACCATCTCGGCGATGATGCCTTCGCCATCCAATCGCTTCTTGAGTTCACCCGCCTCTTTCAAGACCTGGGCGGCTGACTTCTCTTCGAGTCCCGGGACGATGTCGTC
>Ga0136644_10001072_pt1 | contig 21704 bp, 20 predicted proteins | sample C_130820_EF_Meta_FD_94780 | JGI IMG/M metagenome (GOLD analysis project Ga0136644, IMG submission 94780) | Freshwater microbial communities from Lake Croche, Canada to study carbon cycling - C_130820_EF_MetaG (v2) (version 2) | ecosystem: Environmental > Aquatic > Freshwater > Lake | place... | reverse complement strand
TTAAGGAAGAAAGCAGCTTAAAACAGGGCAAATCAGCCCACTTTTACAAAATCAACCACTTTACATCGCCGCCGGCAAAATAAAATCTCATATCATAACCCTAAAATCTCGGACAAAAGAAAATCGCCTCAATTTGTATTGAGACGGCTTCATTTGTTAAGGCAAACGATGTGGTAACCAAAATGTTTTTTTCTTTTCTTATTTTTTTTTGTTTCTTATTTTTTCTATTATTTACACGCTATTATTTTTTGACTTTTGAATTTTGACTTTTGACTTTTGACTAGTAATCCGGATTTACGCCAGTATAATTCAAGGGGGTGATAGATTTGAGTTCTTTTTTTAGTGCTGCAGAAATTTTTAGTTCATTGATGAATGCATGCATGGATGCTTTGTCAATTTTATGATTACCTCTGGTTAGGTCTTTTAAAGCTTCGTAAGGATTGGGGTATTTTTCTCTTCTCAAAATAGTCTGTATGGCTTCAGCCACAACTGCCCAATTATTGTCAAGGTCTTCCCTAATCTTAGCTTCATTTAGTACCAATTTATTCAACCCTTTTTCCAGTGACTTAAAAGCAATAACAATATGACCAACTGGTACACCAATATTGCGCAAAACTGTACTGTCAGTTAAGTCTCTTTGAAGGCGACTAATGGGTAATTTGGCTGAAAGGTGTTCCAGTAAAGCATTTGCCATTCCTAGATTGCCTTCTGCATTTTCAAAGTCTATCGGATTTACTTTATGTGGCATGGCAGAGGAACCAACTTCTCCTGCTTTTGTTTTTTGTTTAAAGTAATCCATGCTAATATAAGTCCAGATATCTCTGCAAAGGTCAATTAGTATGGTATTGATTCTTTTAAGGCTATCAAACTGTGCAGCTATATGGTCATAGTGTTCAATCTGTGTAGTGAATTGCATGCGTTGCAATCCTAGACGCTGATCAACAAATTCATTACCCAACAAGACCCAATTCTTTTTGGGATAAGCTACTTGGTGTGCATTAAAATTGCCCGTAGCACCTCCAAATTTTGCTGCATAAGGAATTTGGGAAAAAAGGCTAATCTGGTTGTTAACCCTTTCTACAAAAACCATCAACTCTTTACCCAATTTGGTAGGAGAAGCGGTTTGACCATGGGTTCTAGCTAATAATGGAATATTTTTCCAAGACTTTGCCAATGATTGTAATTGGGACTGTAAATTCATCAAAGCTGGAAGCCATTCGTATTCCATGGCGTGTTTCCAACTGAGTGGAATGGACGTATTATTGATGTCCTGAGAAGTAAGGCCAAAATGGATCCATTCCTTCAATTCTCCAATTCCAGCTTTGTCTAATTGTTCTTTTAAGAAGTATTCTACCGCCTTCACGTCATGGTTGGTGATAGATTCAATCTGTTTAATGGATTGTGCATCAGCCACGCTAAAATTAGCTACAACGGCTTTGAGCGCAGTTCTTGACTTGATGGGTAATTTGAAAAATCTTTTATCTGCTAAAAAGAAAAAATATTCAATCTCTACCAATACACGGTATTTGATCAAGGCGTATTCAGAGAAATACTCGTCCAAATGACTGGTTTGTTTACGATAGCGTCCGTCTATAGGTGAAATGGCGGTAAGGTTGTTGAGTTCCATGCGATTGTTTAGGTTGCTAGATATTCCGTTTCTTTGTGCAAAATTAATTGAATTGTACAAGAGATTACGTGTTGGTGTGGTAAGTTATTTGAATACCAAACCATTTTTATACGGAATCAAGCAATCAGGCTTGATGGAGCGGGTAGAATTGATTGAAGCTTATCCTTCCAAAATAGCAGCCATGCTGCAAAACAACGAATTGGACCTTGGATTACTGCCTGTAGCAGTGATTCCTGCCATTCCTGCGGCCAAAATCATTACAGATTATTGTATTGGGGCTATAGGTGAAGTAGCTTCCGTAGCTATTTTCAGTGAAGTACCCATGGATCAGATTCAAACAGTCATTTTGGATTATCAGAGCCGTACTTCCGTAAACTTAGCCAAATTAATGCTGCGCGATTTTTGGAAACAGCCGGTAACATTTATACCTGTAACGCATGATTTTCAAAATCAAATTCAGGGTACAACAGCTGCCGTGGTTATTGGAGATAGGGCTTTGGAGCAACGTAAGGTTTCGGCTTATTGTTATGACCTAGCTACGGCTTGGATAGAGCATACGCAATTGCCTTTTGTATTTGCAGCATGGGTATCAAATAAAGACTTAGGCCAAGAATTTGAAGATGCTTTTAATCAAGCTTGCGCCTTTGGGCTTCAACACATTGATGAAGTAGTTGCTGAAAATCCATATCCTTTTTATAATTTGAAAGAATACTATACCAAGAATATCAGTTACCAATTAGACAATGCTAAAAGAAAAGGGATGGCTTTATTTTTATCACTTTTGGAACAAAGCGGGTAACCTTTTTTTACAGAATTCAAGTAATAAGACTTCAACATCTGGGGCAGGTTTGATCCAGAAAAAAAGAACGGCAAAACAAATACTATACAAACTGCTGCGAAGTAATATATTCCAGATAAAATTAGTTGGATGTGGCACAAAGAGTATGCTAATCATCAACAACAGACTCAAGGTCAAGAATAGGGCGTGTTTCCAAGTATAGGGTTGTAATTGAAATTTTTTATACAGGAAAGTAAAGCGCATGGAATTGTAAATAACTAGGGCAAATAAGTTGGAATAAGCAAGCCCTTCTAATCCATAATATTTAATCAAAACATAGTTCATGGGTAAAGAGAGAATGATATAAATAAGGTTGGTATAAAAATCAAATTTCCAATAGTTAGAAGTACCAATAATTTGCGCATTTACACCAGTAGCCAAATCAATTAATTTTGCCAATCCCATAATAAAAATGAGTTGCGTCAGTTGGTCATATCCTCCAGATTCTTTGTGACTAATCCAGTTTAAAAATGCCACTAAGTTTTCAATATTTAACCAGATTAAACCAAATGCAAACAACCCAATAGCCAATAGATTTGACACACTCTTGTGATAGATATGTTTGATGTTGGCAAAGTCTTTGTTCTTCCAAGAAACAGCCAGAACGGGAATACTGATGGAATTTAAACTACGTTGGGGTATTTCCAAGATGGCAGAAACATAAGTAGCAATGGCAAAAATGCCGGTATCGCTTAAGCCCCTTAAGCCAAAAATTAAAAAAGTATCATTGGTTTTGGCAAGCATATTAAAAAACTGTCCAGCAAATACAAAGAGTGAAAAATTCAACATTTTCTTACCCAATCTTCTTGTTACATGACTTAGTTTGAATTTGTTCAAAGACCATTCTCCTGATTGCACTAAACTATACAGTAACAATAGCGTAGGTATTACATAGATCAAACTAAAGAAAAGGATAAAGCTTTGTATGTCTATTAGCCCAAATCCAAATGCAAGTATGAGAAGGGTAGTTAGTATTCTAACAGCGGTCTCCCGCAAGAAATTAGTATAGACCCCTTTTCTTAGTCCCCAGGCAAAGGATTCAAGCCAATAGAACATTAACAAGAAAAAGGTATAGGGATAGACATAAGAAAAATTGGCTGCAAAACTGGGTGATTTGCCCAGTTTTCGGATGATAAAGTCTTTTTGTTGCCAACCTAATAATAGCAGTATGCCAAAGCCTATCAAGTTTACAGTTAAGGTAATTACGGGAAGGTCACTTTTAAATTTTCCTAGGTATTGGTTGTAAAACGGATAAAATTTATAGACTACGGGCAAGGTTCCAAGGGTGCAAAAAAGGGATAGTGTTGCACCCGTGTCTATTAGCGCCCTCACCAATCCCATTTCTGTTTTGGTAAAAAATAGTGGAAATAATACCAGCAGGTTTACGGCTCCAATTACAAAACCTAGCATAATCAAAAAAGATGATTGAATGCCCTGTTTTTGTATGATACCCATTGGGCAAAGATATTGGAATTAACCCGATTGAAATCTTGGCCAAATGGTCTTATTTTCGTGATATGGAAAGGATTACGGTAGTGACCATCTGTTTCAACAACTTGAGTGACCTGCAAAGCACCTGTAATTCAGTTGATGCACAGATCCTTCTTCCATTTGAACATTTGATTGTCAATGGCTCATCCCATCCTGGCATTGAAGAATGGTTAGACAATCATCCTCAACCTAGTTATAGAAGGTGGATTAATGAACGGGACAAGGGAATTTCAGACGCTTTTAACAAAGGCATTAACCACGCTAATGGAGATATCATTCATTTGCTTAATTCTGGCGATTTGTATTATTCCAATCAGGTGTTAGCCAAGGCCAAACATTGTTTTCAGTCTCATCCAACCGCCACCTGGATATCGGGAAGAATAGAAATGAAAAGGGGTGGGATTTGGGTAGAAGTGGGTGTTCCCTTTGATGCCAAACAATTGTATAAAGGCATGCGTTCTGTATCACATCCTACTTATTTTTTGAGAGCACAAGTATATGACCGTGTGGGTCTTTTTTCTTTAGATCATTCCATTGCAATGGATTATGACCTGCTTTGTAGGTTGATTAACGAATCTTATTATTACTTGTCGGAGACCCTAATTCGTTTTGATGATAAAGGTGTTAGTACAACTGCTTATTTACAATCATTAAAAGAAAATGTAAAAGTGTATGAGTTACATTTTGGCTTCAGTATAGCTTGTAGAATATGGCAATTCCGTTTAAAATTGCTTTATTATTTAATGACATCTTCGTTTGGGAAATTTCTATACAGGCTCAAAATCCAGTGGTTTAAATAGGCTTTTTATAGATTTTTTTAAACGCTAGAAATAGTTGGTGTAAGGGGCTAATCTTGTCTATCAAAACTGCTGTCTTCATTCCAGGAATTTGCATAGGATCAACGTTCCATCCCAGCAAATTGGTAAAGGGTGAAATACTTTTAAAAATTTCCTCCATACTTAATTGGTCGCGATTAGGTTTAGGCGTTTTTAATAAGCGATGAACCAGTGCCTTAGTACTATTCTTCACATATGCAGGCCCAAATTGGTCAATGGTTTTGGCCAAATTAGGGTCCTGATTTTTCAAATTGGATAAGTACTTGAGGTATACTAAAAAAGCATTTAAAATAATACGGTCTTTAGATGTTTTGGTCACACTTGCATGAATCCTAAATGAAAAAGCGGCTTCGGGTGCAACATTCAAATGGTTCAATTTGATTAAGTCTAACCACAATTGTAAATCAGCATAAATCAGATTGGGATACTCAATTGAGATCCCACCCAATTTATCATAATTGGCGGAGCTAAAAACATAACCAGTTGCCATTACACTAACCTGGTCTTGTAAAGTCATGGCCAAATATGAACTTGCGTTTAATTGATTGGGCAATGGTAAACAAGGTTTGATAAATTGCCCCTCAGAATCAATATAATTGAAATGCGTATGGTACAAACTTGCTGTAGGATCGTCTTCAATCAATGCTGCAACCAATTTTAGAAAGTCTTTAGAAAGAAGATCATCATAACCTAAAATGGTCATGTATTCTTTTTTGTTAAGATTCTTGATCCTGCCCCAATTTTCTAAAATGTTTAGATTTTCTTCAGAGTCTTCAATGCGAATTCTGGGATCTTTTAAGGCAAGAACTGCATCCAAAGCCCCGTCTTGATTGCTGGTATTATCTGCCAGAATGATAATCTCAAAGTCATCATGGGTCTGAAGTAAAGCACTATGCAAGCATTCCCTCAAATAAGATTTGCCTGTTTTAAAAGGTATGATGATAGAAAAGCCTGGCATGAATTATTTTTTAGAACAAAGGTCAATCATTCTATTGATGGCATATCCGCGCAAGCCAATTGACTGCAATAGTTTATTGGTCTTTAAGAGAAAATGCATTTCTAATTTTTCAACCAGATTTTTTTGGGAAGGCGTTGCATCAAAAGAAGGTTTACCCGTCATTTTAGGTTTTGGAGTAGGTCTTGGTTGTTTCTCAATGACAATAACCGAGTCATAGAAATGAATGGTGTTGGCTGTTTTAGTGAACTCATTTACTTGCAAAGACGTTTGTTCTGTATGGTGCGCATTAATAAGATCAATTAAATTTTTAGCATATTCTGTAAAACTTCCTTGGCGTTTGTGGCCACCCCCATAAATATTCCAATAAGAAGTATGGGTATCTTCACACAAATAGACCCCATTGGGTTGAATATGTTGGAACAAATGTTCAAAGCTAGTGCGTTGCTGCTCTTGGGTATGTCCTCCATCGTCAATTAAAATGTCAATGGGGCCAGTTTGTTCATAGACTGTTTTTAGGAAAGCTGGGTCTTCTTGTGATCCAATCAAAACATGGATATTTTCTTCTTCCATAGACTTGCATCTTGGATCAATGTCAATTCCCCATATAATGGCCTGCGTTCCAAAATATTCCTTCCACATTTGCAAGCTGCCACCATGAGAAACACCAATTTCAACAATAGTGATGGGCCTGTTTTTAAAGCGGTTAAAATAGCGGTCATAGATATCAAAATAGTGTTGGTATTTGTGCATCAGTCTTTGCTGATTCTGCTCAAAATACTGTTCTAGTTGGTTCATGCTTTTTTTCTTGCAATGGTGATTAAATGGTGGGGGGCTGCAGTTTGTTGCCATGTTATTTCAAAACCCGCCCATACTAGCATCTCAGCAACAAGTTCTAAACTGAAAACATGGTGGTGCACGGCCCTGTTTTCTAGGTTTAGTATGGTTCTTTTTTCTAAGTCTTGTTTTGATTGTAAAAAATGGTCTTTGCTAAAATCATGTAAGGCAATCACTTCTTCAAAATGAGTAGCATCTGATTCTGGTGTATTTCTTTGAAAGTCATCCAACAAATGCTCAAATTGGGTGTAAGGTCTTTTAATGTCAAATGTGTGTTCTTTGTCAGGTAAGACCAGGGCCAATTTGCCTCCGGGTTTTATAATACGTTTCCAACCCATGATAGCTTTCAAAGGGTTAGCCACATGTTCCAAGGAATGACAGGATAGTACAAAATCATATTGGGCATCCGCTACAAAGTCTAAATCAGCGGCTTCTGCAATATACTGGAACCCTGTTTTATTTTTATAATAATGATAGTGTTCCCCTTCTTTAAGTTGTCCCTCCCAAATGGTGGCATTGCTAAAATTGACACCATCTACGCGTTCTGCAAATAGATAAACGGGAAGTTGCCCCTTAACTTTAAATAAGTCACTTGGGCCACCTATTTCAATACCTGTTTGCTTCCTAAATTGCAAAGCATACTCAATGAGTTTGCGTTTGTTCCTGCGTTTCAAATAGGAAATCCCAGTAATAATATAGTCCTTGATTGCCATGTTTTTTCTGTTGAATTGGCGGCAATTTAATCATAAAATGGGTGGTCCTATCAATTGCTTGGTATTTCCCCCCATTTTATCTTTCTGCCTTGGGTTTGTTATCTTCGCTTGGTACAAATCATTAGCATGGACAAATTGATGGGAGTGGTTATTCTGTATCATCCTGAAACTAGTGCATTAATAGAGCATCTTCAAACATATTTGCCTGTTTTAGATCAAGTTTTGATATTGGATAATAGTGAAAGCCCCACCCCAAATTTAGCAGCATCTTTATCCAGTCTAGCACCCAATAAAATTCAGTATCAGTTTTTTGGGGAGAATCGAGGTATCGCTGAGCGATTAAATCAGGCCGTTGAAACCGCCCATGCACTTGGTTTTCGTTATTTATTAACTATGGATCAGGATACTGGATTCCAGCCAGATCAAATGTTGCAGTATTGGCAAAAAGTGCAGGACAATCAACTAGACAAAGTGGTTCAGTTTGGCGCAAATTGTCAACCTGATTTTACACCCATAAGTGATATACCCCAGCAGACCAATAACCTCATTACTTCTGGTTCTATTTTAGACCTTTCTATTATTGACCAAATTGGAACTTTTGATGAGCAGCTTTTTATTGATTTTGTAGATACCGAGTTTTCATTTAGGGTGGTTGAAAAAGGCTTTAGAAATATCTTATTTGCCGATATTGTTCTGCAACATAGAATAGGTTATTTAAAAATGGGAAGGTCTTTAAAGAATTTAAAATCGAGTGCCAGAATTCTGCACGCACCCATTAGGGTCTATTATATTTTGCGTAATGGATTGTATTTATTGTTCAGGTCTCCATTTGTAAAAGGCGCGCAAAGAAAACTATTGATGTCAAATATGAAAATCTTAAAAAATGATTTAATTTATCACAACCAAATATGGGCTGTCTATAGTAACGTAATGCGCGCTATCTATGATTTTGTCTTTGGAAAAATGGGAAAAAAACAATCATGAAATTAACCAGAACTCTTATAAAAGGAACCATGTTCCTGTATTGCTTATTGAAATTCATGTCAATCAAGATGGCCTATGCTTTGGCCTTTCAAAGCGCGGGACTCAAACAGATTCAAGGGCTTAAAAGAGAAGGTCAATGGGTGGTTTTTCAAGAAACAGGGAATAAAATTGCCATAGCACAATTATCCCAATTTGAATTTTCTATCAATCATTTAATAGAACTATTGCAAAATTCTAAAGTATCCGTTTCAAATGCACAACAGGATTGCTTTATTGCTCAAATTGCGGAATTAAAATTTAATGTTTCGTCTCTTTCTAATATGGCTGTTTTATTTGAAGTGTTTAAAGAAGAGATTTATGGCGTGCATTTATTAAAACAAGATTTATTGGTTTTGGATATTGGAATGAATGTAGGGGTAGCTTCCCATTTCTTTGCCAATAACCCGCAGGTGAAAGCAGTTCATGGATTTGAACCCTTTCCCCAAACATTTCAGGAAGCTACCGCCAATCTGGCGCTCAACCCACAATTGCAAGACAAATTATTCATGCATCCCTACGGAGTAAGCAAAGTTTCTGAAACAAGAGAAATAACTTTATTTGATAGTGGACTTTTGTCTGCATCCACCATGACAACTGATAATAGTATTTATGGGAAACAGATTGGGAAAACTGTTGAAGTATACCTTCGCTCCATAACCTCTATTTTGGAAGAATTGCTACCCCAATATCCAAATAGCTCAGTACTTTTAAAAATTGATTGTGAAGGAGAAGAATATGCCATTTTTGATTCACTAAAAGGAACCAATTATTTGAGTAGGGTAGACGGAATTTTAGTGGAATGGCATGAAAAGGGGTATGCTGGTATTGCCGCCCAATTAAAGGAGGCAGGGTTTCAATTTTTGCACCTGCCCCATGCCACTGCTAACTGCGGTATGATTTATGGATTTAGGGGTTAATTATTCTAGTAAACCTTTCAGCGTATCAATTCTAAATTGAATAATGGGCCAGAACTTTTTTGGATACCCTTGCAAAAAATATTTGCATCCTAAAATAATGGCTGCTCCTAGTTTGAAGAGGTATTCAGCAATTTTTTTGTAATAAGCCCAGCTGCCAATTTCTTTCATGCGTACTTTCTCACCTCTACCCATACCAGAAGCAACACGATAAAGGTATTCAGGTGTAAGTTTAGAAACTTCTACTACGTGTTGAACTGCTATGGCTGGATCATAATAAATAACCCTATCAAGTGCCTTTAATCTTAAAAAGAAGTCCTTTCCTTCCCCTCCAATCCGCAAAGTGCCTACTACCCCAGGAAGTGCCGTATTAAAGCCGTTAATGGCATCAAAATCCGTTTTCCGAATAATCATATTGGATTCAAGTGGATACTTGTTGGGGCTAAACACTTCAACAATTGGACTATAATCAAAATTCCCCACCATACTAGAAACATAATAACTCATCCAGGCTGGTTCTGCAGGAATATATTTTGGAATAATCTTTCCGCCTAATCCACCGGCGTCTAGGTGTGATGCAAAAAATTGAACAATGCGTTCTAAATAATCTTTACCAGCAACTGCATCATCATCCATAAAACAAAGCAACTCTCCCTTGGCCAGTTTAGCTCCAGTATTGCGTGCAAAAGAAGCACCTTGTTTGGATTCGTTTAGATATTGAAAATGATAATCAGGGTATTTATCTAAAAAATCCAAACAAACCCTTTCAGTTTGATCAGTTGAATTATTATTAACTATGATTACTTCAAATGCTTTTTTATCAAGCGTTTGATTAAACAAACTTTCCATAGCATCCCTAATATAGGTTGCCCTATTATAAGTGCATATAACAACAGAGATGGAAACGGATGATTGGTTCATGACTGCAAAGATAAAATGGCTTTGTCAACTATATGCTTCCAGTTATAATTTTGGTAGAAAACACTTGGTGTTTCCTTTTTTGAGGGTAGTTCCAATTGCATCATATTGCTGGTAAAAGCATCCCAATCATAGTCGGGAATCAACTGAAGCTTTGCATCACAATAGGATGCTTCAATACCCTTTGCACCTGACGCTACAGAAATAATATCCTGGTTATAAGCTAGTGCTTCAACTAATTTAGTTTTAACCCCACTCCCCAGCGTGACTGGATTGATAAAACAGTCCGTTCCTTTGTAGTAAACTGAAATGTCCGGAACAAATCCTGCAAATATGATTTGTGGATGTCTTTCTAATTCCTTTTTCCATTGCTCTGTAATCCTATTGCCACAAACAAAAATGCGATAACCTTTTTGAAATCTGTCTAGTCTTGGCAATAATTCAGAAACAATAATGCGCAAAGCATCGGTATTAGGAATATAATCAAGTGTGCCATTAAACAAAAAAAGCCTTGTTTGTACATGTAATTGAAACTCATCTAACAAAATTTGTCTTTGTTGTTTTTTTTCAATCATACTAGGTGCCTGCAATACCGCTACTCCATAATTTAAAACCGTACATTCTTGACTGGGAATCTTCCAGTTTGCTCGCATCCAAGCCGCATCAGAGGGAGATGTAAACCAAATCTGATTGGCCCTATTACAAATCCAGCGTTCATAGAGATAATAAATTCGCCACCATTTTCTCTGCATATCTCTAAAGCGATAGGCTTCAATATTGTGAACCCTTAGGATGAGTTGAACCCTTGTAAATAATTTTAACAACCAACCCAGCCATCCAAAATAACTGTGTTCAATAATCAAGAAATCAATTTGATTGGTTTGAATGATTTTCCTTAAACGCCAAAAATAGCGCAGGTTATGAAATCCTTTCCAATGGTTGTACAAATAATTAGTAGCGTCCAAACCTGGGGCATAAGACAAATCATTATCACTTGAAACAATAAGTTTCAAATGAACCGATTTTTGTAATTCCTGATAAAAAGCAGCAATGCATTTCTGCCCACCCATTAGCGCTGGGAAAACCCGGTAGGACACCAGTGCTAATATTGCTGGTTGCTGATGCATTAGTCTGTTTTTGTGCTAGGTTTTCTGAATGCAGAACCAATGGCAGCTAACACCAATAACCAGATGATAGCAGTTGACCCAATGGCGGCTTTGTTGCTATTGTAATAGCTGTCGGGTTTAAATTCAAATACAACCTTATGAGATCCTGCTGGAATGGACAATCCGCGCAACACATAATTGGTTTGAACAATGGGTGTTTCTTTCCCGTCTACAAAAGCTTTCCATCCCTTGTTATAAAAGATTTCACTAAAGACAGCAAATTGATTGCTGCCAGCATTGGATGCGTACTCAACAAGATCATTATTGTTTTTAACCAAACGAATACTTGCCGTACTATCGGCTACTGGTTCAAATGCAATGTCTTTTTTAGAATTGCTTTCTACAATTGCCGTATCCTTTGGGTTAAAACGGTCCATGGCGCGCATCACTCCAATGGGTTGATCAGCGTAAAGTATATGTTTGACAAACCAAACATTACCCAATGCATCTGGATTAATTTGAAGGGCTGGTTGTCCGTTTTGTGGATTTTGAACAATAGCGTATTTCATATTCAACATATCCAATACCTGTTTATTCAATGGTTGTTTCTTGAGTTGAAAATTGAGTAGGTCTTCCACAATACTCAATTTAACTGGGCTGTAGCCGCCAATGTCTCGATGGTGATAAGCGGTTGTAGCATCGTTGAAAGAACTAACGGTAGTATTAAAAACCCTTGGATGACTAATGTCTTTCATGATTTCAAGGTCAATAGCACTGGGTTTGAAATTGGCTTCATTATAAGATTCCTCGTCCTGAAAATTGTTCTCATTCAAATATCGTCTGCCAACAGCAAGCAAGTCAATAGAGCTGATCAATACCAAACCTGCTAATACATAATTGAGTTTAATTTTTTCTGTGAGATAGAGATATAAAATAACCATCGCGCCAGCTATTAAAACCAAACTGCGAATCAGGTCATTGGAGAAAAGTGATTTTCTGTCTGCAATCAATAAGTTGTAAAAAGTGGTGGTATCTTCTTGGCTACCCCTGAAAATCTGACCCAGCATGCCTTTGATGCCATCGTCATTGGCACCAACATAACTAAAGCTGAGATACAATAATCCGGCCAACACAAAAACACCACCCGTGATATAGGCAGATAATTTGAGTTTTTCTAATGCAGCTTTTTTGTCTTTCTCCACAAACAACAATTGTTGCATGGCCATTACCCCTAATAAAGGGAAGAGTAATTGAGGAAGAATTAAGATGATACTTGGTGCTCGAAATTTATTGTAAAGTGGCAAGTGATTAAATACAAACTCATTAAAGCTGGCAAAATTGCTTCCCCAACTAAAGACTACTGCAATGGTACAGACCGTGAGAATCCACCAACGGTGCCAAGTTTTCAAGTAAACCAATCCAAAAATGAAAAGGAAACAGATTACTGCGCCTAAATAAACAGGGCCAGATGTCATAGGTTGAGGTCCCCAATAAGTTCCCATATAACCGGCCAATTGTCCCGCCTGGTCTTCTGGGAATCCGCGCTCAATAGCGGCCTTGCCAATATGTGAATTAGCCGTTAGTTCACCATTAGAACTACCCCCATAAATGCCAGGTACTAAGAAGGTCAAAGTTTCTGCCGGTCCATAACTACCATAGAAAAATGCGTATTGGGTGCTTAATCCAGATGTTTTTTGAGTAGGATTGGTTTTAATAGCCGTGGTGTCTAAACTGCTGCCACCTCTCATAGTGGCTTTGGAATATTCACTGGTAGTGGCTAGTGTTACCAAGTTTGAACCTGCGCCTAATAATCCTCCAATCAAGGCTAGAGAAAGGGCAATGACCAAGTGTTTGTACTCTTTTGATTTGACCCACTGAATGATAAATCCAATGGTCATGACCAATGCCAGTATTAAGAAATAGTAAGTGACTTGTAAGTGATTCATGCCTACTAAGAGCGCACTAAAAATGGCCGTTAATGCCAATCCCCAAGCATATTTTTTCTGATAAATCAACCAAATGGCAGCCAAAACAGCTGGAAGGTACCCCATGGCTTGCATCTTGGTATCATGCCCTACTGCTACAATTACGGGGCTATAGGTGGCATATGCATATGCGATACCTCCCATGATTCCTAGCCAATAATTACTACCTATTATTTGAGATAAGAAATAGAAGCCTATACATAGCAAAAAGAAATAACCAATAGGTTTGGGTAACCAAAGCATAAATACCTTGTGTAAATAAATCACAGAAACCGGGTTATTGGCTTCCATGGCAATCTGGTAGGCGGGCATGCCTCCAAATAAATTATTATTCCAAAGGGGGTAATGTCCAGTTTTTTCCTTGTATTGCATCAGATCCTGGGCCATGCCCTTCCACTGGCTTACATCGTGTTGACTCAAGACCTTTCCTTCTATGGCAGGTTTGCAATAAACAATTGCTACCAAAACAAAGACCGCAACGGCAATAACATGGGGTAGGAGGGATTTCCACTCAAAGTGCTTCATAGTTCTGTTTTATGAGATTGGCAAATTAATGCTATTTTGAACGAAATTTTTTTATGAAGGGGCTTTTATTTCTATCCAGACTAGCTTTAATCTGTAATGGCTGTTTTCTAGCCTGTTTAGTTTTACAAAGAGCCCAAGATCCTATTCCTAGTCAAGACCTAAAAGGCCTGATTATTATTCTTGGATGGTTTGTTGCACCTTTCTTAGGCTTTACCGTGAACATTTGGCTTGGGAACTTGTTGGTTAAACGTAAAACAAGCTTGGTTCCTAAATGGCTAGCAATAACCAACTTGGTAATGTTACTATTTCAAATTTGCTACCATTTTATTTTTCAATAATGATTCAAGACATACTAAAAAGCAAGCCTACCAAACTCTTTATTAGCATTGCTGCATTTTTTGTAGCAAATGCTTTAATAGCAGAATGTATTGGGGGGAAGATTTTTTCACTTGAGAAACTCTTTGGTTTTTCTCCCAGCAATTTTACCTTGTTTGGACAATCAGGATTGAGTTTTAACTTGACTTGTGGGGTTTTGCTTTGGCCGCTGGAATTTATCATTACAGATATTGTCAATGAATATTATGGTCCCAAAGCCGTAAGAAGAATTAGCTATACCGCCATTGCTTTAATCTCCTATGCCTTTGTCATGTTTTATATTGCCATGGAAATTCCCCCGGCAGATTTTTGGGTTGGCTCCAAGAAAGAAATGGGGATTGACAATCTGCAATTGGCTTTTGGTGGCATTTTTGGACAAGGAATGTGGATTATCTTGGGAAGCTTAACAGCCTTTTTAGTAAGTCAAATAGTAGACGTTACCGTATTTCACAAAATCAAAAAAGTCACCGGTGAGAAATGGGTTTGGTTAAGGGCTACGGGTAGTACCGTGGTATCTCAATTGGTAGACAGTTTTGTGGTCTTATTTATTGCTTTTAAAATTGGGAATGGATGGAGTTGGCAATTAGTCCTTGCCATTTGTTTGGTTAATTATGCCTATAAGTTTTCCATGGCTGTGTTACTTACTCCCCTAATTTATTTAATGGAAAAATGGATTGACAATTATTTAGGGCATGATACTGCTCAGCGCATGAAACGCAGTGCTATGGGAATAGATTTAGAGTGAGGAAAATTTTCTTCCATTTGATCTATCCTCTTTTTTTAAAAGTCCAATCACTACTTTGTCAATAGGTAAAGACATGGAGTCTTCCGAAAGATCATCCCATGCAATCCAACGCATCACTTCTGCTTCCTTGTTGGTGTCTGCCACTTGCTCGGGACTAAAGTCAAAGGGCTTTGTCTTGGTATTTAAATTCAAAGGAACATTGGGGGTTACGTGATAATAGATAGAGATAATCTGGTCCTTATTATTGAAAGCAGAAATTTGAAAAAAATCGGTGGTATATAAATGGGTTCCTACGGTAATGTCAAGACCAGTTTCTTCCATAAATTCCCGTTTTAAACAATCCCTAGTTCCTTCTCCAATTTCTAGTCCTCCTCCAGGTAATTTGGTAAAATAATTTCCCCTAATAAATTCATCGCTCACCAGCAATCTTTGCTGCTCATCAATTAGGATACCATAGACGCGAACATTAAAGAGTGCCATATTAAAACCATTTTTTCTTCATGAAATACCAGCTAATAATCACTGATAAAAAAAGGGATAAGATGATGGGAATATAAAAAGCATGCGGTGAATTGGCGTAGGGTAGGGTTACGTTCATCCCATAAACTCCGGCTACCAAAGCCGGAAGCGATAAGATAATGGTTATAGAGGTTAGCCTTTTCATGACACTATTCAGATTATTGCTAATTACTGAAGCAAATGCATCCAAAGTGCTGGTTAATATATTGGTATAAATATTGGCCATTTCTAAGGCCTGACTGGTATCAACTACCAGGTCACTCAAGAATTCTCTTTCATCCTCATTCAGTCCTAAGAAATTAGTACGCTCCAATTTCATCATCAGCATTTCATTGGTTCTAAGTGCTGTAATAAAATAAACAAGACTTTTTTGAATCCGCATCAGGTTTAGCAAATCTTCATTGCTATTACTCTCATACAAACTGGTTTCATATTGGTTACGTCGGTGATTGATTTCTTTTAGGAATTCCATGAAATTCTGTACCACTTTTTCAAATATCTTTAAAACCATCATGTTCCTTTTGTCGGGATGGCTTTTTTGAAAGCTATTTAAAAATTTCTTGATGGCCCCATTGTCAAAACTATTCACTGTAACAATCTGGTTGTGGGTAAGAATGATACAAATAGGGATGGTTATATAAAAGGCATCACTGTCATTAAAGCTATTATTTTCAGTAGGCGTTTTTATAACCAAGAATTTTACATTGTCTTCCACCTCATACCTAGGTCTTTCGTCAATATCTAAAGAGTCTCTTAGGAATTCAATTGGAATTTCAAAGTCTTCACTCAATGCTACAAACTCCTCATCTTTAAATGGAGGAACAAGGTTCACCCAAACACCCATATCCGGACGGTCAATCTCAACTGTTCTGCCTTCAACGTTTTTAAAATATTGTATCATGGATTGGCAAGTAAGAGGTGAAAAAATATTTGTAAAATTACCTATTCCATGTTTGATACAGTGGTTTCTTTTATTAAATCAAGATTTCCTTTAAAAACAAAGGTTGCAGGACCACAAAGCCAGATATTCTTAAATGCTGTTTCTCCTATTTTGTCAAATTCAACCGCTAGATTTCCTCCTTTGGTGCTAATTTCAATACGATTAAAACCATTGTCATTATGGGCAAATACCAAGGCCGCAGCTGTTACCCCAGTACCACAACTAAGGGTTTCGTCCTCAACGCCACGTTCATAGGTTCTAACCAACAATTGTTGTCCCAAATCTTCTACAAAATTTACATTCACCCCTATTGCTTCAAAGTCTTTGCTATACCTGATTTCGTGGCCTTCTTTAAAAACATTTAGGTCCATTAACCCAATTACTGGTTTTACATAATGGGGTGAACCCGTATTTAAAACATAGTCTCCTTGATAATCTTGAATAGAGTCCACGTCTTTCATCTTCAAATGGATCCAATGATTACTACCCATTTCTGCTTCATGAGGACCATCAGTTGCTAAAAAAAGATAATGGTCTCTATGAATGCCTTGGTCATAAGCAAATTTGGTCAAACACCTGCCACCATTGCCACACATACTGCCTTCTTTGCCATCGGCATTATAATAAACCATCTCAAAATCATACCCTTCCAAATTATTTAACAGCATTAGCCCGTCTGCGCCAACGCCAAATCTCCTATCACAAATATGCTTTACTTGATGGGTGCACAAATGAATGAGACCATCTCGGTTGTCAATAATTACAAAGTCATTGCCCGTTCCTTGGTATTTATAAAAATTAATGGACATGGATTTTATTTAGATGCTTGACAAAATCTCCAAGCTTTTAATGATTAATTGTTCCACCAATGCACCGCCATCTTTGCTAAATTCTTTTTTAACCCTATTGGCAACAATGGCATTCAAACTCAGACAATGATGCCCCAAAAGTCTACCCAAACCATAGATAGCACTAGTTTCCATTTCAAAATTGCTAATGCGATGATTCCCAGATCTAAAGGTACTAAATTGGTCAATCAGGTCTGGATTACTCAATCCCAAACGCAAAACCCTTCCCTGTGGCCCATAAAAGCCAGGAGAAGTTATAGTAATGCCTTGGTGATAGCCGTCTACAAAATGTTTTAAAATGGAAGTGCTTGCAGAAGCAATATAGGGAGAGGCTGTTTTGCTGTCTAATTGGGTATGGGTTATAAATTCACGAAGTATGTATTTTTCTGCTTCATGATTATCCTGCCTATAAAAATTGAGCAGGTTGTCAATACCCAATCCATGGGTGCTAGCAACAAAACTATCAACTGGAATATCGGCTTGCAATGATCCAGATGTACCAAAGCGAACAATGGTTAATGCTTTCAGGGTAGGGTTGATGGTTCTACTGTTGAAGTCAATATTGGCTAATGCGTCTAGTTCATTTAACACAATGTCAATATTATCGGTTCCAATTCCTGTAGACACTACTGAGATTCTTTTATTGCCAATCCTACCTGTATGGGTAATGAATTCACGATGTTGAAACTGATGCTCTATTTGGTCAAAATGTTTGCTAACAGAGGCTACTCTATCTGGGTCTCCAACGGTAATAATGGTATCAGCCAACTCCTCTGGTCTGAGATTCAAGTGGTATACTGCTCCTCGGCTATTAATGATGAGTTCACTCTCTGCAATCCTATTCATAAACTATAATTAGACAACAAATTTCGGGTTTTAAGATTTAGAATTTTAAAATTCCTTTCTTTGCTTTATTTTTGCATCCGTTTCTGTTTTTAGTTACTCAAAATAGCAACAAAGGGTCCTTTGGCCGAGTGGCTAGGCAAAGCTCTGCAAAAGCTTCTACAGCGGTTCGAATCCGCTAGGGACCTCAAAGGATTACAGAAATGTAGTCCTTTTTTTATTCAATTGATAGTTATGAAATACACCCAGATTATTGGAATTCTAGCCTCTTTTGCCTTGATTGGCCTCTGTTTTTTACCTTGGGTACATATTCCCTCTTTAAATATTGACCTAAATGGAATTAATGGAAAAGCCAGTGTTGAACTCAATTTTGGGGAACAAATTATTACACATGGCTTTTTTACAGCCATTATGGTACTATGTTTTCTGGTAAATCAGGTTTGGGCCAAAAGAACGAATGTATTTATTGGTGCGGTAAATTTTGCCCTAGCTATCAAGAACTTTATTATTTTTTCTATGTGCAGGGGAGGAGAATGCCCTGAAAAACAACCAGCCCTATACGGACTGGTTGTGTTAACATTGATAATGATGATTATGGGATTTTTCCCCAGATTGACACTAAAAGCTACTCCAAAATCTTAGGCCAAAACATCTAGTGAACGGTGAATAATGTCTACGGCTTCCAATATTTGGTCTTTTGTGATAATAAGTGGTGGGGCAAACCTAATTTTATCGCCATGTGTAGGTTTTGCCAAGAGTCCGTTTTCCATTAATGCCAGACAGAAATCCCAAGAAGCTTCTGGATTGGGATGTTGAATAACTATAGCATTTAATAAACCTCTTCCTCTAATGGTAGTGATATAAGGAGATTGTAGTTTTTCCAATTCAGTTCTCAAAATTTGTCCCATCGCTTCAGCATTTTCTGCCATGCCCTCTTCCTTTAAAACGGCCAATGATTTCATTGCAACGGCACAGGCAAGCGGATTGCCACCATAAGTTGAACCGTGTTCTCCTGGATGAATATTCATCATCACTTCATCGTCGGCTAAAACCGCTGAAACAGGCATGGTTCCTCCACTTAAGGCTTTTCCTAAGATTAAAATATCTGGTCTAACCCCTTCATGGTCACAGGCCAACATTTTACCAGTACGCGCTAATCCAGTTTGAATTTCATCGGCAATAAACAACACTTGGTATTTGTCACAAAGGGCTCGTACACCTTTTAAGTAACCATCGTCTGGCAAGACAACCCCTGCTTCACCCTGAATGGGTTCTACCATAAATGCGGCAACATTTGGGTCTTGTAAAGCTTTTTCCAAAGCAGGTAGATGATTGTAAGGAACCAATTCAAAACCGGGCATAAAGGGCCCAAAACCCTGATAACTACTTGGGTCAGTAGAAGAAGAAATGGCAGCCAAGGTTCTGCCCCAAAAATTGCCTTCCGCAAAGACAATCTTGGCTTGGTTTTCTGCTACCCCCTTTTTGGTGTAAGCCCATCTTCGAGCAAGTTTAATAGCCGTTTCACCACCTTCCACACCGGTGTTCATAGGTAACACTTTTTCGTAACCAAAATACTGTGTAATATACTTGCTGTAATCACCCAGTAAATTATTGTGGAATGCCCTAGAAGTAAGGGTTAGCTTTTGAGCCTGCTCTATTAAAGTAGCAATGATACCTGGATGACAATGTCCCTGATTTACGGCAGAATAGCCACTCAAAAAATCAAAGTAACGTTTGCCGTCTACATCGTATAAAAAAACGCCTTCACCACGCTCTAATACTACCGGTAGGGGATGGTAATTATGGGCACCATATAATGATTCTGTTTCCAAAAACGCAGCACTGCGTTTGGACAATTGGTTTGTCAACATGTATTAATTTTTAAAAGAAAAATAAGGGAGTTCCCCTATGGGGATATTGGCTGAGTTAAATTAACAGCTACAAGGATGATCAAGAAAATCAAGATTCAATAGTAGGAATTGCATGGCTGCAAGATAAGCTTTCCTTTGTAATCCGGTAACAAAAGCAGTATTTTGCTTTAGTAACCCTCAATCTAAAAGCCATATGCGTGTTATCCTAAAAATCTTAAAAGGGCTGATAGTCCTATTTTTTGCCTTTTCTTTATTTGCTTTTATTTCAGGCAAAACTTATTTGTTCAAAGCAGTATGGTTCAATTTTGCCAATATAGACGACTACAAAATTTTTGAAAATGATACTGTCAAAATTGGACAGCCCCAGCCTTGGGCTATGTCTGCTGCTTACAATAAGATCAATTATCCTGACTCAGTGAATAACTTCATGGAAGAATTAGATGCGGTTGCATTACTGGTAATCAAGAATGATTCCATTCAATTTGAAAAATATTGGGATGGCTATTCAGATTCGTCGCTTTCTAATAGCTTTTCCATGGCAAAGAGTGTCACAAGCTTATTAATTGGGGTTGCCATTAAAGAAGGAAAGATTCAGTCAGTTGAACAGCCTGTGGGCGATTTTATTCCTGAATTCAAAGAAGGAGCCAAAGCCGCTTTAAAAATCAAACAGGTTTTAACCATGAGTAGCGGAACCAACTGGAATGAGTCTTATTCCAATCCTGCATCCGAAACTACCGAGCTTTACTATGGAAAGGATTTATACAAAGTGGCTACTAAGGTACAAATGGATAAAGAACCGGGTACCTACCACACGTATAAAAGTGGAGACACCCAATTATTGGGTTTAATTTTGCAGAAAGCTACCGGAAAAACCATTAGCCAATATGCATCAGAAAAATTGTGGGAGCCAATGGGAGCAGAGCATCCAGCGCTTTGGAGCGTAGATAAAAAAGGGGGAAATGAAAAAGTTTATTGTTGTTTTAATTCCAATGTTAGAGACTTTGCAAGATTGGGTAAGTTGATGTTGGACAGTGGAAAATGGAAGGGTAATGCTATTATTGATAGTAATTATTTTGCCCAATCTATTAAACCCTGTGGCGTCAAAGATGAGAAGGGCATGGCTTGTGATTATTATGGTTATCAATGGTGGATAGACCCGGAGCATCCAGAAGTATTTTATGCACGTGGTATTTTAGGGCAATACATTATTGTCATTCCTTCAAAGAAAACCATCATAGTAAGATTGGGTAAGAAAACATCTCCCATTAAGGTACACACGGTACCCAAAGAAGTGCGCTACCTGATAAATTGGGGTCTGAATGGCTAGGCTTGGGTTGCAAACCTTATTTTCGTGCTAATGTTTCAAAACTCATTACCCAGTGTAGCCATAGTAATCCTGAATTACAATGGTAAAAAACACCTGGAAAATTTTCTTCCTTCTGTTTTGCAATCAACTTACACCAATAAGCGTGTGATTGTAGCAGATAATGCTTCTACTGATGATTCAGTATCATTTGTAACAGAAACATTTACCAATGTTGAAATGATGATTAATCAGCAAAACGATGGTTTTGCAGGAGGTTATAATTGGGCTTTATCTCATATTGAGGCGGATTATTATGTATTACTCAATTCTGATGTATCTGTAACATCAGGATGGATGGAACCCATTATTCAATTAATGGAATCAGATGACCAAATTGCTGCCTGTCAACCCAAATTATTGTCCTATTTCAATCCGCACTTATTTGAATATGCGGGAGCCGCAGGAGGATTTATAGATACACTAGGATAC
>Ga0136644_10001068_pt1 | contig 21741 bp, 28 predicted proteins | sample C_130820_EF_Meta_FD_94780 | JGI IMG/M metagenome (GOLD analysis project Ga0136644, IMG submission 94780) | Freshwater microbial communities from Lake Croche, Canada to study carbon cycling - C_130820_EF_MetaG (v2) (version 2) | ecosystem: Environmental > Aquatic > Freshwater > Lake | place... | reverse complement strand
TTCGTCATCGCTTAATAAAGCAAGAACATGATCAGTCCACTCTAGATCATTAGGTGTGACAGTTTTCTTTTCTACAATTTCCTGAGCATTCTCCACGATTACTTCCTCTTTCTTCTTGACCATTTTAGTCCTCTATTGTAAAGTTACGTTCTGAGTTAGTTTGATTTGAAATATTTTCTAGCAAATTCTTGAGGGTAGCATATGTATTATTTGATCTAGATTTGGAAAAGTCTTTGGTTTGTTTGATTCTGATCAACTTTAACCCTTTTCCTAAAATTAGTCCTTCTTTCTTCTGATCGTATTTAATATTCTTTTGCAGAGCATCGTCTCCCCATACTGGAAGAAAGTGAGATGGTCCGTCAATCTCGATAGCTACATTCATGGTAGGCAGAAACAAGTCAATCTGCAACTTGGTAGTTAGTAAGTTTTGCTCTTTATGAAAATCAACTTTGTATCCATCCTCTAGCAACTTATTGAATATGAATTTTTCTAGTTTGGATCCTGTTTTTGATGTTGCTCTAACAGCATCATTTGCTAGCTTAATCATATTTTGTTTAGTGTCTTCGTCTAGGTTTTCCCAAGCCTCTTTTGCTTTTAATTTTCTCTTATTCAAAGCAGCATCATCAAGAGAGTCCCACGACTTCATAACCCCCATACCTATTTTGTTCTTAATTTCCTCAGACCTATTTTGACCCTTGGTTGGGTGTTTATGCTTGCCAGATTTTAGGGCATTTTTTTGAGCATCAGATTTATCTCTAATAGGAATCTTTAATGCTAATATTTCTCTCCTGATTTTATTAGGATACGTATCCAGTTTTTCTGCTATATCAGCAAAGCTTTGCTTTTCTGTAATATACATATTCTTTAGAAGAGAGTATTTTTCTTCTTTATCTAAACTATTTAATGATTTCGGATATTGATTCATAATTTATTTCTGATGTTACTGAAAGGGGTTTCTTCCAACATATATCGTATATATCATAAATATTCTTATTTTGACACACAATCTCTAAATTATTTTGACAAAATATTCCATGCCAATCAGTATATTTGCTTGTTGGATTGTCTGTCCAGGGTAAATCAAGGGCATAGTATATTCTTTTGTGTAGATTTGGAAAATCTCTAGTAAGTATAAGAGAGGCTATATCAAATACCAATATTGATCCAAAAAAATATTTCATTTCATTAATGTGAAATATGGGTAACTGATCTCCAGACCAACCACCAGCACTACTGCTAAATATGCATGTTTGATCATATGGTCTATTATTTGCTATCTCAATAAGATTGTCATAGATAGGACTATTACTAGAATCCAATCTTAAAAATAAAAAACCAAGATCTTTGTTTGCGGTATTTTTTTGTAGTGTTTTAGTTTTCATAATAAATTAGACTCTATAAATTCTTGATATGTTTGTACTTTTTGCTTACTCTTTTTGTTTTTGACTTTGTCTATCTTCTTCAAATCTTTTAGACTAAGAACTTTACATCCACACGCAATTGCCTCATTAGAATAATAACCATCAAAACTAAGAAAATATTCTGACTGATTTAAAATATTTGGTTTATCGTATTCGTCTAAGACTCCAAGATTTTGATAATGTTTAATGGTAGGATTATTAAATAACCTAAGTTTCAAATTTGAATTAGGATAAAGATATTCTTCTAGTTCTTTGGGGATTTCTCCCACAGAATCTAAAAAGCAAGAGACAATTGGCTCTTTTTGCTGTTTATTGTTTTTATACAGATACTGGTTGATCAATTCTGGTATGTGTATGCATTTTTCATGTTTAGTAGTAGTTAGATTTTTACATACAGATCCATAGTGTTGGAGCAGATCTTTGTTGATATTATCATCATGGTATATATAAAACTTAATATTTTTTGAGCAAAACTCAGAAATAAATTGAGCTATTTCGTTATCAAATTTTGATGCTAAAAATAGAGCAGACTCAAACTGAAATTTATGGTAAATTCTGTATAGATTTTGCTCAACTGGCACAGATAGAACATCGTGACCCATTTCTCTTAGGGAGATAATTGTGTTGTTAATAAACTTATCGTCTACTGGTTGTACAAAAAAGTTCATATAAATACCTTGGCCCTTTTTAAGTCTTTTATTCCAGAGATTTTCATAATATTACGAGAGTCGAGAGAAACTCTTTTAAAACTATGTCCATTCTCTATTAGCATATTAACCATTTCGAATACATATAGCTGAGACATATTTTTATTTTTTGATATAGACTTAAGGTCATTAATTGCTGTATTATTAAGTAAAACACACTCTGTCCATTTTTCTGGTAGATCATAAAACAAATACATTACTTCGTCAGATTTTTGACAGCCTATGTTGAAATCCATTTTGCTTTTGCTCAAAGTGAACACAGAAGATGGTTCGTTAGACTTGATACAACCAAAGGACTTTTTGAATAAAATTCCATTATTAATCACTAGTAAATTATTAATATCGTATAAATTAACACAATCTATTATAGATTTTACTTGATTTGTGTATCTGAAATCGGGATTAAAAATAATATTAATGTTATGCTTAGATAGGGTTTTTATCATCTTATCTGATTCAAAACCAATAGCAACATATATATTAATGTTTTTATAGTTCTTTTTTAATTCATTAATTTGGTACTCAATAACACATGTTGTTTTTTTAATCTGCAGCAATGCTTTGGGTCCAACAGACTTCATGCCTTTTGTTATTTCTGTGGCTATGATAATAGCATTGATGTTATTTTGTTCCATAGTTTAATATTATGGTATTTTCTAAATCGCTTATAGCCCTTATGATATCTTTGTTTTGGCTTTTAGCATATTCATAAGAATCAAAAGATAAGAAGAGACCGTCCATTGTATTTTCTTTGTTGTTTTTTTTAAGTATATGAAATGCTGGTTGTTCTATGTTGACTATTGTATTAATCTCATTGACATCTTGGTCTAAATCATCTATGTCATCTATATTATAGAACAACAATAATTGAGAATTGTTTTTCTTTAAGTTTGTATCTAGAGCTAAATGTAAACCATTATTTTTGTCTACATCAGCAATAAAAGAATGAGCTTTCCATTCTACATTGGTAATCTTTGACTCTTTAAGTAGTTCTATCTTATCTTTACTGTTTTCACTAAAGATTAAAAAAGATATGTATTTGGGTGGAATCTTTAATTCGTTAATTTTTGAGCAGGTATTGGACAGCTGTTCACTATTTGCTTCTGTGATATCCATAACTAAGTAGTATTTTATACATGCGTTTTTTAATATTTCTTGTTTAATCTCTTCTAAAGAGTATTTTTCTGAATTACTGTCGAATGCCTTTTTAGAAAATCCCATTTTACACATGTAGTTTTCTATAACATAGAAATCATTATCAATCTTTAGTGTTTTAGTATCCTTTATATGCTTAATTACTTCATGTTCACAAGGAGATTGTGATGATGCATGGTCAGAAAACAAACAATTTTCACAAAGAGTATTTTTCATTTTATAGAATCTCTTTTCTATTAATTGACACTAGAATTTGTTCTTCTTTATGTTCTATTCTAGATAATGTGAATTCATCTTTGTTAACAATTTCATTTATTTCTTCCGGAGTAGTGATATTTTTATTATTTGATATTTTGTCCATGAAAGCTTGGGATGTTATCTGATTATCCCAATACATTTTTGATAGTATTTTAGAATCGACGAATTTTAAAACTAGACTGCCACCAGTACGTATTTTTTGTAACATTACGTTTAAAATCTGATTTTTTTGATCAGGTTCTAGGGAGTTCATTTCTCTATAAAATAAAATATCTACAGAGTAATTAACAATATCATCTAATTTAGATAGCGGGATATTATCAAAACCATCTAAATTTTGTTCCGCCTGAGAATTATATAGATTAATATTTCTACTCATAATAAAAATGGCTCCTTTGTTATATTGATAATACAGTTATATAGCTCTCTGTCAAAGTTTTTAAAGCTATTGTCTTCTTTCATTTTTTTAGCTAATAGTAAAGTTTTACCACTATCGAAAAGCTGATCCGCTAATGATATTGATTCATTGAGTTCTTTGCTGTTTTTATATGTTAGAACTTCCTCGTAAAAAGGAATAGGACAAACCACACCACAACCAGCGCTCATAGCCATAAAACAAGATATAGAATTGTCCAGAACAATAGCTACTTTGTATTGACCTAATATAGTAATAGTTTCTTCTGATGAGATCTTATTAAAATTTGATATTAGTCCAACATTATCAACAACTTTGCTTATTTGTTCGTGCATGGTTTTAGCTTGTTTTTTATTAGAAGTAGACACAACAATAATGGACTTCCTCTCTTTTGAATCATTGAGCTGGAAATCTGGTACTCCAGGTTTGATTTGATCTATCTGAAAATATTGACTCCATATCTTATAGACCAAGTCATTAAAACAAATTTTCTTAGAAGATAACAGGTTTTGATTAAGTATTAAGAAATCTTCTTTTTTCAATGTTCTAAAAGGAAGATCAGCAAAAGGAATGATATTTTTAACATGCATAGCATTAATAATATTAGAATGTCCTTTATCTATTTCTAGATAGTCGTCACAAAAATAAGCACTAAATCCTATATCAAGCGTTTTTGGTTCAATCTTGTTGACCTTAATAAAATTTAAATTATCTGAGTTGGATAAAAGCCCTGGTAAGGGAGAGGATGAAGTGTCATTGTATAAAATATTTAATTTTTGTTGTTTTGAATTTCTCATAACTGTTTCAATAACATTATTTATGCTTGTGTTCATGATATGATAGATGATAGCTTATGGTTGTAGATGTTGGTTGTTGGCATTTTTTTATGTTTTGCGCTGCAACTAATCATAGTTGCCGAGATACTATTAGTTACTAAAGATTCAATAAAATTTCCAGGATAGTATATAGTATCTCCGTAATGAGATTTATTTGGGAGCTCTATAGTATCAACATTATTTTTATCTATTATACTATTACCAAAGAATAATGCATATTGTTTTTGCAGAATCGACGCTGTCTGCGATAGGTTTAGAAGAGTGTCGCAAGAGCTGTGTATCATAAGCTTATCGCTATCTGATAGTTGGTCAAATATATATAGTTCATTAATTGAATGATTATATTCAACTATATGTAGTTGTTTTTTAAGGTCTAATCTTGCTTTGTGAAGATGTTCTCTATCCTGATCAGAACCTTCTAGGATCATTATGAGACTATGTCCTTCTCTACACCTAAAGGCCATATAAAAAGCTAATATTGTTTTGTGTATAACTTCTAAATCTTCTTTGTAATTTGCAAATAAATAAAACTTGTGATGGTTCTCATGGATTCCAAAATTAAATTTTTTGTCTATTGAATTAGCCATATCTAGATTTATTGGACAGTCTATTCTTTTGATTTGACAAGAAACCTCCGACCTTACCAGCATAGACTCATCTTCGGCATTATTAACGGCCACAATATTCATCCTCTTTAACTGATTGAGTACTGAATAATTGCTAATAGCATTTAAATAGTTGTGAGATATTAGAGCTATGTGTTTTTTTATACCACCACAAAATGTTAACATTTCCATTGGAAGAGCTTGTATACAATAATCATACTCTGAAAATAAATTATTTTCTAACTCTATAATTTTTGGATCTATATCTGTTATAGTATTTTTAGTAATAAAAACTGGCCTAGCTGTAACATTATGTTTCGATGCTATGTCTTGTAAATATAGTCTAGACATTTCTCCAACATCGTCATTCATTCTGTAGCTTCCAACATAAAGAATATTCATGAGCTACCTTTCATGTGAGCGTATTGTATAAAATCATCGTTAAATACTACGTTGGATGATCTTGCTTTCTCAGAATTATTATGATTATTAATATAGGTACTAATCATAGATATAGAATCAGATAGATTATAGCTGCCAACAGTATTTCCATTTTGAGTAAAACCATAATCAAGATCTTTAAGCATATCTAAAAAGAGCATACTAGAAAGCATATTATAGTTTTGTAGATTATTATTACAGACATACATTAGCAGGTCGAAGTGTTTGTCCTTTATCTGATCTGGATCCAGATTGTCTGGTAAAGGGTTTAGAAATTTTGCTGGGACATTCCAATTGCTTCTATATTCTTTTTTATCCAGCAGATCAAAATAGTTCTCCCATTTTTTAGCAATATTATCCCAGTTGAATTCTTTTTCTGTTAAATTTCTAATATTGTTGGATATTTCTGTTTTTTTAGATTCTGGATATAATATGTGTTCCAAAAGCTTTTGTGCAAGGTATTCGTTGTCTGGATATACTCTCATAGCTCTAGTTTCGAGTTCTTTGAATTTCTTTTTAACTCGTATAGGTGTTGCTCCTAGCTTTCCTATAACGTCCATCATGGCACTATACTCTACTGTAAATACAGGTACTCCACAAGCAGCAGCCTCTATTTGTGGCATTCCTGCTCCTTCACAAATGGCATACTGAACATACATATCGAATAAATTATATATACTACTTAGTTGTTCTGATGTTACACCCGCTACAACAGAGGGGAATTGACAAGATCTTTCTCCGCAATGAGAGCATGTTGGTGTTGGCCCACAAAACCTTTTAGCATGGACACTTTTACAGTTCTTGCAGTAATATGTGAATATGACCTTATTTGCTAATCTGGTTTCTTTTAATAGTCCTGGAATATCCCAACCTAAGTCTGGATAGCTTGTGTGTAAATATAAAAATAATTGTTTTCCTATTTCTGGATGGTTTTGTTCACACTGGTCCAAAAGATTCCTAAAAGAAAATAATAGCTCAGGCATTAGTTTTCTTTTTTGGTTCCTCATAACAGAACCAATAATAATAGCATCTTCTGGTATATTTAAAGAAGATCGTATGTTTTGTTTTGTATCTTTATCAAGAGGTTTAAATACTCCTAGATTTACTCCTGGAGCAACCGTGTCTATGTGATTAATCTTGTTTGATGTTTGTTTTTTGAGTACATCAGCACCCCAATCTGAATAAGTAAAGATTGCATCTGCCAGTAGATATGTATCAAGCCAGGATTCTTGTTGGGGTTCGGAATCAACTGTTGGCATTAGAATCCAGTGAAAATATGGTCTTAAAGGAGATATGGCTTGGTATGAGCTCATCCAATAATCCCTAACGTCGATTACAACATCCGGCTTAAAATCTAATACAACTTTTTCAAATCTCCATCTTCCAAACTGATTGTCTGTTCTTGAAGAGTATTCTTTATGTCTAGGATCATTATCCGACACGGCATTAGCATAATACTTCCATTTAATAGATGAATCTCTTGGATCATTCACATTTCCATACGAAGCAAATTCTGCAATTTCATATTTATTTGTGCTATATAATCTGGATAGTATCTCTTTTGCATATATAGAAAAACCAGAGCTTAGAAAACTAGCTTCAGAACACATCAGAATTTTAAGTTTATTCATATGGGAGTTTTTTAAAAGATAGGATTAAAAAATGAAAGGACAACAAAAGGGGGCTTTCGCCCCCGATATGTTGCATCTTTGTAAATAGATCAGAAGTTTACAGTTTCAACTTCTTCTGATTGAGCCTTTGAGGGCTTGCTTAGCTTTGTGATCTTTGAAAAATTATTGACCCTAACCTTTAAGCTACTATGCTTAACTCCGTCCTTTTCCCAAGAATCATTCCTAAGAGAACCTTCTACCAAGACTAGGTCGCCCTTCTTAAAAGAAGAACTTATAATATCAGCCCCAGTATCCCAGGCTTCACAGTTAATAAAAGAAGCCACTTTATCTTTTTCCCCATTCGACTTGGTATACTCTCTAGATACAGCAACTGTAAAATTAACTACAGAAGTTTGTTTCCCGTTAGTATTAACAACTCTGAGCTCAGGATCACGAGCCAAATTTCCTCTTAGAATAGTAATATTCATCTGTCTTCTCCTTCAAAAAGTTTAATTGACAACAACACGATATAATACCAGCCGACCTTACCAAAGTCAAGACTTCGGTATAAAACACTTTTCCACCACAAACGCATCTTTGTTTTTAGTTTTACTGCCAACAAAAATGAGAATATTGCTTTCAAATAGATGGTGTTTGTATTCTGCCCACTTTTCTGGAAATAGAACAACAGAATCTAACATGCCACCACCATCTTCTATAGTTAGAAATGCCATCTCTTGTCCTGGATTTTTACCTTTTTTAGTTTTGACAACATTAATATTGGTTATCTCTCCAGCAAGAATAATATTTTTATCTATATAGGTATTTTTATATGTTTTACAATCCATATTGGTCATGCTAATATCATAAGTATCTAGCTTTGAGCAGGTTATCGAGGCTCCCAAAAGCTGACTTTCTGTATCAGATAACCACTCTATTTTATCCATCAAAGAATATGGTGGATTATTTAATAATTCTAATAAACCAGCCAAATTTTGTTTACGGTTTTTATTTATTTTTGTGCCATTATCACACAGGTGAGATAGGCACTGCTTTAGGTTGGTTGTATTCTCACTATCAGAATAAGACATAAACTGTTCTAGCTCTTTTTTTGTTAATCCTGACATAATATCATACTCAAAAAGCATTTCGGTTCTACTTTTTTTAGTATAGTCCAAAGCTCCTCCTCCAATGAGGGCTTTAGCTGCTGTAGAGTTAATATTCATTAAAATTTTACCACATAGTTGAACCCAGTTAAGTTTGGTTAAATCCATATCCTGGGTAATCTCTATGAGCTTATTAAAGACAGAAGAACCCACCCCTTTAATATCGGTAAGGCCAAAATAAATATTCTGCTCTTTTATAACAAAAAACTCATTAAGGTTTCTTAGATCAGGAATACAAACGTTAATATCCATTTCGCTAGCATTACGAATTAACTCTTTGATTTCTTGTTGAGGATCTATTTTATCCTTAGCAAATTTTAAATATGCAGCAAAAAATATCTTAGGAAAATGAGCTTTTGCATATGCTGATAAATAGCCGTTTATGGCATATGATACAGCATGGGACTTATTGAAGGAGTATCTCTGACTTTTTTCTATCCATCCGAATATTTCTTCTGCTTGATCGCTTGAAACAATCTTTGTCTGTTTGACACCATCTAAAAATTTAGACTTAACCTTGGCCATTTCTTCTGGTTTTTTCTTGCCAATGGCTTTTCTTAGCATGTCTGCTTCTTTGAGATCAAAACCAGCTATGGTTTGAGCTATCTCCATAGACTGTTCTTGATAAATCATTTCCCCATAAGTCGTTTGTAGGGCTTTTTCTAAACTGGGATGAAAATAGTCAATACTTTCTTGTCCATTCTTTTTATCTATATAATGGTTTGAAACGCTCTTACCATCTCTAATAGCTTCCAAACATCCTGGTCTTAAAATACTAATTAGGGCTGATAGCTGTTCAATATTTTCTGGTTTGAGTTTTTTAGCCATGGCTTGTCCGAGCCTAGACTCTAACTGAAAACATCCTTTTGTATTACCAGTAGAAATAAGATCCCATGTTTTTCTACACTCCAAATTCATAGACTCAATTGTTGGATTAAAGTCAATGGAGGTTTTACCATTAGCAATTCTCTCAACAGGAAATCTACAACCACAATCAAAAGCTAAATATTCAGACATAAGTTTTAAGTTTTCGCAAAAGATCCTTTAAATGTAATTTTATCCGACAGTTTCCTGTGTAACTTTAGAAACCTAATTACTAATTCTGCAGTATCCTGAACATCTTTTAGAGCATCGTGTGATCCTTCGGTACTTAATCCAAAATACTCTCTAACATGATCTAAAGTATAGTTCTTAAGCTCATTACTTCCCTCAAACCAGTAGAACATCACATTCATGAGATCTAGTACGTCTCTGGGATAAAATAATGAGGATCGACCCTCTTTATTTACATTATTATATTTGACACTTAATCTGTCTATAATTCTAAGGTCAAATCTATTAATATTGTAGCCAGCAGCTATGGGAGCACTAAAACAAGACTTTTTACTAGCTCTAGTATGATACATGTCTAAATATGAAACAAAAGCTTTCCAACCATTATCTTGTTTTTGATATCCTGACCAACTCTTTAAAATTTCTGCTTTGGTAGAATTTCTTACCTTAGCATGAAAATCTAATACATCACTATCGTTATAGTCATAGTCTGCATTGTCTTGTAGAACCTCTGGTTTTAGGTTAATATTGAACTCGGAGTTCTTAACAATCTCCAACTTCATAGGATCAACCATAATAGCAGCTATTTGTACTGGGCTACACTTATCTGGATTGACCCCGTCAGTTTCCAGATCAAACACACACAATTTTTGAAAATTAGCCATTTACATCCATTTCCGGTGAAAAATAGGTTTTAGCATCAGCATTACCAACCACTTCACAGTTAATTGATTTACAACAAGTAACTCTGATTTCGTTGGTCTTAATATATTCTGTTCCAGCTACAGTAAATCTCTCTCCTATCTGAACGTCTTGCATTTTTTTTACTATGTTTGTCATATTGACTCTCCGTTTTTAAGATATTCTGATATATTCATAATTTTATCTAACATGGCTATGCCCAAAACATCGAACTTAATAATACCCAATGCTTCTAAATCCTGCATCTCCATACCAGCTATCAACTGTTTGTTTTTTGAATCATATACCATTGGACACACAGAACCCAAATTTTGACTACTAATAACTACACCAGCAGCATGTTTGGATTGATTGGACTTTGTGCCCTCTAATCTTATAGCTTGCTCAAATCTTTTGGCAAGGGGTCCGGACAATTCGTTGTTATCATCAATATAGCACCATTCCTTGAGCTTGTCAACATTGTTTTCTAGTGCCCATCGTAGAATGGATGCTTCTCCGGTATCTTCTTTCATTTCTTGCAGTTCGTCTGCGATTTTTGCTTCGTCTGGGATATATTTAGTAATTCTATTCATTTCATCAAATGTTATGTTTCCATAAACTCTTAATACTTCTTTTAAGGCCCCTCTTCCCTTCATGGTGTTAAAAGTTATCATTTGTGAAACTTTATCATGGCCGTATTTTGATTTAATATATTCGATAATATACTCTCTCTTATTAATTGGAACGTCAACATCAATATCTGGCATGGAAATACGGTCTTTTGTATTTCGGCCAGAATTGTAAAATCTTTCGAAAATTAAATTATACTTGATCGGGTCAATGGAGGTAATACCAATTAAATACGAGACGAGACAACCCGCAGCAGAGCCTCTACCGGGGCCAGGGAGCCAGTGCTCAAGGCGAACCTTGTTCACGATATCTCCAACGATCAAAAAGTAGCTAGACAAGTCAGCGCCCTGTAAAATATCCAATTCATATTTAATACGATCAATATATTGTTGTTGGTCTTCTTTATCTATATTATTGGCTATTTTCTCTTTCCATCCTTTTCTGCAAAGTTCTCTTAGGTATTCGTCAGGATTAATATTATTTGGACAAGAAAATGGAGGTAGCATCGGCTTGTGCAAAATATCATAATCTTCACATAAACTATCTACATAATTAGTATTCTCTATTTCGTCTTCTGTGTGTAGCAGTGCTATTTCTTCTGGAGATAAAATATGAAAGTTGTCCGATTTAAAAAAGCAGCCCATTGGAATGCTTTCGTTATTTAACATCTTTTTGTTAATCTCTGTTAATGTTGTTTTTAAGTTATTGCACAGAAGAATACGCTGATCAACAGCATCTTCTTTTTCGCAATAATGAGCATCTGGGGTACAGATAATCTTTGTGTTGGTATTACTTCCAAGCCTTCTTATGATATTTGTTAGCTCTATTTGTTCCGGAGTACTTTCTCTATCCATTAGTTGACTTTCGAGAAAGTAATTATCTCCAAACAAATCCTTCATATACGATACATGTTCTGCTCCTATCTTCATAGCATTGTCTGGATCTGCTTGTATAGCATCTGCTATTGTTGATCCAAGATGACCAGAGAATCCTATTAAATTACCATCTAGAAATGGTTTTAGTCTATCAAAGCTAATTCTTGGTTTGTGATAAAAATTTTCTGGCTTATTTGTTTCAGATATGATCTTGATTAAATTGAACCACCCCGTCTTATTCTTTGCCAATAAAATAAAATGACTAAGATCGCTATTTTCTTTGGTCTTAATTTGAGAGTCTTGCTGGCTAATGTAAAGTTCACAACCCAATATGGGCTTGATTCCTTTTGCTTTCATAGCTTGGAAAAATTGAACCGTACCAGCTATTGTTCCATGGTCTGTTAATGCACAAGACTTAACATTAATTTTTGAACACCTTTCAGCCATTTTAGCTGGCTTACTTAGTCCATCCAATAAACTGTAGTGAGAATGTGCGTGAAGGGGAACGTAATTTTTCATTCTGTGCTTCCTGGCGCCTTGTATTTTCCAAAGGAGTGGTTCTGGTTTTTGTACTGTTCTACCACAGCATTCATTCCATGCAAGTCGATATCATGTTTGACTTGTTCGCATTTGGTCATAGTAGAACCCATATTACAAGTATGGTTTTCTCTATATTCTATCTGTGGTGTTATATGAGTATTATCAAAGGTGGTTTTTCCAAAATGGCATAATTTAGTACACATCCAACTTTTGTTTAGTCTGGGCTTTCTTGTGTTCTTTACTATCTCAAATTTTTGACGTAACATTTCTTCTGTCTTGGGTAAATCAGATTTATCAAAACATATAGAAAATGGACCACCATCATTAATAAAGTAGATAGAAAAAATAATATGATTTATATGAGGATATAAATGACTAATAGCATAATGATAAATTCTAAGCTGGGGATCACTTTCTAGTTTTTCCTGGGTCTTTTCTTTGCCTGTCGCCCAATCTAATCTTCGTCCTGTTTTCCAATCAACTATTTCTATTGTATTATCGTCCACAAGGGTAATGAGATCGATGGTTCCTTTTATTCCAAGATTTCCTTCGAGCTTGCCTTCTGGAGTATCATAAGAATAGGCCGACCAAGGTTTTTTGATTTCAATATCAAAATGCTGTTCAGGACATAGGATGTGTCTATTTCTTGGGTCAAACATACCTCCATTAAACTCAATAGCCTTATATACCCAAGCACTACAATCTTTGTAATCCTTTGGTGACCACTTATGATGGGAGCTTGCTTCAGAATAGTGCTTATATACTTTTTCTGTAATAGTATTTAAATCGTATTTATTGACATCTAGCTTGCCAACAACGTCGTCATCTATGGACGATAGTTTATCTTGTTGAGCTTTTTTGATAACGGCCAAGATTTCTAGAACCTTATGCACAATCGTTCCTTTATCAGCTTTTTGACCAGAAGGACCTCGATAGCCTAAAACGTATTCGAGAAAATATTGCTGCTCGCAGAGACTGTGGGTGTTGTAAGAAGAACTTCTAAAGTATGTGACTATGATGTTAGAGTCTCCTGTAAAAATTTTTGAATATCTGTACACTGATCATATATACTCATATCGTCATTACGACATACGTAATTAAAATTAGACCAGTCATAACCGGGTTCGTCCAATATAATTTCACTCAAATGATCAGAATGGAATGGATTACGAGTTAGTCTCATAACATAACCACCAACATCTTTGATGCTAGATACCTCATTAGGAAATCTACAATCTGTAATAAGAGCAAGCTGTGGTTTTTCTTTATCTATCCTATTAATTGTTGCAGATACCCAGACGTCTGATTTCATCTTACGAAAGATGTCTGTCCCGACATATTGCATAATGTCTCTTGATGTCATCTTGTCTGTTGAATTTGGCCAAGTTAATTCTGTTAGTCTATTCTTCTCTTCATCGGAACCATAGCATTGTTCATATGTTAAACCTAAAATATTCATGCAAATATCTTGTTTGAGAGGATCTGCAAAACTATATATTTTAACATGTTTGTCTAACAGATTATATAGTTTGTTAAGCATAAAGTCATTGTTTCTAACCGACGTATCTAATACTCCCTGATAGGTGGTATCTCCAAATAAATCAGATACTATAATTCTTCCTTCAATATCAAGATCAACTTGTTTTGATATCCCAAGACGAGATAGGTAAAGAGAAACAATAAAATTACCAGTTGTGCTTTTTCCAGATTGTTTTCTGCCAGATATTCCTAAAATCATTGTATCACTTTATTAGGGGAAGGATATTATTTTGAATGTAGTCTATAGATAAATCGGCCACATCTTGTGCTGGGAATTCTATGTTTTTTACATTATAGGTTTTATAGCATTTTTGTCTGATTAATTCAGATGCTTTCTTGCCAGCTTCATCGTTGTCCATCATGGTTATGATAGTCATAGCCCCAGAAGCATCAAGTATCATTTTTTGTCTATCACTCAGTGAAGATCCAAAGATAGCTACTGCATTGTGTATTCCTGCTTCTTCTAGTCTCCATACGTTTCCTGGGCTTTCTACAATAATAACAGTATAAGTTTCTAGTATGTGGGTTTTAGCAAACCATATATTATATAGATGATTCTGTGACTGAAAAGAGGAACTGTGTTTCCATTTAGAAAAGAATCGAGCTCTTTCTTCATCGGGACAGGGATCAGAAGCATTATGAAAGCTTTTACATTCTGAGCATTTTTCAAAAACGCTTCTTCCAGAACATCCTACCATATACTTATATTTATGATCGTAAATAGGAACAACAATCCTATTAGACATTTCTTTGTTAGGCTTGTCACAAAAACCAACATCGTATTTGTCTAATATCTCTGATGAATATCCTCTTTTAATATAGTATTCTGCAGGAATTCTTAGATTTGCTCTTATTTGTTTGCGGCTTATTCCTGTTGTTTCTTTACTAACCTCTGGATTAATATATCTAATTGTGCTAGAAAAAGATTTTTTATTTCTGTCAACATTAGATATTTTGATATCTGATAAGTCTTTGTTCAAGAACTGTAAACAGAAAGCCATTGCTTCTTGAAAAGAACAGCTATTATCTCCGTCTTTAATCCAATTGTATTTTTGGTTAGAGATGATACCTCTTATAAGGCCTATGATAGAAGACTTAAAATATTTTTCACAACCATGAGTTCGACACTTCCAATTACCTCTATATACGTCTCCTTGTGGATATAAGTTTAATGCAGACTTGTTGTCACCCCCGTGGATTGGGCAACTCATCGTTATTAATTTACCACTATAAACATATTCTAGGCCAAAGTGTTCCAAAAGCTCTTCGGTATGATCACAAAGATCATCACAAACAATCTTTAACTTTGCCTGATCATTCGAATGAAATTGCTGTTTCTTGTTCATTAGAGTTGTCATCTACTATAAATCCATCTTTGTCATTTTTATTGTTGTGAAGTAATTCTAATCTGGTTTGTCCTTCTGATATTTTAGCACACCACCCTTTCATATGACAATTGATATAGTCATTATCATCCAATCCTCCTCCGTGGCGACTAATCAAGGGTACCAGCTTTCTATTTCCGTTTGTTGGTCCATCTTCTGCAATCTCTTCGTCAGATTTGCGTTTGAAAATTGAGAAATTACTACACAACCAAATAATTCTATCTGAACCGCTGGCCGTATCGGTACTCTCTTTGGTAATACCGTCTCTATTCAACTGTATAAAAGCCACAATTGGAATTTGATATCTAACAGCAAAGTTATGTAGTGCAGTCATCATGAATCCGAGTACTTGATACTCTTTTAAATCCTGGCTCATACCAGCACTATCCATTAGCTTTAAATAGTCATAGAATATGACACATTCCTTTGCTGTTCCGTCATCATTAAGACCAACCTCTTTTAACAACCATCTTCTCATAACAGCTAATTGTTCTTCAAATGGTTTTCCTGCAATAGACTTATGAAACCACTTACTCTCCTTTAGAGTATCTGCTGCTTGAAGTATTTTGATTCTCTTATCGGGAGACTCAGTAAACTTACCAGTTTCTATAGTATTGATCTCTGTTTCCGTCATCATTGCTAATATTCTATGGATATGATCTTCTTTATTCATTTCAGTATCCATATTTAATACAGGAATATGTAACTTATTAGCTATGTACTCTCCCATATTATCTGATAATAATGTTTTACCTGTTTTGGGTCTGGCAGCTATTACGTTTACAGTTCCCTTTCTCAAACCTCCACCAATTGCTTGATCATATATTGGAAAGCCTGTAGACACCCCAACCTGATCAATCTTATGTTCTTCAAGATGCTTTAGGTAGTCATCTAATCCCTTGCCAAAACAAACAGGATGATTATCTGTGTCGCTTAGTAAGGAAGAGAAATTAAATATAGCATCTTCAGCTATTCCTAAGATCGAAGCTATTGGCTCGCTACCATTAATATCAAGAATTTTATCTTGGGCTGTCTCTAGTTGTTTTCTTAAGAGTCTTGCTATTTCTAACTTACGAATTTTAGCAGCAAATTTTCTAACATTCTCCAAATTAACAGGAAAATCTAAGATAGCCTTTAGGTGTTGGGCCTCTTCCTTTTTCGATAAGATGTGTCCAAAGTTTAGTTCCTGTGCCACTGAAAAAATGGACGGAATATCTATACTGGGCTTATGGTCTCTTTCGCAAATAGTCTTTAAGCATGTGTAGATTATACTATTGCTATCAATAGTGAAGGTTGATGGCTGAATAATATCGGCAGTATCAAGATATGCATCTTCACCAAAACTGCAGATTCCCGCCAAAACGGCTCTTTCTGCTGAGGGGTCACACAAAATCATTTTGTTACTTTATCCTTTCAGCCCGCTGATGTTGAACAGTTGTTGCACTTGTATCTCTCTAACCCTTCAAAAACGAGAGACGGACTGACTGTTTCTGTCCTTCCGCACACTCTACATTTTACATCGACCATCTCAAATTGTCTAGCCCTGCTCACTGGAGGAAACTTGGCCAATTTCTTATCTATGGCCACGTCCTCTTTATGCATATTAAGCTCTGGCATATCTGTAAATTTATTTTTTGCCTGTTTCGGTCTTTTTTTAGATCCTCTTGTCTTTATTGGAGAAGAAAACTCCTCCTCTTCATTCTCTTCTGCTTCATTAGCTCCGGTAGCTTGAGGTAGCAAAGTCTGTAGTACCTGAATGAGACTTTTGATTTGTTCTGGGTTTTTCATTAATTCATTAAGATCCATTTTTCACCTTTGCTCTTTGAATAGACAACATAATATCCGACAGATGCTTAATACTGTTAGCTAAATACTGAAGCCTATCGCTTCTTTGTTTAGCATATTTTTTGATTTTATTTAGTGCTGAGGCTTTTTCATTATTTTTAATCGCCTGAAAAGACTTCTCAATATAACCATATCCCTTATAGTTATTAATGTCTTCTGCTATTGTTTCTTTTATTGTTTCATCTGCCCAGTTAAGTCTTGATAGTTCTCTATTAATAGATCGTTGAACATGAAACGCAAACTGGCCCAATCTATAAGCAATCTCTCCACAAACTTCTGGGGTCGTTTTTTCTAGTTCGTCTCTGCTCATCTGAAAATAACCATTAAGTTCTTCTTCTGGAAAAGTATCAGCTCTATATGTTCCAAGACCAATACCCTTTTCGTATTCGTCAAGAACCCTATCCCATTCATTAACTTGTTCTTTAGTGTTCATTTTTTATCCTTGATGTCCATTGGTCTATTTGATCAAATGGTAATTCTATGTATTCAATTCCATTTAATTCACACCAATCTTTCTTCTCCTGATCTCTTTTCTTATGTCTGATAAATCCTAGCGGACTATTATGAAAAAATCTACTAAACTTATAATGTTGCTCGCCATGAACTTCTATACACTTCTTGACCAGAGGTAAATAAAAATCCAGATAAAGGGTTTCCGATCTTCTGATATTAACTGGTATTTCCTCCAAAACCTGTAAGGTGGGAAAGCAAGCGTGGATTAAATCTCTAGCTTGTAAATGTAGACTGGATTTATTTTGAATAGACCCATGCGCAATATTGCCAATCAATTGCCAATTACAAGAATTCCCATCTAGATCTTTTACTTGCATTTGATTCCCATAGTATCCTTGACCTTTGTCCATAAATCATCATAAACTTCAGGATGATCGACCAAATACTGTCTTGTTTTCTCAAGACCCTGAAATTTGGGCTTGTCCTCGACAGATGACATAGTATACCATGCACCACCCTTTGACACAAGACCCAAATCTACAGCAAGTGTCAATAACTCCATCTGCTTATCAATTCCCTGACCATATCTAATGTAGCTTGTAATTTTACCGCCAGGAGCACCTAGGGCAGAACACATTACCTGCCAATGTACTTCTTGTCCAATCTGGGGACTATCTGTGCTTAAATTCCAAGGACTAAAATAGTTAGCCTTGATTTTAATGTCTGTTTGATAAGCAATAGCCTGACCACTCTTTTCTTTCCACTCACTATGACCCATTCCCGGATTACCCATTTGATGAGTAATACCTATAACTACATTTCTATTAACAGGAATAACATTAGACACTTTTCTGCAAAATTTGGCTAATAACTTAGCTCCGTCTGCTCTTTGCATCTTATCCATATCGCTAGTAATTTCAGCTTCTGTGCATAGAGCAGAGTATGAGTCGATAATAACTACCGATCCTGGAATTTCATTAATGATTCTTTCTCCAATTTGGAGATATTCTTCTGCATGTAGGATTTTACCTTCCTGAGATCCAATAATATTGAATTTTTCTAGATTTAATCCGGGTATGCCTTCTAGGTCTCTTTTCTTTAAACGACCTTCTATGTTGAGATAATAAACCTCTCGCCCTTCTTTGAATGATCCGTGAGCATATTCTTTCTTCTGGGCTGTTGCACAGAAATCTAAAGAGGTGGTTGTTTTTCCACACTTAGGCTGGCCAGTAAAAATAACAAATGATCCTTCTGGAATACCACCATTTAGTACAACATCTAATGCTGGACTAACTGGGATAGTAATCAATGACTTATCAATAACAGCATTTGCTGTTAACATTACATTGTCACCAAAATTTTTCTTTACATCTTCTTTAAGTGCCATTATCTAGATCCTTTAGCTTGGATAAAATATTTTTTGTACTATTAGTATTAGTTTTAAACGTCTTGTTTTCTTTCCTATCGAGCTCAAGAGTAAGCGATTGATTCTGAGAGTCGAGTAGTAGTTGTTGTTGCTCTATTATAGGAGTCAGGTGAGGAGCACGTAGAGAATAAATTTTTGCAGCCTCATACGTATTTAAAGCTTTAACTATAGCAGCTTCAGAATACTTAAGTAGCAGCTTGTTAGCAGTACCTATTTGATTTCTGTAATATGCTGACCATGTCTTATGACTCCAAAATTTATAATGCAAGTCCTGTCCGGTAAGCTTAGCTTTCTTCTCACATATTAATTCAGTAATATACTGAGCTGCTGATACCAACTTACCGTTCGAGTATTTCGAAGGGTATTTTTTCATATGTTCAGTCGTTCGGCCTAAATATATTCTTTTGTAGATTAGGATGAGTTTGATTATTTTTCTTCGCTTCATCATTAAGTTCAGAAGCTTCCTTGGTCATAATAGCAACACTATTATTCTTTTTTGCTGACGTGTGTCTGATCATTAGGTCCTTAGAGGATATTTTACCAGAATTAACAGGACTAGAATTAGTTTTTATACTGTTTGTTTCATTAACGCTATTACTTTTCTCTAAAATCTTTGAAACCTGCTTATCTGTTAAATCTAATTCTGTAGCAATACTGCTTATGCTTAATCCTTGACTATTAAGCCAGTATGTAGAATATTGATGTAATTTACTTGTTCTTGCCATTAGATCATCTCTCTTTCTGCATTATGTAACCATGCTGCATTTTTTGTTTTAAGAAAACCTAGATACATATTAAATACCTTCTCATTTACTTCCTTGAACTTAAATCCACTCCTAACAACTCTGTCTAAAAAAACATTTGGCTTTTCATCTCCATATAGAGATATTGGATTGTAGACCGAATTGTTGTTTGCTAATCTAATATAGAACCTATGGGAGCCGTCGGCCCTGTATAATTTTTTAGCACAGACCTTCTGATCTTCCTCGTTGAGCCTAGGGTTTCCGTCAATATCCAAATAGTCACTAGTACCAGATATGGTATAAAATTCATCAGGTAGGTCTTTATTTTTAGTGTTATTTTTTTTTGCAGAGAAGATAAAGTCATCCATTTTTGGTTTCCTTGTTTACTGTGTTTTTATTTGCATCATTATAAGAGTCCTGTATTGTTTTTTCAAAAAATTCCATGAAAGCATTGACAAAATCAACATAGTTTTTGTCTTGTGGTACTGGCATATGGTATGTTTGAGATAATAATTGTACAGATCCTACGTTCTGACCTTCTTTATCCTCTTCGAGCACATTGGCTGTGACGGAAAATACAATTTCATGAGGACAAGAGATAAGCTTGGTTGATTCCGGGAATAAATTTAACTGTGTCTCAAATCTATGTTTAATCTCTTCGAATTCATCTTTATCTAAGATCTTTTTTAGATTATCGAGAATATCATCTTGTGATTCTTGTGTTTCTTGAGAAGTCATACTAGTTCCATTTTGTTTTAGGTTGTTTTTTCATTCTAGACATACCAGTCGGTAAATCTTTTAAGACCTCATTATCTCTGTAGGCACTATGTTTTTCATTTAGGGCTTGTTTTTGATCATCGCTCATTCTGTCTCTGTTTCTGTTGGCAATATCTCCTAAAGTTTTGAGTTCACTATCTGATTTTTTTACTGAAGCATTTAATGTAGCCACATCATCCATATATCTTCGACAGGTTTTAACAGAGCTGCAAGACGGACACCGAGGTTGTTCTGTGTAATCTTTCATAGATAAAAATAGCTCAAAATTTTTATCACATTTATTACAAGAGTATGAGTATGTGGGCATATTCTACTTCAATTCTCTTTGTGCTGCATTGAGCCATCGTATATTTTTGGTCTTCAAGAACGAAACATACTTATCAAAAACAGACTGAGGAACCTCTCTAAAAGATAGTCCTCCTTTGCATGTGTTGTTGATAAAATCAAAAGTTTCCTTATTCTTGACGTTTGATTCTATGGTTACCGGATTATAGATTATATCGTTTTGTTTTGTACGGATATAAAATCTTAGTTGCATCTTATCGGTTGTTCCCATATGCTTGGAAGGTTTGTTGGGAATAGATTTTGCCATAATTTTTGGACTATCCTCAGAATTAATTCTAGGATTCCCATTATCGTCAATAAAGTCTTCACTACCGACTAGACAATAGAGAGCAGATTTATTTTCTTCTTTTGAAGGTTTGATTGTAAAAACTTCGTCAATCCTCATTATTATATCCTAGTTAAAATATGACTCTGGCAAATATGGTTGCCATTCTGATGGGATGTCTGATCTTATATTAAGCAACAACCCTACAACAGGCAAGTACTTAAAATTTTTGGCTGGTTGATATGGGAAGGTTTTAAGAGACATATTTGCTTGTGCTGGTGTTTTATTTCCTTTTTTCCTATTACACTCAACACAAGCCGTAACTATGTTGGTCCAACAAGTTGGACTACCATTTTTATTGTTCCATTTAGATTTTGGAATAACATGATCATATGTTAATTTATTTGTTTCTTTTTTTTGATAACAGTATTGGCATGTATATTCATCTCTAATGAATAGATTTTTACGAGAAAAATTTACCGATTGAGTATGAAGTTTAAAATACCTATTAGTTTTTACAACAGCTGGAATAGGATGTTTTTTATTGTTGGCTCCTACTATCCAGTCATC
>Ga0136644_10001067_pt1 | contig 21764 bp, 12 predicted proteins | sample C_130820_EF_Meta_FD_94780 | JGI IMG/M metagenome (GOLD analysis project Ga0136644, IMG submission 94780) | Freshwater microbial communities from Lake Croche, Canada to study carbon cycling - C_130820_EF_MetaG (v2) (version 2) | ecosystem: Environmental > Aquatic > Freshwater > Lake | place... | reverse complement strand
GGAGAATGAAGGAGTCAAGTCAAGATATAGAAGAAAGGAATATATTTATGGAGTTTGGGAATTTTTGGAAGGGTTGATTGGAGAGAATGAAAAATTACGAAAGTGTTGGGAAAATCGAATCAAAGAATTTTATAATAAATCCAAAAATGAGAGAAAAATGTTTTTGGTTGCGGTGGTCAATGTGTTTATGTATAGGGATGAAATTGATTTTGAAAAGGAGGTTACTTTTTGTGAATCGGCAGTTATTCATGAAAAAAAAATGGTTCTTGATGATTATTGTATTGATATGCATTGCTCGATTGGAAGAAATTCTGGAAAGAATAGAAAAGATTTTGCCATGGAAGGTTGTCTTGTAGTCGATGAATATGCAAAGTATAAAGTTGAAGAGTGGCGCGCTTATTATATATCTGAAAAGTTGAAGGATGTTGCCATTTATAAGAAAGCAAAGGTAGTCAAGTCTGTTGCCAGTGTAAAAGAAAAAGTAGTGAAAGAAAAGGCAGTGAAAGAAGTCAAAGAAAAAATAGTCAAAGAAAAGGCAGTGAAAGAAAAGGTAGCGAAAGAAGTGAAAGAAAAGGCAGTGAAAGAAGTCAAAGAAAAAGTAGTGAAAGAAGTGAAAAGTAAAATCCAAGAAAAAAAGGGGTTAAAATCCAAAATGGAAGTGTTGAATCAAAAGTTGGATTTCATTCCAATGGATAGTTTCGAATTTATTCGATTGTGTAGTAATACTACTTGCGGAAATAAAGTCATGTGTTTTATAGTAAAATATAATGAAAAGTTGTATGTTTTGAAGGAAGGGCGAGATACAATGAATTACAATTACGATTATGATATGATTGATAAATGCAAAGAAGTGTTTGGTCTGAAATCAATTGGAATGGTTCGCATTCGTAGTGATAAGAAAATTGAAAAAATAGATAAAAGTCAAAAGTTCTGGGAAAATAATTTCCATTTTGTGGAGAAAAAAGATGTAGTGTATTCAATGATGAATTTTATTGAAGGAATAAAATTTATCGATTACAGAAGAAGTGTTGGCGAGGATAATGTGAGCGAAGAGTTATGGATAGAATATATGAAAATCGGATTGTTCCGAGGAATATTCCTTGTCAGCGATTTCAGTCAAATCAATGTCTTATTAGATAAGGATAAAAATTCATATAGCATAGATGAACATGATGTCTTGGGAAAGAGAGATTATATGGTGGGTGAGAAAAATATGAAAGTTTACAAAAAATATTATTACAAGGTTGATAATGTAATGAGTGATTTATATGCGAATCAAGAAGAAAAAATAGATGTAATGCGCAATGTAATGAGAAGATACTTAATTGATGAAGAAAAAATAAATGAAGTGATTTCAAATTATAAAAATCTGAGAGAAAGGTTTTCAAAAGAATATTTGGATATGTAAAAACATACACATCATCTTAGTCATCATCATCATCAAACCTTTCTGTATCATAGCCATCAAAGTCATCATTGTGAATATTATCAAATAAAACATGGTCATTTAAAATGCGATTTCTCTCTTGAATGGGAAGGTTGTTGTATAATTCTTCAATTTCATTTTGCGTAAATTTCTTATAAAAGTCGACGTGTTTCGAGTTGTATTCAATTTCTGTAATTTTCGCCTTTTTCAAAAAAAAATTAGAAGTTTGAGTTTCTGTATTATATTCAAAAACATAATTTTCTGTGTTTTTTGTTTTAATGATTTTTCTTCCAAAAAAACGATTATATAAATAAAATATTTTCATTTTTCTGTAAAACAAGTGAATGTATTCGTTTCTTTTAAACGTTCCTTGTGTATTATAAGTCACATGTAAATATAATTGTAAATATGGTTTCATAATAGAAACCAATTGTTCTTTCGGGAAATCTTTGTGAATTTTCAAATGTTTTCCATAATTATCATTTGTTAACATAAACTTTACTTCCGGATAAAGAGTTTCAAAATGAGAAGAAGTTATGTAATCTTGTATCAAATCGTTTCGAATTAAACCCTCATTTTCTTTGAAAAAAAGATCCAAATCCCAAGAACAAATAAAATATTGATGTATCAAAGATGGCATTACGAAACTTGAATTTTTGATAACAAAATAAATGTTGTATAAAGTTGAATCATTAAACGACACATTGTTATAAGGATTTTTCGCAACGGTTGGGTATGGAAAAAAATAACTCGAATTCATTAATCCATTTTTGATTATTTTTATCAAATCTTTGATTGAAAAAAAGTATTTAAAATTATTTTGAAGAAGTATAAATGTATGTTTGTGTTTTTCATCCAATTCATTCATACACATATCATCGCGCATTTGAATTGGTGCACGTTTGAATTTCCATAGATACGCTAATCTAGAAAACCCATTATACATTTTTTTTACAACTGAATAAGTTGACATCATTTCATCTTTTACGGGTTGTAAAATAAAAATGTTTTCGTAAAACGTGGTTTTAAAAATAGAAAGTTGTGTTTGTTGTTTGCAATATTCTTTGGAATAATAATTTAATTTGGTTACATATTGATTTAAAAAATTTTTAGTAATTTCATTTGGCGGCGATTTGTTAAGATGTCTTTCAAATAAATTGGAAAACGCCAACATATAATTATTAGTTAGTATTATTACTCTAAATAATAATTTCTTATGTAATTATCGTGGTTGGTTTTTAGGGGGCAGTTACATAGTTATGAGTTTCCTGCTGTTTTTAAAACCCGGGGTTATACTCATCGGGCGTTGTTCCCAAGTCAGTCGTCTTAATACTAGTAATATTACTTTGAATGGTCAGACTTGGAATACTACACAAGTCTTGGGGGTTTTCAACATCACCAAACATTTTCTCAATCGTCTCTTCAACGTCCATATATTCATACGGAGTGGTTTCTTCCAATCGTTGCATCTCCGACATATCCAACACAACTTGGAATGCGTTTGTTCCAAATAGACCTTCTTGACCACACATGACATTGGCAGAGACGCCTCGCATATTATCCAGTTCCGCATGACGCGCCGCCTTCAAGAACATTTCAGGAGTTTCTTCAAAAGACGCCTTGGCAATTGGACCAATATTATCGTTGTTGATGCCATGTCGGAAAATAGAAATCATTTTTTGTGAATATGTCATTCTGTCACACAACATACACATGTGATGATAGTTAATATAGGTCGACTCACTCAATACATCCGTGAGTTCATTGAATATCGCCTGTCTTGCGGCCTCAATCCCAAACACATTGTATGTTTCCACAATATCGTTTGTGTATGTTCGACTACTATCAATATAATCCAGCGCCAAAACATCCATCAAGTTGGTTCCGACCGTGTCTAGAACCCATATGTCTTCCTTTTTGTAAACACCCATTTTTTCGGTAACATTGTCCTTGATTTTTCGCAGAATAACCTTGTTGATATTTTTGATTCCGCGAATAATAATATTGTTGAGAAGTTGGTCTTGGAAATTTTTCAATAGGTAAATTTGGTCGGTTTGGTCGAGTGGATTCACTTTGACCTTTTTCGCCCCCTTTCCAGAAGATGCTTTGATGATATTATTCATGCGAATACGGAATACTAATTTATCCATGTTATAGTCAGAGTATACACACGAAATTTCATCTTGATAACTACTCTTTAATGTGAAGTTGATGTCATCCATCGTAATATTTTTCTCCAACATGACTTCAGGATTCATTACCATACGAATAATCCATTTGGATTTTTCATTGTTGTCGGCAATCTGTGCGTTCGCACAATCGTCCATCATGTTTTCGAATTCTCGGTATTGTAACATAGTTTCCTTGTCTTCTTCTATCAACGTGTTCAGGTCATCTGGGTCAAAGCAAACTTCAATCGACGAAACGAGTTCTTGTAGTTTGGTGTGTTCCAACATATACATGATGGATTGCGCCTTCTCGCGCTCGGTTTCGTCTTCGGGTTTCATGAAAACAGTCAGGGATGGATTTTTTGGTTCCGAAGAAAGGGAGAGTAATTCTTCGATACGAGGGACACCACGCGTGACATTGGATTTTGTAGATAAGCCCGAAAGATGAAATGTGTCGAAAAGATTTAGACCATTATAACAGTCAAAAGTTCGCGTCTCCTCAACAGTTAGGTCATACGCATAATTCGTTGTATTAGGAACTTCCTCTATTTTAATTATCTTATCAAATTCAATGTCAGGAAAGCGACCATTTCTAGTTTCCATAACACATTCCCCTTGAATCATGTTCGGAACCACATCAAAATTTCCATAATATTCATATTTAAATTTTCTTTCCAAAAGACATTTCGCTTTTTCTTGTTTTGAAACAATCTTCATATTCAACATTGATGCCAAATTTTTGGATTGTTCATTGCTTACCATTAATTGATATCCTTGATGAATATTTTCAGGTAGAGTTCCACGATTATTTTTCTCCACCTTTTTTGGTTTGTGAATTTTAGAAACAATCCCCAAATTTTTCAACATCACTTGGACATCCAACAACATATTATAAGATACAGATGACATGGATATACAATCCGCAATTTTTTTTTCATCTTTATTTTTATGTTGATGCACACAACCATCTCCCCCAATATAGGCGTCCAAGAAACCCATACAACACTCCCTATTGGAGAAGACAATCTTGTCACTCACGAATTTGTTATGACTTAATTTTCCACCCAACTTTGACAAAATGCGACACAACAATGTATTGTAGATGCGAATATCTTGACTGTTCCAACCTTCTTTAATTTTATTCGTGTGCGTATACACCTTTGTGGTAAGATTGTGTTTTTCACACCATGACTTAATCGGTTTCAAGTATTCATCATCATTGTTCGCAATAGACACTTGATGTTTTGTCATACAACCTTCCGCGCAGTAAGCACCCACCAAATAACCAAACTCATAATCAAGTTGAATGGTTTCGGGAATATCATATTCGCAACTTGTAATATTTTTCATATACACATTTCCAGGTTTGACAAGTTGTGACTTATTCGGTGTTCGCCCCTTTCTGACAACATCTTTGAATAAAGATGTCACAGAGTCACTTCGCGAATGAGGCAATGTAAATGTTTTGTTCGCGTGTTTCTTCCACCATTGAGGTTCTTGATATACTTCTTTCGCCTTTTCCAGTTCCGACCCATACAAATATTCGGTCGGTGGTAATATCTCACGCAGGTTCAATTCAAATTGTTCTTTAAATTCTAGCGCCTTCTTGGATACAGGCAAATATTGTCCCACCCTCAATTCCGCGCCATTTACTCCAACAATTTTACCATCCGTCAATTGAAGAAATGACTTTGCCTTGGTCGCAAACACTTCGCGATTTCCTTCCGTTGTGACCTTCAACATAGTATTTGTTCCGTCCTCATTAATAACTGGGTGACGAGTAACTGCTTCAATTCTTCGCCAAACAGTCTCACCACTTTGGTTTGACCCAGGGACATCATAATAATCCAACAATTCGGCGTACGTGGTATCTTTATCTGCCATGTAGTCAATTCTTTGCGAGGTTTTAATACCACCTTCAACAAAGTCACCGATTTGAACTTTGTGAATTCGTTTTTGTGAATCACGCACCAAAATCTCGGTTTCGTATGTTACCGAGTTTAGCGTAAGTTGCGTAGTAGGTTCACCAATACTTTGCGCGGCAATCATTCCTACCATCTCACCAGGAGCCACAATCGAACGTTTATAACTCAAGGTAATGGTTTCCAAAAGAGATGTCAGCGCGGCGCGATTAAACCTACGAACAAACAGCAGGTCCTTTGGAGACAAATTATAGAAATACAACGTCTTGAAGAGCGCGGTGGGAACCGCACAACGAATCGCCTCCAAGTTAGCGTACGTCTCCTCAATCATTTGGAATACTTCTAAGGGTGTAATATCAACAACCGAACTAGCGTTCAGGTGATGTTGACCTTGCGTGTTCATGATAATATGCGAAAACGAAACTGGCACATTTACAACGCTGTCATTTTTATTACGGAAAACATATTTCACAATTTCGTCGCGTTTTTCTATCATCATATCGGTGTAAAACTTGCACTTTTCTTGTGTTTCTTTCATCTGCTTCTTGTATCGGGTCATCGTGGCCTTCAAGAATATTTGTGATATCGTCTTATTTTTACCCGTCTCATCTGGAAGATTGAAGTGGGCGTAAATATCTTGAATACTCTGACTTACAAACGGGACTGACTGATTCTCCACCTTGACCGGGTCAACACCATCGTCGCCATAAGTGAATTGAACGATGTTGCCCTTATTTGTGCGAACCGTCATATCATAGGAGACCATCAAATCCTCTAATCCCTTGATAAGTCTTCTTTGAATATAACCTGTGGTACTCGTATCGCGAACTTGAAGACCATTTGCTAGACCAAAGTTTAGGGTGGATGGAATCGTCAAGTCATACACCTTGGGGTGATTTTCCACACCGATAATGTTGATTTCAGTAATTTTATCCAGGACAACATCGTTGTAAGTATCAAAATTACGATGTGTGTCGTTCCATTGAATTGCCTTTAATTTTTCTTGTTTCTTTTCTTCCAACAATGGAATTTTTTCTGCGAAAATAGCGCCCCATTGAGAACGCACTGTAAAACGATGTGTAGGTTTAATATTTTTAGTTCCTAAATTGTTTGACTTCAACTGAGTTTTAAACACTTTTCCAAAAATTCCAAGTCGCGAACATAACATAGAAATTCCTTCAATAAGACGCTTCGATGCAGACCCTACATCAACAGAATTCTTTGTAACTGTTCCGTCTCCTGAGAAATAACCATTCAACAATCCGCAAATAAACGCCTCATTTGCGATAAACGCCTCTGTAGGAACAAATTTATTGGAAGCGCCCCTCCCTAAGAATTTTGTCAAAAATGTAGATAAAATTGAAGAAGCGCCTGTAACTGTAGTTGTAGTCCAACCAACATTATTCGTCTTAATTTTTTCAGTCCAGTGAATAAAATGTTTGTCAAACCACGACTTTACAAAAGTGCGGATATTTTCGTTATTGTTTGTAATGGTTACTGTATTTTTATTTGTGTTTCCTTCCGCAAGGAACAAACCGATGAAAATTCCATTTTCTTCATTTAATTCAAAACAACTAGGAATTCTTGTGTCTTTACGATTTGCGCTGTAAGGGTAAATGAACCCATCTTGAACATTTGACACGTTGGAGCGAATAAGTGCTCTTTGAAGAGAAGATTTCTTTGTATAGGGAAGTGTAAATCGACTTCCGTTGTTTTCATCCCACCATCCAGCAGGTATTTTACTACGACCTGTCATAGATGCGTTCATCATTTTAAGAGCAATATTCATCTCGCTTCCATAAACAAATTCAGTTTTGGGAAGGTAGGAAGTCATGTCAATGTTGTTCAACAAAATTGGCGGTTCACAAAGTTCCCTTGTAACAGGAACACAGTCGCCAACCTTAATTTCAGGAGTTGGGGTTTCCTTCAACTTTTGGGTTTCTGCGTTCCAAATCAACAACGACTTGCTCTCCGTAACAATGACGCTTCTTCCTCCACTCGTTTTGATTTCATAAAGTTCTGTTCCAGGGTCGTGACGAGTAATCGCAGTAACATCGCCCCAGGTTACAACTCCATTTTCGTCTGTTGTTGGAATATAAACACGACCTTCATCAATATTCAAGAGTTCCATTTGTCTTTCGGTAAAGTGTTGAACCTTTGTTTGGTTTTCAATATCGTCTAACTGACCATCAATCCAACGTCCAATTTCAACATACTTGGGTTGTCCATTTTCAATAAAGACAATTGGTGTTTCCCATGTAACAGATTTAACCGCGGTGTCAATCAAACCCACACGACCACCCATGGCGTGAAAGAAGAGTTCCTGAGGTGTTAGACCATTGATGAACGAACTTTCCACAAATCCACGGGCGCTTGGACTATCGTCGTATTTGCTATAGTGAGGAAGAGTTCTATGTTCGAACCCGTAAGGAATGCGGTGCCCGTCCACATTCTGTTGTCCCAAACAAGAAATCATTTGAGAAATATTGAGTTCCGACCCCTTGGAACCCGCATTTACCATGATAACAAAACGATTATTTTTATCCAAGTTTTTTAATCCAGCGTTACCTGCTTCAGACGACGCCTTATTCAAAATATTATTCACCTGTGTCTCAAACTCTTCTTGGTTGGTTTTACCCGTCTTGTTTTCAAAGACGCCAATTTGAGTCTGATCAATCAAATCTTTCACTTCTTGTTTCTTCTCAGAAATAATTTTTATAATACTTTGGTTGGTTTTTTCGTCTGAAATCAAGTCGCGAATACCTACACTATAAGAACTTGTTTTCATGTATTCTGTAATAATGTTCTGTAAGTCATCAATAAAGTCCGCCGATGCGCGGTTACCAAAGTCATTACAAATGCGATGAATAATCCCCTTGGTTCCTGCACCCAACACACCCTTGTCCATTTGCCCGCGAATATACTCGCCGTCGCGAATTTCCAAGACATTGTTGGATGTTTTAGAGTCTTCATCATCTCCAAATAGTTTGTTCTTGTATTGGAGAGTTAGGGGTGGAAGAATTTGTGACAAGAGGTCAAAGTTTGTAACGTAGTGATTTTTGTCCACTTTTTCTAGTAAAACTTTCTCATTTACGCGCGGAAACATCATGAGTAGATTCATTGCGTCTCGGGGAGTGAAACGAATATTCTCACGCGTGAAACGAAAACTTCCCAACATGGAATCTTGGAAGATGCCAATGATGGAAGAGTTGTTCGCTGGACTAATAATTTGATATGGCACTGCTGCCAAATTTTTCAATTCTGACTCTGATTCCGGGTCTTGTGGCATATGTAAATTCATCTCCATGAATTCCCCAAAGGTTTCCCATTGGGACGGACTATATCTTGTCCCGCATCAAGTTGGTTAAACTTTCATTTGCGAGCCGTAACCATTTAGTCTCTGAACCTTCCCCATGCTCTACCATAACGAGTTTAGGGGCTTGGCTGCGGATTACCCATTTTGTCCTTTTATGGACGCATCCATCGCTTTTTTACCATTGGGTTCGGCAATTAACCGAGTTCCTCGTAAATGTTTCCTATTACGAGTGGTAGCGATGGCTTTAGGGACTTCCCGTCAATTTGATTACGTTGCCATTCCACCTTTTGAAAAGGTGGAGCCAAATTACAATGACAATATTTGCACTATTGTTTGGCTCCACCTTTTCAAAGGTGGATTGACTAGGGAGTAGCACGCTTTTAACGCTCCCTGTTGGCGACAAGATTTATCGCCGTCAAAGTCAGCATTGTAGGGTTTTGTATCAGCAACATTCATTCGAAATGTATCACCTCGTGTCATAATACGAGCAATGTGACACATCATACTCATTCGGTGAAGAGTCGGTTGTCTGTTGAATAAAACGGGGTCGCCATTCATCATATGACGATGGACAATATCCCCTTCTTCCAGTACAACCGACTTTCGGTCAACATATCTGAGAGTGATAGAATCGCCATTTTTCTTTTCCAAGATTTTGGCACCTGGCCACACATCTGGACCATTTTCCACAAGTTTTAGCAGGAACGCACGATTTGCCTTGTTCACCACAACAGGTTTTGTAATGTTCTTGGCAATTTTCATAGGAATTCCAAGTTCGCGGATACTAATGTTTGGATCCGCCGTAATGACGGAACGTGCACTAAAATCCACACGTTTTGCCATCAAATTTCCTCTCATTCGCCCACCCTTTCCATTCAACCGATCCTTGATGGATTTGAGTGGACGACCCGAACGTTGAGCCACAGGCGCAGCTCCAGGAATTTTATTATCCACTTGTGTGGCCACATAGTATTGTAGAACAGTCGTCCAATCTTCAATCACATTCGCTGCTGCGTTATTTTGGATTTTTTCTTGGAGTGTCTTATTCGACTTGATGATATTCACCAAAATGTGACTGAGGTCATCCTCCGAACGCTGTTGTGCGTCATGTTTGACCGAGGGACGAACCGCGGGTGGTGGCACGGCCATCACTTGGCAAATCATCCAGTCTGGACGCGACCAAATAGGACTGAATCCCATAAAAGACACATCTTCATCCGAAATTCGCTTCAATATCTTAAGCACCATTTCACACGTCAATTTCAATACCATGTTTCCATCCCCGCCACTCGCCATTTCTTCGTCCATTTCCCCTCCGCCACCACCTTCCTTTTCCTTCCATTCAGCAACAATGGTCGCAAGACCATCCTTGCGAATTTTATCGGGTTGTTTACAACCACAACCATCGTCGGTGTCTTCGCCACATCTGCGAATTTTACTTGCTAAACCAAATACGTATTTCCATCTAGCATCACCTACCTGTTTCAGTGCTTGCTTGTATTTTTCCTTATTAATGAGCAATTTACTACACTTGAAACAAACGCAACGCAATACTTTTTGAATTGTGCTTAGAAACTGAATGTAGTATACTGGTCGCGCAAGTTCAATGTGACCGAAATATCCGGGTGTCTGCATGTAGTCCAGACCATCGGTGGGACAAATGAGACCAGGTTCAAGGACACCCATTCGTGGGTCAAAGAGACCACCAATGACAGGTTTGTTATTCACATAAGTGTCACGTGACGTAATTTCGGCAACAGAACCCTTGCGTATTTCATCAGGAGATAAAATACTAAATTGAATTCCAATAATTTTACTTGGTTGAGTATGTGAATTTCCTTTCAAGGTTTTCGACATCTTCCTATATTTATATAGTTATATTTAGATTGTTTCTATAAATCAATTTTTTTGTGAAATCGTAACTACGCGTTATTATTATGGAAGAACAAACAATCCCAAATAAACAATCCAATAGTATTGATTCTTTGGATAATAAACCCAACCCGAAGTAGTGTTGGAAACAAAAACTAATTACACCGCCCTGCTAAAGATGAAACATTTATGTAAACCAGTTTAAAGAAATTTATGACGACAAACAAATTATAAAAAATTGATTTGGATTTAAAATGATAAATATAATGTATACAAACCACAAAACATGACACGTGACAAGAACACAAAATCGTCCAAAATTTCTTCCAACAAAAAGCAGGAAGAGAAAAAGAAGCGAACCATCAAGTCGGATGATGATAGTTCAGATAATAGCGCGGACGAACACTCTTCTACGGAAAGCGACGATGAACAAATGAACGTTCACGAGTATCGCAAACTCTTGTCTGAAATATTTCCGTCCAAGCATATGAGTAAAAAGGTAAAAAGCGGAGAAAAAATAAAGAAACTTATGGAAAAAATGCGAGATGACCAAGAAGATAGTGAAGATGATGAAGTCAAAGAACCCAAAGAAAAAATTACCAAAAAGTCAAAGGAATCTCGCAAACAAAAAGTCAAGTCTTTGAAAAAGAAACAACAACCCAAAAAGAAGAAGGATGAAGATTCAGAGTCGGATTCTACAGATGATGACGATGAAGACGAAAATGAAGTCGTTAAACCCAGTTCCGGTAAATTTAACATCATTTTTACCATCGGTCAAAAGGGTGATGACTACGATGATGACGATGATGACGAGTGGGATGATGACTATGACGATGAAGACGATGACGATGATGATTATGACGAAGACGAAAATGAAGACGACGAAGTAAGCACTGATAGTGACAGTGATGATGATGAGAACGAGGACGAGGAAGAATGGGTTACTGATGATGACGAAGAAGAACCCGATGAATCTCTTCTGAAAAGGAAGCGTAATCTTCGTTCATCTAAAAAGTCAGACAAATCCAAGTCTACGAAACCGAATAAAGATAACAAGACAGTCGAAGAAGAGGAAAGTCAAGTTCAAGTCCAAGATATTCTAACCCAAGAAAATAAGGGAAATGAAACCATTTTGGAAGAACTCAAGTTGCTTTATTCCAAGAACACAAAAAATGCGATGATAAAACAATGCGTCGACTTATGTGAGGAAGAAATCGCCAAGTCTAAAAAGAAGGCCGAGAAAAAAGCGAAGAAGCAAAAGGACAAACATTTGCGCATTTTCAAACGTGTTATTCGAGAAAAAAATAACATGAATGACTTCACCTTTTTCGAGAAGATGGGTTGCGAAGAGCAACGCAAAATTATCAAGGAAGTGCGTGAAGTAAATAAGGTGATTCGCATTGAAAAACCTTATCGTATGACACTGCTTGAATCCAATATTCCTCCCCTCTTCAAGGCCGCGGCAATGAAGAAAATTTCCTCCTTGCGTCACATGGAACCAGGTTCTGGTGAATTCTATAAAATCAAAAACTGGGTTGACACATTCATGCGAATTCCCTTTGGAAAGTATGAAACTCTTCCAGTGAACATCAAGGACGGAGTTGAACCTTGTCATGAGTTCATGGAGAGTGCCAAAAACACACTTGACAAGGCAGTTTATGGACTCAATGACGCGAAGATGCAAATTATGCAAATGTTGGGTCAACTCATTACAAACCCGAATGCCATTGGAACCGCCATTGCCATCAAGGGACCCATGGGTACAGGAAAAACGACACTTGTCAAGGAAGGAATTAGTAAAATCTTGAACCGACCTTTTGCGTTTATTGCTCTGGGTGGCGCAACCGATAGTAGTTTCTTGGAGGGTCACTCTTATACTTACGAGGGTAGTGTTTGGGGCAAAATCGTTCAAATCTTGATTGATAGTAAGTGTATGAACCCTGTGATTTATTTCGATGAGTTGGATAAAATTAGTGACACCGCCAAAGGTGAGGAAATTGCCGGTATTTTGACGCACTTGACGGACACGTCTCAAAATAGTCAGTTTCACGACAAGTATTTCGCTGAAGTGGACTTTGACTTGAGTAAGTGTTTGTTTATCTTCAGTTACAATGACGAGAATAAGGTCAACCCTATTTTGAGAGACAGAATGTATCGCATTCAGACCAAGGGGTATGATCGGAAGCAAAAGACCGTCATTTGTAATCAATATTTGATTCCGCGTATACAAGAACAGGTATTGTTTAATGATGGAGAAATCATTTTGCCAGACGAGGTTATTCACTATATTATTGAGACGCACTGTAATAAGGAAGACGGCGTGAGAAATATGAAACGTTGTTTGGAAATAATTCATACCAAGTTGAACTTGTATCGTTTGATGAAACCTGGGTCAAATTTGTTTGAGGAGGATATGTCATTGGAGGTGAGTTTTCCATTCACAGTGACCAAACAAATTGTAGATAAGTTGATTAAGAAAGAACGTGACGACAACTATGCATTGAGTGGTATGTATTTGTAAAACAAACCAAAAATAAAATCAAATAAAAGCGTGTGTTTATTATTCTTCATAAAATTTTTTTGTTTTTTTTTCTTTTTACCCTCTTACTGCTATTGCTATAACTAACATATATAAAATTCAGTAAAAAATACTAAATAGTTGTTTTACACTATAAAAACAATCTAAAAAGATAAAGACAATACATAATAACATCACAAGATGAGTTATCCAGAGACGGATGAAGAATTTGAGTATTTAAAACAATTAAGAACCAACATGGAAACCCAGTTGAGTGTTATCAAACAAACTCTAGAAATCTTGGAAGGCGGGAACTCTTTAAATATGTCAAATATATCTTTTTTGAATGAATATAAAAAAATTTACAATCCCGTCATGTTGAAGGAGGAAGTCACAATTTTGACAAATTTTTTATCAGATTTGGATAAACTCTTGAAGTCCACATGCGTACATGACTATTGCGAAGACGACATTGACATAGACTCAGAAACAAGTAAAAAAATAACATATTGCTCGAAATGTATGTGTACATTTTAGGGGGAACCCACGGTTCCCCCATGCCCCCTCCCCGCCCTTCGGGGAATTCTAATTCCTTACCTTTTCCCATGATAAGAATTCTTAATGAAAAACTGTTATCATTTTCCTTGGTTCCCGGTGGACATTGCTGTGTACTTTTTAGCGTGCAAGCGCTGGTTGCAACCCCACGACCCTTATCGTATAATGTATTTGAATAAAAATACATTATAATAACAGAACAAGATGAATTTTTCCGCATTTGACTTGGATATTGATAACTATGAAATATCTGACTTGGAAACTTTTTTCCATTTAGACACCCAAGGAAAATATACGTTCTCCGAACTAGATGAAAAAACGGTAACATTGAAAACCAATTTACAAAACAAAATCTCTGACAAAAATTTCATGAAAAAAATGCTATCTTTTATTGATGTTGCCAAAGATGTTTTATTAAATAACTTAAAGACGAATCAAATTATTGCTGCCGGTCCTACATTTTTGATGGATCAACGCCCAGAATCCACTATAAACTCTGTAACGAATTTTATACAACCCATCAATACTTTTCCGACAGATACCGCGCCTGGTATATTAAATCGACTCCGTCGCAGAACCAATTTTATTTCTCTTGCATTCAATACTTTTTTTCGAGATGAAGTCAGTGTTTCTTCTACAGATTGTTTCTTTTCTCTCCCCTATCCATTAAAGAATGTGGTTTCTATGAAACTCTCTTCTCTCGAACTCCCCGAAACCATTTATCTTTTATCCAACGACAATTATACGAATCAGGTTTATATCAAGGAACATGGAACAAACATTCAAGGTATCGTTATTGTACCCGAAGGATGTTATAGTTCTACTACCATTTCCAGTGTCGTTGCGAGTTCGATAAATACACAATTGGGAACCGGAACCCGGTTTTCTGTCACAGTTGACCCCGCAAATGGAAAAACAACCATTACAAATAGTGTAAACGTGTTTGACATAAACTTTATAACACATACACAACATACAATATATAACCATCGCAACTTGGGTTGGATATTGGGGTATCGTTCAGCAACGTACGCCAGTCTTTCTACTTATAAAAGCGAAGGTGTATTCAACGGAACTCCACTAGACTATGTTTATTTCGTATTGAATGATTACCAATTATCGAACTCTACCAATTTAATCGCAATATTCAAGGATAGTTATATTGAAAAACATATTATGGCCAAAATTCCCTATTCCAATACCAATTTTCAGACCTTGTTTGAAAATAGTGAGAGACTTATTTCTCCTAGACGGAGTTATTATGGACCCGTCGATATTAGTAAGATGAGTATTCGTCTCTTGGATAAATACGGACAACTCGTGGATTTACATAACATGGATTATTCCTTTACGTTGGAGGCGGAAGTGGTTTATGAATCCTTGGCGTCGTCATTTTCTACGAGATAACTTGGTTCCCTGCTACCATAACACGTTTCTACTCAAGTTATTTGCGGAATAACGATTGCGCTTCCAGTCACCGCGCATTTTGGCTGTTCTTGTTAAATATGACTTGCGTCGTGTTTTATCCTTGTGTTTCGTGTAATCTTCATAACCCAATTGACCGAAATTTATCCACTTATCGTTTTTCTTATCATAGATACTATATTTTTTTTCAGGATTACGCGCTGGATATAACTTGGCAGTTTTGCCTAGATATTTATACGCCATTTTTTGGGCTTGTCTGGGATTTGAATACTTGTAAATTTCGTGAGGAAACTTTTCACGAAGTTTCATTTATGTTGTGCGGTTATACAATATTATTAGAAAATGAAACAAAAACTTGTTCATTTTATAATAATCATGTGATTAATCACCTGATGATTAATAAGGAACGTTATAGGAGGGGTCATAGGGGAACCTAGGTTCCCCTAATTAGTACTCCGAATAAGGAACATTGTTTCCTCCGCGATTTACTAAATAGTTATATTGGGGGACGGTCATACAAGCACACCCAGACCCGGTACTATACGAACTAGAACAACATTCGGGTTTGAATTCGGTTGTAGCGAACATTACCATTTCACCCTCTGGAAGTGGAACCGGTTGAGTGGGTCGTTGTAAAATACTTTCCGCGCTACTCCCCTTGGGTTGAAACCACGTACTTGTATTCACCGGGGGTGTGTCATACGCAGAAGACTCGCCATCATTCAACATTGACATGTTGCCGAATGCTTCTTTTTTTTTCACTTTTAATTTTTCAAATAATTTTGTTGTTGAGTCAATAAACGCCTCCTTAACGCCGATTCTTGAGCAAGAACAAAAAACATGTCCCCACATTACGAAAAATAGAATGGCGATTAATATTAAAATTTCAACACGAAATGTAATTTCCATATTATACATAATTCTTAGATTATTATTTATAGGGGGAACCGGGGGAACCCCCGGTTCCCCCTTGCCCCCTCCCCGCCCTTCGGGGAATTCTAACTTATTACCTTTTCCCATCATAAGATTTCTTGATGAAAAACTGTTATAATCTTCCTGGGTTCCCGGTGGATAATGCTGATTATTTATTGGAGAACCATGACCCGTCTACCCCCTCCCTACAAAAAATGAAACATTTGGTTACTAATCCGACATGTGTTCCCCTTCAACATAATAATCATGCACTTTCTTTCCATCAATATGAAAAGATTTACAGTCGGTTAACAGGTGATAGAGTTGCGACGATGGGTTCTTTAAATTGTTTTGAATATGAATATAATTCGGGTCTAAATATTCCGACTCCATTCGCACAACGCCAACCACTTTCTCTCCGTGTTCTAATATATCTCCCACCACAATATCCTTGATTTCTCTCAAGTCGCCTTTTTGAAGAAGGATGGGTGTGGTTTCAATATAACCTCCAGTAATCACGTTCTTGGGTGAGTCCTCAACAATTACATCGTCCCAATCGGCAAATAAAAAGTCTCCAATAGTGATTCGTTTTGTTGTTGTATTGAGAGAATACAAATAAGGTTTCTCGTAAGTTGGAATACTTTTTCTCTCGGGATGTTGAGAAACAGGGGTCCATTTTCCTTCGAATTCTACAAGATGTGTGCCACTTACTACTACGTCCCCGAGAGAAAACATTTCCGCGTTTTCAGATGTTACCTTCAATGTTGCGGTGACCCTATTACCATCTCTTAAAATATCTCCAACTTTTATTTTGGCAATGGGCGTAAAGGTTCCATCCTCCATTTCTAATTGTGTGTTTTCATCGAAACAAAGATGAGGGCGTTGTGGAACGGCGGGTATCGGGGATGTTATATCCACATGCAATACTTGATTCATAAAAATCATAATGATGAGAAGTGGTATACTCGTTGCTAGGAAAATGGCAGTACCCGTTATTGCGGCGGGCCATGTAAATGGAATTATCCATAAACCAACAATGAGCGCTGCCAAAATAATCAAAATTAGGACAATAAACTGAACGATTGCTCCTAGTAACGCTTGTAGTGTATAATATGTTCCTAAACTTGTATATAATCCTGCTGTAAGGATTCCTCGTATTTTTTCCATGCTATCCATGAAAGCAATCAAAATCACTTGTAATGGCGCCATTATATTCATAATTCGCCCCAAGACTTCTTGCGCCATCGACGCCATATTTGTGCGGACATTGGCAACAATTGTTCTTATATAATTCAACCCTTCGCGAATATCGTCAAAAAGAGTTCCCAATGTTCCTGTAACAACGGTCAGTGGTTGTAACGCTTCGCCTGTAATCGACGTCAATATGTTTTGCATACAATACGTGAAATTCTGTTGGGTAAAGTCGAATGCGCTGACGCCATCGGGTTTATTGATAAGACCCGCAAAAGGAATGACTTTTGGGTTACAACGTTGGGCGACCCAGTCATCCTTTATGGGTTGCACGTTTTTCATGACATAACAGTAAGCAAAAACTAAAAAAAGAATGAGAAGGAGAATAAAAAAACCTAAAAGAGAACCTCCGTATAAATCGTAATAAGTTAGGTCTTTATATAACTCTCCCACTAAATGAGATGATTTATTGATATCCATAACTATTGTATGTTATAGTAGATATGGATAATTTTTTACCTTGGCAAATGTGGATGATTTTATTTGTTGTTTTTTTAATATTAGTATATTATATAAAATGGCACTTTCTCCAAGTTTTAAAGCACAACAAACGACCTCGGACTTTGTAGGCAGCAAAAACCCAACCTCCACCACCATCGCCCACACAACCAGTAATCCAAAATTGTAAATTTATCAATATAACGTTGCAATATTTTGTTTTGTTAAAAATTCATATTATTCAGTTTTGAAATGTCCTCCGACATGGCGACCAGAATTCAAAGTTCAATAATTGCAAGAAATTCAAGTTTATAATACACAACACAAATGTAATAGAATAATATTGTACTACATTTGTTTATTCTCTCATGAGATTAGTTATATCCATAAATATTGTATGTTATTGTAAATATGAATAATTTTTTTAATTAGACAATTGTGAGTAATTTTATTTGTTGTTTTTTTAATATTAACATATTTTATAAAATGTATTGTTTAATTGGTGAAAACGGAAAAACTGGTGAAACCCTAAAACTATCTAACCTTAACCTTACCGTTTTTTCAACGAGTAATTTTTAACTATAACAAAGAATGTAATACAATGATATTGACATTATATTACATTCATTTCGTTTCATCTAGGGGGAACCCCCGGACTGCGTTGCTGCCCCCCATTGCGCGAAGCGCAATAAGGTTGAGGTCGCTTTGCGACCTCCGACCCCTTGCCCCCTCCCGCCCTTCGGGGAATTCTAAATCCTTACCTTTTCCCATGATAATATTTCTTCATGAAAAATTGTTATAACTTTCCTGGGTTCCCGGTGGATAATGCTGATTTTATCTCCACTATTCAAGTATAATGACCGGTCAAAATTCTTTCACCATGAATCGACAAACAGTACCCCCGTCCACTTGGATAAAACAACATATTACATAAACATTCATTACAGTTTACGTTAATAGTTAATGTAAATATTTTTTACCTTGGCAAATGTGGATGATTTTATTTGTTGTTTTTTTAATATTAACATATTGTATAAAATGGCATTAGCTACTGGGAATTTCGCCGCTACTAAGGGGGGGGGTAATACTAATACTGGGATTTTCGTCGGGGGGGTTGTCGCCAAAGATAAGAATGCGAGGTTTTAAGAGTGCGGGGTTAAATTAATTTCTTTGTAGTGCGAAGGGTTAAAACTATTTTTGGTGGGGAAGTAGAAAATGAGTCATGTATAGTGCCATCATTTAATGAGACGACACCAATGTTATTATGAATCAAATGATTCAGACAGTTCACTTTTATAACACAACACAAATCTAATACAATAATATTGTACTACATTTGTTTTTTCATCGAGAGAAATTAGTTATTCAATGGTAGTCTCCAATCTTCCCAATCCCAAAATACATGTTTCCCGATAGAAATAGTATGGTCACTTGTTATCAAACACGAAAACCATTTGGTTCGTTTTTTCACTTGTGTTTTGGCAGAAGAATGGTCGCAAACTTTGACATAAGACCCCGTCACATCATTCAAAACATAATGTGAACCAGTCGCATAAATATCTTCACCATCTACACCAGCGCCTTCAAAAACCATGAGTTCTTCTCCCTTGATTTTATTTTCTACCTTCATCGTCGCATTGACCACTGCCCCATTCTCCAAAACATCCCCCAGTCGAACATCCTTCATATACTTTTTCTCTCCATTTTGGAGTTTCACAAGAGTCTTGGGGTGGAAACAATGACCCAAGTTTCGCACCATTTGACCGGGTGGACCATTCCATGTACTTTGCATGGTCTTGATACTACCATCCATAATATACATAATTGTAACCATCACACCAATAAGTTTTCCAATCAAATCCTTGATGCTAATAGTGATTTTTTGAAATTCCGTAATCAAATTCAAGAACACTCCCATGACACTTTCAATAATACTTGTTATAAATGTGCGAATGTTGGATAACATGACACGAATAAAGTTGATACTATCCGTGAATTCTCCACCCATGGTAGACAAGTTCGACGTAATATATGTCAATGGTTGTAATAAATAACCCATAAAGTTGGTCTGCATGTTTTGGACACAATATGTAAAGTCTTTTTCAATATTATCGGACAATGGCATAAACATCGGGTTACAACGATACTTCGGCCAGTTATTTTTGATATCGGTTAATGTTGTAAAATAATATAGAGCTGCAATCTGCGCAACAAATGCTAAATTGACATATACAAAATTCATCCAATCTATTCCTTTCGGCATTATAAATCAACTTATATTATTCTTATATTATTCTTAGCAGAAGGGAACCTGCGACTGCGTAGTTGCCCTCCGGTTCACAACGTTTAATAAAAAATGTTAGTCTCATTCTCAATATAATTAAACATTTTCAAGTTTGTTATGTTGTATCAATGTCTATATTTTTGCTTATATTCTTTTAGTTGATAAATAATTTATTAAAAAAGTGCATATAAAACCCATTTTATATTCTTTGGTATCCTAAAAACTTGACTTTGATGTTTTGTAATAAGTTTTTAGAATATTTAAATATTGTTACGCTCATTTTCGAGTGAGACTTAAAAATTATATAAATACTTGGTTATTAGGAGGGGTCGCAGGGGAACCTAAGGTTCCCTGCTATTTTCTTCTTGTTTGGCGTCGTTTTCTTCTTCGTTTTCCGCCCAAAAGTTTATGGGTTTTACGCAAAGAATTTTGCTTTTTTCCCTTTCCTCTTCCCCTTTTTCCTGAATCGTAGTATCTATAACCGCCTACGTGTTTGCTTGGTACCAACGCCACATTATCACCGGTTGCTTGTGCTCGACCATTCAATAGCGTGTTCGCCCCCGAGAGTTGTTGTTGACTTGGACCATTTTGAAGACCAGAAATATAAGGAACTGTAGTTGTGGGTATAACCGTTGTTCCCGTTGTTCTCGTTGTTCCTTCGCCGTCGCCACCACGATATCTTCGTCTTCCTCCTGTCTTGCCTATAAGCGCCATTTGACGCGCTACTCCTGCTTGTTGCATTGCTGCCGCGTTGCTATATGGACTCTGTCCTGGTTGTCCTGTAAAACCTATTTTCAAAACACTATCTGTCATCTTAATATAAATAAACATTTAAATATTTACTTACTTAAAAATTAAAAATAAACCTAATATACAAATAATGGGAGATGCTATCATGGACGACAATGCGCGACTTCAATTACAAAAAATGATTTCTGCCAACAACGTAGAAGACCAAACTCAATTGATTCGCGATTTAAAACATAGTGTTTTATTACAAAATGATATCAATATGTTGATTTCTCTCAAAACCAAATATAGGGATGACATTGAAATGTTGAATATGGAAGGTCCAATCCAATGCCAATTTTTATTCAACTATTATACCGATATTTATAATAAAATCAAAAAGGACGAGATTGATTTGCGAATTTTAAACCAGTTTTTGAACGTATTACGTAGAATTGAAGACGGTGAACTCGACCAACATGAAGGGTCTTTTGTAGTTGGAAAGTTATTGAAGGAGTTATACATTGATAGTGCTCTTAAGAAGGCGGATAAAATCAACGCACAATATGAGGATGAAAAAGAGGAGGAGTTGGAACCTGCAGTAAATATATCTTGGAAACAATTCAAATCCACTTTTGGAAAAGTGGAGCAAAACCCTTCTCTGTAAAATCCACTTTTGGAAAAGTGGAGCAAAACCCTTCTCTTTAAATCCACTTTTCCAAAAGTGGAACAAAACCTTCTTTAAGTTCTTTTTAATATTATTATCTTTTGGATTTAGTTTTGTTGCGTCGTTTAGACGTCCTTTGTTTTTTACTAGGGGGAACCCCCGGTTCCCCCTTGCCCCCTCCCCGCCCTTCGGGGAATTCTAATTCCTTACCTTTTCCCATGATAAGATTTCTTGATGAAAAACTGTTATAATCTTCCTGGGTTCCCGGTGGATAATGCTGT